>VFSW01004419.1_pt1 | contig 20980 bp, 23 predicted proteins | sample 5358111 | NCBI WGS metagenome assembly VFSW01 (sample SAMN11554181, study PRJNA540505) | mine drainage metagenome | isolation source: sediment from site ElyBrook_90M | place: USA: Ely Copper Mine, Vershire, VT | collected 2017
TCCGCGAAAGCCGCCAGTTCCCGCGGGATATCTGTCCCCGCCGGTGCAATCATGACACCCGTCACTCCTTGAGCTCCGAACGCGCTGATTCGGGCTCGCCAGTGATTGCGCGTTCCCGTATCGGTGCACCAACGAATCAGATCTGGCGTGACGAACCTTCGCTCGAAATCGGTTACCTCGATGAAATGGCTACGGTGCACGTGGAGATGACGGCGAGAGACGTCGATCTCTTCCAGCGCCGCAGTGAATGCGGCCAATTCTGGAGTCCCTCGGGCAGCGCCACCCTCACCGAGATGTAACTGCATGGCCGCTGCAGGGCCCGCAGCTGCAAATACCCTCGGGTCATCAAAACTTTCATCGTCGACTAACACAGTGCCATTGACTTGGACAACGATGCGCCGATGTCTCTCGAGCTCATTTGTATTTCCATGCATGGGATTCGTGACGATGCCGTCACCGACTCGCTCGGCCACGGCGTACCCCTTGGGCCCATGGGCCGCCACCAGGATAGGCACGTCCACTGGCAGGGTTATGCCAATTAGCGGACCGTAAGTCAGCGCCGTGAAGGATCCGTCCCAAGCAATCTCCTCTCCCGCCAGCAGAGATCTCAGTGCGACAATGTATTCTTCGACCTCGTTCCACGGCACCGGCTTCTTGCCGATCATCGCCTGGCTAGTGAAACCACTTCCAACTACCACTTCCACCCGTCCGCGTGCCAACTCTGAAAGCAGTGCGACCGCCCCGGCATTGGCAACCACGTGACGCATTCGGGGCGTGATTGCGGCAGGACCGAGGCGGATGCGTGTGGTCCGTTCGGCCGCTCGGGCCAAGGTCATCCACGGGTCAGCCATGAAGGCCGGTGAGTCTGCCACGAGAACGAAGTCATAGCCCAAGCGCTCGGCAGTGGCGATGTGATCCGGCGTCTCGGATCGAGCCATCATCATGCATCCAATTTCCATGTCCGCCAACCCTTCAACCTGATGCAGCCCGGTCAACACCTGTCAAATACGATCTTCTTACGACGGTGATGCGGGGACATCAAATTGCAGCCCCACTCAGGTTCGCGGTCGCCCGATGAGGCGGAGCCTGAGAAGCCACCACCGTAGGGCGGACAGATCCTAACTAGATGATGTCAATTTTCAGCTCGGGTTCAGTCGCAGTTCTTACTTCTTCCACGGTGACTCCCGGTGCGCACTCGCGCAACACCAGACCGGTCGGCTCCACGTCGATGACAGCCAAATCGGTGATGATTCGATGCACACAACGCTGTCCGGTGAGGGGCAATGAGCACTCTCTGACAATCTTGAATCCACCGTCTTTCGCCAGATGCTCCATCATGACGATGACCTTTTTCGCACCATGGACCAGGTCCATCGCTCCACCCATTCCCTTAACAACTTTGCCGGGGATCATCCAGTTGGCCAAATCGCCATTTGAAGAGATCTGCATCCCCCCAAGAACCGCTACGTCGATGTGGCCACCACGAATCATCGCAAATGACTGCGCCGAGTCAAAGTAAGACGCACCTTCTCTCACCGTTACGGTCTCCTTACCCGCGTTGATTAGGTCTGGATCGACGTCCGATTCGGTCGGGTAGGGACCGACTCCGAGGATTCCATTCTCTGAGTGCAGGACGACCTCGATTCCTTCGGGTACGAAGTTCGCCACCGTGGTGGGAAGACCTATACCGAGGTTGATGTATTGTCCGTCTTCTAACTCAGCCGCGACTCTCTGGGCCAACTCGTCTTTGGTGCGACCACTCATATCGCCACCGTCCTCTTCTCAATTCGCTTCTCACCGCCAGGAATATGCACGACTCGCTGAACGAATATTCCCGGAGTATGAATATCGCGAGGGTCCAAGTCACCAGGCTCCACGAGTTCCTCGATCTCAGCAATTGTCACGCGACCCGCACTGGCACAAAGTGGATTGAAGTTACGCGCGCTTTTCTCGTACACAAGATTGCCCAGTCGGTCCCCGTAGCGTGCGTGCACCAAAGCGAAGTCGGTTCGAATCCCGCGCTCGAGAACGTAGGGGACGTCGTCGAAGACTCTTACCTCTTTGGCAAGAGAGGCCACCGCAATCGTACCGTCATCGTCATATCGCCAGGGAAGTCCTCCTTCCGCCACTTGAGTGCCCACGCCAGCTGGAGTGAAGAAAGCAGGAATGCCTGCCCCACCAGCTCGAAGGCGCTCAGCCAAGGTCCCCTGGGGTACCAGTTCAACTTCAAGTTCACCACTCAGGAATTGCCGTTCGAATTCCTTGTTCTCGCCTACGTAGGAACCCGTCGTGCGTCGAATCCGCTGGGCGGCAATCAGGATTCCTAAACCCCAGTCATCCACTCCGCAGTTGTTTGAGACGACCTCGAGGTCTCGAGAACCCTGTACGTACAAGGCACGAATGAGGCCCGTGGGTATTCCGCAAAGACCGAATCCGCCCACCGTCAACGACGATCCGTCACTAATGTCAGCCACAGCCTCTTGGGCGCTTCCCCAGCGCTTGTCCATTTTCACCTCAACACCTGGTCGACTTTCCGTGGCCGGTTTCGCTGTTGTTCCACTTTACGGGACAGACTGTCCAATAATAAAATTACCACCACGTAGTCTTCTAGGTCAATTTCTTCAGTGCTCATCACCCACAGTGCTGAGAGATTCCCAGAGGTTCCAATTATCTCTAGCTAGGAGGTACTGTCACGCAAGAACCCCGAGGTTCACGTCGAGTAAGGGGTCTCTTCGTCCACCTGTTGAGCGATAATTCGCTCAACGGTGTCACTCAGGGCATCAACTAATCGTGTCTCTTGTCCGTAGAAACGCTGCGCCGGCAAAGGGACTGAAATCGCGTACCAACTCCCGTGGGGAGCGCGAAGGGCGCTTCCAATCGCGCAAATGCCCAGGGTGTGCTCTTCACGGTCATACGCCACGCCGGTTCTCCGAATCTCGCGAAGATCGGCCTCGAGAGCGTCTCGATCCGTAATGGTCGAAGGTGTGAATCGCTCGAGTCGATCGCTCAACACCCTCGCGAGAGAACGATCGTCGAGCGCGGCGAGTACCGCCTTGCCGGGCGCCGTGCAGTGCAGCGGGAAGGAAACGCCGGTAGCTGAAACGGCCCTGAGCCGACGCGGAGCAATTACCTGATCAATGAAGGTAATCGTATTTCCAGTCAACTCTGAGAGGTCGACGGTTTCGCGCAGACCATGGCTGAGTTCAAGGAGATGGGGTCGAATCAAATGCTCGAAATTCGAACGACTCGCGTCAGCGAGTCGCAAGAAAGCGGGGCCAAGTTTATAGCCAGAGTTTGTTGCGCGTAAGAAGTCTTGTCGGCACAATGCCACCACGATGCGATGCACTGTTGAGCGCGACAAGCTCGAGAGTGCCGCGATCTGAGCCAGGCTGAGACCCGTTGGGTTCTCGGCAATCGCGTTCAAGATGTGGGCCGCACGCGAGATAACTTGGACGTCGACGGCCCGATTGGATTCCTTCAACCCGTCTCGCGCGTCGTTATTCGACGGTAACTCGTTGTTCTTTGCCATGGCGCTCACAGTAGCGGCTCCCTTCGCTCACGCGACTCCTTCATTGACACTGTCCGCTAAGCAGCAGGTCGAGCACGTGCAACGATGTTGGCTCGTGAACGCTCGATTTCCAAGGGGCGACGCCCGCGATGAACAACTCAATGACGACCACTGTTGGCAGTCCGCATCGTGAGACTTGCTGAGACATCAACTCGTATTGCCTCATTTGTTCAACTGAAACTCCTGCTCAGCCTCTTGCACCGTGGCGACCGAACGTTCAAGGGTGTGCGCCACTCCCACAAGACGCGAAACCAAAGCTTCGTTACTTGGGGCGAGTTCACCCTTTCGCAAATAAAGCGTGTCTTCCAACCCCGTGCGGGCGTTTCCGCCCAGGGCTAGTGCCACGGTAGAGAGTTCGAGGTGGGGCCGTCCAATAACGATTGCCTGCCAGATCGCGCCCGGCGGCAACATTCGAACCGCGAAGAGAAGATTGTCAACAGTTGCCGACATTCCTCCTTTGATTCCCATGACAATAGAGAATTGCAACGGCTCCTCGAGAAATCCCTCTTCGAAGAGTGCCAGGCACACGGGAATATGTCCGATGTCGTATATCTCGAGCTCCGCCTTAACTCCAAGTTCTTGCATACGGCTCGCTAGACGACGCACTCCACTTGGTGGATTACGGAATTCACCGATGCCGAAACTCATCGAGCAAGGATTGAGCGTTGCCATCCTCGGCCGCAATTCAACAAGCCTCTCTCGTTGCTCGAACGGAGTGTCCAAACCCACCCCCGTCGAGAGCTGGATCAATACCGGTGATTTTTCGCGAATCCGGTCCATCGTTTCTTGTGCGATTCCAAGGTCAGCGGTCGGCCTCTCCTGCGCGTCGCGAAGATGGATATGCACGACGGCGGCTCCCGCTTCGTGAGCGCGGGTGGCTGCATCGGCAATCTCCGCAGGCGTCGTCGGTAACGCCGGGTTGTCCTTCTTATAGGCGATTGGTCCCGTTAGTGCAGCAGTGACGACGATCTTGTTGTTCATCTTTCTCCTCTCGGGGAGACCTAGCTCTTGGGAGCAATCATGACGGCCATTAGTGACGTGGCACCCGACTCGTTAATTACTCGACGACGCTCATTCGACGGTAAGAAAACCGAATCCCTTGGACCAAGAACGACTCGTTGGTTTTCAGTTTCAATGGTGACTTCACCCTCCAGGACGAGGTACACCTTTTCAGCGGACGTCGTGTCCCATTCGGCGCCACCGCCAGGCTCAAAGGTTGACACACCCAGCCAGAATGATGTGACCCCGGACACCTCGGCACCCTGAAGGCGTACCCCCAAACAACCGTGATGCTTGAGAGCCTCATACTCTGGAGCTTCTTCGAATCGAGTGACATTCATCAGAGACCCGAACCTTTCTCCATGCGAAAAGTCCCCTGCGGATCGACCATCGCAACCAATCGGACAATGCAACCGTCACCGCCAACCCAACGCCATGGGAACGCGGCGAAGGTGACTCTTTGTCCATTGACGTCGTCGATGTCGCCACCTACGTTTTCAAAGCCCACGATGCCTTGGCTCAGCAATGCGCGGTGGCAGGGCTCCCACAGTGGAAAATCTTCGATCACGTCGCGCCCGGTCTCTTGTTTGTATTCGATATTTGCCCACGGGAGAAGGCCATTGGGCCCACCCGGCCCGTGCGGCCCGATGGCGGTCGCCAACGGGTGGTCGAGTGCCTGAGTGTCGGTGCCAACAGCACGTACCCCGCGCTCCGCGAACCAGTCACCCGCGCTCTTATCGAATCCTGGGGAATAGGCGTAGTACATGGAGTTGTCACCGTAGTGGTGGTGCCAACCGGTGTTCACCATCACGATGTCGTTAGGTTGGATGGTCGGCGTGGCCTTCTCCAGATCATCGGCGGTCACTTTTTCCCACTTCTGCTTAGGAATCGAGACGACCACTCCCGTGCCAAAGAATCGCCACAGTGGAATCTCGTGAAGCAGCGGAGTCCCCTCGATCACGTGCCCCGGCACATCCACGTGCGTACCTGAGTGCATCACGGTGGTGATCTTCTGGGTCAGGACCCCGGAACGTGCCATCGTGTGGAGGCGTTCGATCTTGACATCCTCAAAGTACGGCCACGCGGGCACTCCATGCCCCCACGGGTGACTCAATTCGTAGTACTGAATCCCTGTAACCGGATCGACCTCTGGTGCCATCGTGATACCCCCATCTGCTATACAACCGCGAGCGACCTGCCCCTCAAAATTCACTAGGACATCTTGTCCCGACTAGTGAAACAGCACTGAGTATCTCACAGGCGAAGTTATCTGTCAAACAACAGCTGCCACTTTTCAGCCAGCGATTGAAGTAATTACTGCGCCTAAGTCAAGACGGAGGCGTGAACGTGAATGTCGGGAATTTCCTCCGGGACCGGTCAATCGGGAACCCACTCAACCCTGATCCTCGACTCAGGTTCACACGAACCGTAATTGAATCCGGTTGATTGCCAACAACCGCGCTGCTACTTTTGTAGGACGGGTCGTTCCATATTGTGGAACAGTAAATGTAGAAAGAAATGGGGGTGTCGTGGAGTCGTTGACCAATTTCCAGGGCCAGACAATCATCGTGGTGGGAGCGACAGGGGCGTTGGGCAGTGCTACCGCACTTCGCTTGGGGGCACTGGGTGCGAATGTCGTGATGACTGGCGCCACCGCCAGTCGACTTGACGAACTCGCCAAGGAGGTCAAGTTGGGTGCCGGTTCGTGCGCCACCGTGAATCTGCGCCCGGACTCAGAGCATAACGCTGAGGACATCATGTCAAGTGCAGTTGAAGCTTTCGGTTCGATCGACGGACTCGTCATCGCTAGTGGCGCCAACAAGGTCGCTCCCATAGTGGACATGTCGGTTGAACAGTTCGATCTAGTCATGGACACGAATGTGCGAAACACCTGGCTCATGTGCCGCGCCTACGGTACCCACCAGTTGGCGACGGGAGCTGCTGGCAGCGTCGTAATCGTGACATCCACTCGAGCTCTGTTGGGCCACAGCGCTGGCTACACCGCCTATTGCTCATCGAAGGGCGCCGAGAATCTCTTGACCAGATGTCTCGCCGCCGAATGGGGAGCGAAGCAGATACGTGTCAATGCAGTGGCACCAACTGTCTTTCGCTCCGATCTCACCGCGTGGATGTATGGAGACGATGAACACGCCACCAAGACCCGGGAGGGGATGCTGTCCAGGATTCCCCTCGGTCGTCTGGCCGAACCCGAGGATGTCGTAGGACCAACGCTTTTCTTGTTAAGTGACCTGGCACGCTTCTGCACGGGTCAGATTATCTATGTGGATGGTGGTTACACCGCGTGCTAGGAGAGGACGAACTGATCTGGCAGTTGCCTGTGGAAGGTCGTGTGGCCATTCTCGGAGGTGGTCTCATGGGCCACGCGATTACCGCCATCTTCATCAGCCATGGTTATGACGTCACGTGTTGTGAGCCCAACGAGGAGACTCGAGCGACCCTACCGGTGCGAGTCAACGAAGTCATCGCCACGATGGACCAACCGAATGATCGACGAGGCCAGCTAACAATGGTCTCCGAACCATCGCAATTGTCGCCGCACACCTCATTAGTGATCGAGGCAGCGCCAGAAATCCTGGAATTGAAGCAGGAGTTACTGGCCTCGGTGGCGCTCGCCTGTCACGACGCTGTCCTCGCCACCAATACGTCGGTGTTTTGCGTCGGTGAGGTGGGAGCTCTCGTCGACGACCAGCGACGCGTGGTGGGCACCCATTGGTGGAATCCGCCGCACCTCATCCCCCTTGTCGAAGTGGTGCAGAGTAAGTCCACCAACCCCGCCGTAGTCCACGGGGTAATCGAACTGCTTACTTCCCTTGGTAAAGCGCCGGTCCACGTCCAGCGCGACACCCCGGGATTCATCGGCAATCGATTGCAACATGCACTATGGCGCGAAGCGATGGCCCTCATCCAAGAAGGCGTCTGCGACGCTACTGCGGTGGACCACGTCGTACGCAACAGTATCGGTCTTCGTCTCTCGGAGGTCGGACCGATCGAGAACGCCGACTACGTGGGACTGGACCTGACACTCGCCATCCACTCGTACGTGTTTCGAGCCCTCAGCACAGCCGTGGCACCACTCAAAGTCCTCCAAGATGCTGTCAGCGCGGGCAATTTGGGGGCCAAGACAGGCCAGGGTTTCTTGGATTGGCCCGAGGGCAAACGCGAAGATACCACCCAACGACTGTCCGAGCGTGTTCGCCTTCTCACCTCACTGCCGAGCGGCCCGAGCTTCTAGAAGTTGTGACCAATTACAGTCCCCATGAAGCGATGCCCGCGCCTCGAGTCATCGTGGCTATGGACAAGTTCCGCGGCACCGCACTGTCCTCCGAGTTGTGTGAGGTAATTGCCTGTACGGCCCGGCGCTTCGGAATTGAAGTTGATGTCCAACCGATGTCGGATGGTGGTGAGGGATTCGTAGACTCCTTCGATGGCACCGACGTTGTGGTGAACGCCTGCGGCCCGCTCGAAGAGTCGACCCAAGCCCGCGTGAGGTTGTCGTCCTCGGCCCACGGTCTACTAGGTGTCATTGAGGTAGCCGACGTTATTGGGCGTGACCGACTGCCACGTCCGAATCGATATCAAGCTCTCGCCGCCAGTAGTCGTGGAGTGGGCATCGTGATGGTCGCCTGCCAGGATTTGGGCGCAACTTCACTCGTGGTGGGTTGTGGAGGATCGGCCACGTCCGATGGTGGCCTGGGTTGTTACCAGTACCTCCGCCAGAAAGGGAGGCTGAACGTGCCGGTAATGGTGGCGACTGACGTCACGGCACGATTCAGTGGTGCATCACGCTACGCCCTACAAAAAGGTGTCGATCCCAACGATCTGGAGATCATCGACCGGCGGCTTGCGTCGATTCGGGACATGTACCTTCGTGAACAAGGGGTCGACGTAGAACTTGTCGATCGAACGGGCGCGGCAGGGGGAATCGCCGGCGCGCTGGTCGCGCTCGGGGCCACGCCGGTCGGAGGCTTTGACGCAGTTGCTGACGCCGTCGGCCTCGACGAACGGCTTGAGCATTGCTCACTCGTCATCTCGGGCGAGGGTCGTCTCGACCAGGGAAGCCTCGAAGGTAAAGTCGTCGTCAGTCTCGCGCAACGGATCGGCCCAGACAGTCGACTCGTGTTGATCTGCGGCAGCATCGACGTCGACGCAAAAAAACAGTTCCACAGTCGATTTCCTCACGCTGAGCTGATCAGTCTCAGTGATCGCTACGGAATCGATCGGGCACTCGGTGAAACCTTGGCGTGCATTGAGGAGATTGCCGAGGAAATATTTGGGTGATTCCCTGCACCAAGCCAGGAATCATCGCAAGGGGGCGGGCTCCATGCCACGATGACGCTCGCCCGACTGGACCACGAAGTGGGCATAATATCCGCATTATGGATACACTGGTCTTGTAGCTGTCATGCAGTGCGTGGCCTGTGGGGGTGGCAAAAGTGAGATTGGTAACGTTCGTACTCAACGAATCACGAGAACGCCTTGCGGGTGTCTGGATTGACGAAGCCGTGATTCGTCTGGACTGCCGAGACTTGATCGAGTGGTTGACCCGTGGCGGCGATGTCGACCGCCTCGAGAGATATCCGCTCGAGGCGGTTACCCTCGTCTCGCCCATACCTCGTCCACCGTCAATCCGAGATTTCTTCGTATTTGAACAGCACGTCATGACGGCGCGAGCCAAGCGTGGTGCTTCGGTTCCCGACTTCTGGTATCGCGAGCCCGTCTTCTATTTCACGAACCCTGCCGCGGTCATCGGTCCTGAGGATGTCGTTGTCTATCCTCACGGAACGCAGCAGCTCGATTACGAACTCGAAGTCGCCGCGGTCATTGGGGCCGACGAGACCATCGCGGGCTTCACCATCCTCAACGACTGGTCGGCCCGTGACATCCAGCGTGAGGAGACCAGTGTCGGCCTGGGACCCGCCAAGGGGAAAGACTTCGCGACCAGTATCGGACCCTATTTGGTAACCGTCGATGAAATTGACGGAACGCGAGGCACGATGCTGGCACGGGTCAATGGCGTTGAGCGTTCCCGAGGTGAACTCGCCGAAATGCACTTCACATGGGAGCAGGTCCGTGAACGCGCGGCCCGTAATACAATGCTCCACCCCGGCGACATCCTGGGCTCGGGGACCGTGGGAACGGGTTGCATCCTCGAATCGGAAAAAGAGCAGTGGCTCGAACCCGGTGATGTCGTCGAGTTGGAGATCTCCGGGCTCGGCATCTTACGCAATACTGTCGGACCTCGTCCGCGGTAAGACGACGTCGCTAGAACATTCGTTCGCCACCACGCTCACGCGCGAGGGCGGTCGCTAGGACCGCCGCGATCACTAACAAGAGACCGGTGAGCAAATTCGGCGCCCAGTTGGTAGCTCCGAGGAACTCCAGTCCGGTGATGATGACAGCGAGAAAGAAGAGCCCGACCATCGTCCCGACGGTATTCGGGCGACCTGGGTGGATCACCGTGGCGCTTAGGAACACTCCGGTCAACGCGGGGAAGAGAAAGCTAGGTCCCGTGGATGAATCTGCGCCGCCCTGGCGAATCGAGAGCAGCACTCCTGCGATACCAGCGACGACGCCCGCCGCAGTGAAAGCCAGGAACAGTGTCCTCTCCACGTTGATGCCGACCAACTTGGCCGAACGCCGGTTCGAGGAGATGGCTTGGATGTACCGACCGAACGGCGTCTGTTCCAGGAGGAACCAGACGCCCAACGCGACGGGAAGAAGTATCCACGTCAATCGTGGAATACCGAGCCAATTATCGGAACCGAAATTGATGATTCCCTGCGACATCCCGGCTCCGATGGTGTTGTTCTTCGTGTACCACTCCATGATCCCGCCCAGTGCGATTTGCGAGCCCAAGGTGACGATGATGGAACTCAAGTGGTAATGGGCGATGAGGATGCCATTGAGCGCTCCCAGCACCGCACCGATGAGCAGTCCAGCGAGAATTGCCAATACCAAGGGGAAATGTGCACGGGTAAGGGTCGTGGCGAACGTGCACGACGCCATGCCCGCGATTGCCGCCACCGACAGGTCAATGTAACCAGACGCCAGAGGTATCAGAGCCGCTAGGGCGATGATCGCCACCACGGTCTGACTGCCGAGCATCGTCACTAGGTTCGCCCTCGAGAAAAATTCGGCCGAGGTGGAGGGGTAGACGCAGAAGAAGACGACGACGACAATCAACATCACCACGAGCCCGTAGTGCTCGAGGAACGACAAGACCGGACCTCGCTCTTTCACCGCGCGACCCCCTTGGGTCATGGTCGTGGCGGGACTGGTCGCCCCCGGCCCCGGTACGTTGGTGTCGGTTGTGGTCGGTGAAGAGGTGTCCACGATGTCAAGCTCCCATTTCAATATCAGTGTTACCTATGGTGTTCGAATTCATGTGAAGCGAGTAGTTCTGAGGATTAACCGGCATACGCGAGGTCCGTCAGATGTTTGGGATCGAGGTTGGGGTAGCGCACTTCGCCCACGATGCGCCCCTCACGCAAGACGAGAACTCGGTCGCTGACTTTGGCCAATTCTTCGAAGTCCGAAACGACGAGTAGTACCGACGCACCCTGCTCGACTGCCTTTCGAATGATGGCGTAGATGTCTGAGCGAGCACCCACATCGACACCCTGCGTCGGCTCGTCTAAGAGAAGGAGACGGGGCTTACGACGTAGCCATCGTCCAATCATCACCTTTTGTTGATTGCCGCCAGAGAGTGAGGAGAGTGAGGAGAGTTCCGACTTGGTCTTGACTCCAAACTCGCCGACGAGGCGTTTAGCCTCTAGATTTTCGCGGCGACTGCTCATATGAAATTTGCGCCAAAACTCCGGTATCGACGCGGCCAACAGATTCTGCTCGACATTCAACATCGAGAACGCCGCCTCGCCGGCGCGGTCTTCGGGAATGAGTCCGATACCCGCCGCCATCGCCTTATGCGGGTTGCGCAACTGCAGAACCTCACCGTCGAGTTGCATACGACCTGCATCGGGTTGACGCTCACCGAAGAGCGTGCGCAAAAGTGTCGAACGGCCTGAACCCAACAAACCGGCGATACCGACTACTTCGCCCGGCAGCACGGAAAAGCAGATGTCCTTGAGTGGACCCACACTCAAGCCATCGACGTTCAACATGGGCTCAGTGCTCGTCGTCTCGGGCATCTGAGGTAGGGCTTCGTCGAGTGTTCGACCGACGATATAGTGCACCAGTCGATCATGGGTCAGTCCTTGACCCTCCACGTCGGCAACGAGTTTGCCATCACGCAGGATTGTAACTTGGTCGGCGTGGCCAATGATCTCTCCGAGGTGGTGGGTGATCATCAACACCGCGACACCTCGCTCGGTGAATACCCGCAGCGCTGCCATTAGCGCTGCCACTTCCTTCACCGGCAGGGCAGACGTCGGCTCGTCCAGTACCAGGATGTTCCCTTCACCACCTTCGATATCCTGTAGCGCACGGGCGATGGCGACGAGGGTCCTAGTCGAAGCATTGAACTCACCCAGGGCGATATCGGGAGAAATGTCGAGACCAGCCTTCTCGAGGTCGGCGACCGACCTCGCTCGCAGCTTCTTCCAGTCGATGCGTCCCGCGGCACCCCGAGGGTAGCCTCGCCCGATGGCGAGGTTTTCGGCCACCGAGAGATGAGCGAACACTCCAGGGTCCTGGTGGACAAAATGAAGGCCAGCTGCTCGAGCGATTGCGGGCTTCATTTTCGAAGGGTCGATGGCCTGCGAACCAATGACGAATTCACCTGCGTCGGCTTGTTCTACACCCGCGAGGATTTTCACGAACGTTGACTTGCCGGAACCATTCGCGCCCAAGAGCGCGTGCAGAGTCCCTGAATGGACGCTGAAACTTACGTCGTCGAGGGCCTGGGTCCCGGAAAAAGACTTCGAAACCCCCTTAGCTTGTAGAACGACCTCGCCCGCCATCAGCGACCGCCGCGCGCGGCGATAGGAACAGAGCTACCCTCAGCCACATTTTGCGAAATTCTGTCCACTTCCCCCCCAGAAAAATCCTTAGCATTGCCGAACTGCCCGATATCTGGACACCTGTTCTGCGATACGAACACTATGCCACGTCGATCGTCGTGTCAAGACTGCCCCAAGTCCACCGCGGCACCACAACCTCATCGTTGACGCATTGCAACACCATCGAAATGAGCTCAACAGATTTGCGCACGGAGCACGTCAATTCTGCCGACAACATTTCAGGGCGCGCCATCGACGGCGCCTCGCCACTAATCCGCTAGACGCCTATCTAGCGGGGTAGAGCGATCGCAAGAAGCCCGTCAAGTAACCGAACTCCTCGTGAACGTGGCGTAGGCGCCCGACGCTCATAAGTTCCTTGTCGCTCTGTGGCGTGACGTTCAGCCACCAACAGCTTCGCAATTCGGTTCCGTAGTCGCGCTTGATGGCCACGTGCACGAATCGCCCGGCCTCCGTCTCCTCCGGTACGTCATTCTCGTCGACCATGTGAACCACAGCGAAGAGGGCCATACCGACGTCGTACTTCTTGAAGAGCGACTCATCGAAATGAGCCCCGGGCGCCAGGAAGGTGATCTCGGAACGAAGGACCTTATCCCCTCCACCATACTGGTGGTACGTGAGGTGCGTAGCACCCACGTGGGTCTCGCGAGTCTTGTTACGAGTCCAAGCGAACTTCTTGTGGTCACAGGGGTGGAACTGGAAATACAGTTCCGCGTCCATATTCGTAAACCACCACTCGATCATCTCGGGTTCGATCCCGTCGAGATGATCAACCGCACGCACAGTCATCGACGTCGTCGACGGTTCGTCGACGCCGTCGGTCCACTCCAACGACGTAATGACTTCGTTGCAATCTGAAGCGTCCATTGTTCACCAATTCCCAAATTTCTTCATGCGATCCCCACCATGACGACCGAGAGTGTTGCAGGTTCTTGCGAATGATTCCGCCACGCGTGGCGCGCCGCGTTCTGTACGACCGTGTCACCGGCGACCAAGTGGATGGACTCGTCGTCACCCAGGTCGAGCCAGACTTCACCACTGACCACGACCACGTAGTCCACGGTGGGCGTCGCGTGCATTCCGTGGCTCCCGGGTTCGAAACAGTCGACCAGGTCGGGTGCGAGCAGCCCCTGTTCGCGCGACGCCCTCGTCACATCGAAGTCTTCCGAAGTGAAGATACTGTCGGGCGGGAAGGTCACGGTAAGGAAGACGGTGTCCCCCTTGCCGGGCAATCGCTTGCGCAACCAGAGGGCCTGGTCTTCTCCACTGGGAAGTTCCCCTCCCCTCGTCGACCATAGAACGCTCTCGCTCATGCCAGGGGTGTAGATGAAGTCGTGAGAACGCATGCTCTCGCCGTCACTCTCGACGAACGCGGTCCCGTCGCCTCGCTGACCGATGACGACGCGACGGGTGGCCACCTTAGTTCTCCCTCGTCAACGTCGAATCGATACAACGCACCTGATCCCAGTGGCTAATACACAACGGAAGACTCTTCGAGGTTCGCGAGAAAAGTTGACGTTGGAGATTGTGCGGCGTCATCTGAGTTAAAGCACACATTTCATCCCCTCACCCGAACGGGTGCCTCCCATGCCCACGATACGAGCATACGTTCTGCAATATGGACATTAGTGACCGTCTCACCTGGTGTCAAGTGTTGCCACCATTGTGAGCACTGTCGACTGAAACGACGTCGCTCGCCGACTTTGCGAATCGACACGAACATCGCAAATGACGACCAACTCAACAGTGACGAGATGCGAGCCTTCTCCGGCGTCGATCAACTGGGTGCGAATTCACTCTTCAGTTCAGAGCTGATCTCTTGGAGGGCTTGTTCTATCTCGTTCTTGAGGAGGGCGAAGCGCTGGGTCGGAACCGGGACCGACAAGGCGAAGATCGATCCGAAGGGATCCTGGGCGGCGATCGCCACGGTGCAGATTCCTGATGCGTGCTCCTCGCGGTCGTATGCGAAACCAGTCTCTCGAACCTCTTCGATCTCGCGCATGAGTTGAGCCCGGGAGCGAATCGTGGCGCCGGTGAAGCGCTCGAACTCCTTGGGGATCAGACGAAGAATCGTGGCGTCGTCGAGCTCGGCGAGGATAGCCTTGCCCTTGGCGGTGCAGTACAAGGGAAACACCGCTCCGATGTTGCTCACTGCCCTCAATTGGTGGTGCGTTTCAATGACGTCGATCACGCGTACCTGGTCTCCCTCGAGGACGCCGCAGTCAACGGTCTCGCCGACCGCCTCATTGACCCGACGCATCAGGGGCGCGACTTGGTCGCGCAATTCACTACGACTCGCCGTGGCAATGCGTACGAATTCCGTCCCAATTCTCACCCGTCCCGCCACCGACGCACTCATCAAAAGACCTTCGCTGACCAACGCACTCACCAACCGGTGCACCGTCGAGCGCGGCAAGCTCAAGCGCACGGCGAGTTGCGAGAGGGTAAGTCCCCACGGTTCGCCATCGAGAGCTCGGAAGATCTGGCCCACTCGGGCTATGACTTGGACCCCGCCCGTATTGGCGGCGCTGTCTTCTTGAGGTTGAGCATTCATCTTCATCCATTCCCACTCGTCAGATAGGGGATTTCGCTGCGAAGGTGAAACCCCGTGCCCCGGTGCCAATGTATCGTACGTGCTCTTGTCAATCGCCCACGACCTGCGGCCGTGAGCGACGGCCGTGCCCTAAGTCGTCGGCGAACTCCCTCGCGAGACAAAGCTCACTACCAAGCGGAGTGGCCACCCTCCGCCGCCACCGACGCACCAGTCATGAAGGATGACTCATCGCTGGCCAAGAAGACGATCACCGCTGCGATCTCCTCGGGCTGGCCGTAGCGCGGGATCATTTGTCGACCGGTCAACTTCTTGGTGGCCGCTTCCTTGTCCTCGAAGCTTTCCAGGTGGATGCGCGCCATCTCGGTGGCGATGCCTCCCGGACACACCGCGTTGATGCGAATGTCGGGAGCGAATTCAGCCGCCGCAGCCCGAGTCAATCCCAAAACTGCTGATTTCGACGGGCAGTACACCGAGACGTTGGGTAGCGCGACCAATGCACCGACAGACGCCAGGTTGACGATGGAACCACCCCCGGCGCGGCGCATCGCCGGTACCACCGCTTGGATGCCCGCCAGATGAGCGTAACAATTGACGCTCATCATGCGATCGAAATCCTCGCGGGTGGTTTCCTCGAGAGACTTGAGGATGATAATACCCACGTTATTGACCAGCACGTCGACGTGTCCGAACGTCGATTCGGCGATCTTCACCAGGTCCTTGGGAGTCTGAAGAACGGCACTATCGCCGGTGACCGTGACGACTCCCGTACCACCGGCCCGTAGTTCTTCGGCGAGCACGTCAAGTCCGTCACCGTTTAAGTCAGTCAATCCGAGATTGGCTCCCTCGGCCGCGGCCATGCGGGCGGTTGCCCGCCCTACTCCCGTCGCGGCCCCGTTAATCAGAACCGTCTTGTTGGCTAGTCGCAATCCACTCATTCTCTTATCTCCTATTAGCTCTTCTTATTCCTACAATTGGCCCGCCGAGGCGCCATCTAAAAGGTCCAGTCCTCCGACGCTTGAATCCGATCCACGATTTCGCGGGCCAGAGCCAACGAGGACGTCGCCGCCGGCGACGGTGCATTACGCACGTGCATCGCGCCGGGAGTCTCAGAAAGGACGAAGTCGTCGACTAGGGCTCCGTCGTGGCCCAGTGCTTGCGCTCGAACTCCGGCCGACACGTTCTCACGTGCGCCAATGGTTCCCACCGCCGGAACGTACTCCGCAGCCGCTCGCAGGAACCTCTCACGTTGGGTGGCCATCAAAATCTCGTCGATGCCAGTGCGCCAGAATTTCCTCGCCATCTTCCACGTTCCGGGCCACGTCACGATGTCGCGAATGTCACCCCACTTAACGCTAGTCACGCGATAGGCATCGCGTGCGAGTACCAACATCGCAGTCGGACCGAGGACGACATCGCCGTTAATCAGTTTGGTGACGTGCACTCCGAGGAATGGCAGTTCCGGATTCGGCACCGGATACACCAATCCCTTGACTATCGGCGTCGAGGACTTGTTTAGCGTCAAGTACGCGCCACGGAAGGGAATGATCCTAGGATCCTCGGGTGCGCCCGAGGACACGGCCAACCGGTCCGACCAGAGCCCAGCGCAGCCAACGACGAAATTTGCGTGGATGGTGCCCTTGCTCGTCACCACGTCGGTCGTGTTTTTACGGCGCTGTAGTGCCGTCACCAAGGTGGCGAAGCGGATTGAGACACCCTGCTCTCGCAGACCGCGCGCCATGGCCGCGGACACCTTGTGGTAGTCCACGATGCCCGTGTCGGGACAGTGCAACGCGGCCACACCCAGACAACCCGGTTCGACCTCGGAAATCTCCGTCGCACTGAGGCGACGAAGCCCCGAGACGTTGTTGGCCCGGCCCCGGCGTTCCAGCTCATCTAGACCAGCCAGTTCCTCGTCCGAAAGCGCCACGATCAACTTCCCGCATCGCTCGTAGGGGATTGAGTTCTCGTCGCAAAACTCATACATCAACTTCGAACCTTCGACACACATCCGAGCCTTGAGCGAACCGGGCGTGTAGTACACGCCGCTGTGAATGACTCCCGAGTTGTGTCCCGTCTGGTGTTGGGCGACGTCGGATTCACGTTCAAGGACCACCATCGTCAACGAAGGGAATCGGTGACGCAGCTCGCGGGCCACGGCGAGTCCCAAGATTCCGGCGCCGACCACGACGACATCGAATCGGTCCGGGGTGTCGTGGGTGCTCATCATTCACTTCCTACTGAAGACTGGTCCGCATTTTTCGAAACGCTGCTAGTCACCGGGCTCAGTTCAACGAGTCCTTCGTTTATCTCGGCACGCCGAAGTTGCGCTTCGCCGGGCGACCACTCGAAAAAACCACGGCCACTCTTGGCTCCCAAGTCGCCGCGTTCGACCATCGCCACGAGGTAGGGGTGAGGAACGGGTGTCGAGTCGATGTCGGGCATCAGAACCGTGTGAATGGCCAGCGTAAGGTCCGTTCCCCCCAGGTCCGCTTGCTCCAATGGCCCGACCAACGCCAATCGGCGACCGAAGCCGTGGCGGACCACGAGATCGACCGTCTCGGCACTGCAGACGCCGTTGGCGACCAGGGCGATAGCTTCTCGCTTCAGGGCGTGTTGCATGCGGTTGCCCACGAATCCGGGAACGTCGACCTTCACGTGCACTGGGACCATTGCGAGAGAAGTGAGGATCTTGATTGTCGTTTCGACCACTTCATCCGTCGTTGAAGTGCTCTGCACGACCTCCACCAATTGCACTAAGTAGGGAGGATTCCAAAAATGCGTGCCCACTACACGCGTGGGATCCGTGACAACGCTGGCAATGACGCTGATTGGGATGGCCGAGGTGTTGCTGGCGAGTATTGCGGACGGTGCGACGATATCGGAGAGTTCGGAAAAGATCGCGTGCTTGACAGCGACATTCTCGGGTCCGGCCTCGATGATCATTTGCGAACCCGTGCACGCTGAACGCACGTCGTCGCAAACTTCGACTCGACTCAGCACTTCCTCGGCGTCTAGCCCGAGAAGTTCACAGCTGGTCGCTATCCGCGGGCGCAGTGACGCGCGCGATTCGCTCAAAGGGTCATAGACGCGACAGGTCATTCCCGCAGTCGCGACGACATGCGCGATACCCGCGCCCATCATGCCCGCGCCGATTACCGAGATCTGCCCCACCTTCACAGCCCCCACATCAACAGTCGTGCCGGATCATGTCGCGGTGTAACCACCGTCAACGTAGATGATCTGACCCGTCACGAAGTTCGAGGCCGCCGACAAGAGATAGACAGAGATGCCAATGAAGTCTTCGGGCTCGCCTAGACGCTTCATTGGAATGCGAGCGTAGTTTCGTTCGCGTGACGCCTTCCCCTCCTCGGTGTCCGAGAAGATCCAGTCGGTGAGATTCGAGCGAAACACCGACGGGGCGATTGCGTTCACGTTGATCCCGCGCGGTCCCCATTCGGTGGCCAAAGTCTTGGTCAGCGAATCCACCGCACCCTTGGAAGTGCAATACGCCGTGTAGCCGGCCGGTGAACCTTGGCGACCACGAACCGATGAGACCAGGATGAATCGCCCTCCGCCTTCGCGTTCGGCGGCGTGCTCGCCGTACGCCTTCGCGAGCAACCACGGACCGCGGACGTTCGCGTCCATTATCTCTTCCCAGTCGTCGACCGGCATGACTTCGATCGCTGACGGCTTGTTGAAACCCGAAGCGACGAGCACTGAATCCACCCGACCGTACAGCTCGACACCTCGGGAGATGATTGCCTCGGCGTCGGCCAATGTCTCGGGTCGAATCACCAACGTTGAAACGTTGCCCCCAGTGGCGCGCGCCTCGCTGGCAACTTTTTCAAGCGCATCCTGCGAACCGGAGACGAGCAAGAGTTTGGCCCCCATCGCCGCGAGGGCCACCGCGATAGCGTGGCCCATTGCTCCGGACGCCCCCGTGATGACCACGGACTGACCGGTGAGATCGAACAGGGTCAGTGGGTTGCTCCTAACATCGGTCGTCATGGTCATTCGCCTAGCTGATCTAATGACGGAATTCGAAACGTTTGGTCCGGGTCGATCACCGCGACAATGCGGATCGGGCTGCCGTCACCTTCGGTGAAACGGCTTGGGAAAGCCATGAAGGTGCAACGCTTTCCGGTCACCGCATCCAGGTCACCACCGACATTCTCGATTCCCGGAATCCCGTTGCACAACAAAATGTGGTGTGCAGGCTCCCAGTCCGGGAAGTCGTCGGCGACTTCGCGACCCGTGTACTCGCGATACTCGTCAATCAGATGGGGCAGAATCGGCCCGGGTCCGTGTTCGGCCATTCGCGTTCCGAGCGGGTGGTCGAGGGCTTGCACATCGACACCCACCAACTTGACCTTGCGCTCCACCAGCCATTGGGCGGCTTCAGTGTAGAGGCCCGGTGAGTAGGAGTAATAATCGTCATTGTCGCCGTAGAGCCGGTGCGCGCCAGTGTTGATCATCACGATGTCGCCCGGTTCGATGCGCGGTGTCGCCTTTTCGAGGTCATCGGGAGTAATGACCTCCCATTTTCCTTTGGGTATGGAGACCGCTACGCCGGTGCCGAAGAATTTCCAGAGTTCAAATTCGTGAAGATACGGCATATTGGACTGCACGTGGATCGGCGAGTCCATATGGGTCCCGCGATGCAAGATGCCGTCATACTCCACCTGATACTGACCGTGCATCCCGTGGTACAAGAGTTTGTTTGTGACGAGCGGCGGGCTGAAGGGTGAAGGCCACTGGGGCATGTTGTGCGACAACTCGTGGCTGAGGTTATACATTTGCAAGCCATTGCGTTTTTGAATCGACATCAGTTCCCCTTCTCAATGCGGTATTCACCCGACGCGTCGAGGATGGCCACGAAACGTACAATGCACGCATCGCCTTGAGGCCAGTACCAAGGCAGCGCATGAAAGGTGCAGCGACGATCCGTGACACCGTCGACACCTCCCCCGACGTTTTCAATGGTGGGAATCCCCGCGGCGGCAAGCAATCGGTGCGCTGGCATCCACTTTGTAAAGTCCTCGGTCACTTCGCGGCCCGTGCTCTTCTTGTAGCGACGAGGCAGTTCGACCACGTGAGGACCGATGAAGCGGTGACGCTGCGCGAGTGACGTCGCCAGTGGGTGATCGATGGAGGCAGTGTCAATCGCTACCATCTTTACCGCACGGTCGACTAGCCACTGTGCCGCCGCCTCGCTCAATCCCGGCGAATGCCCGAAGTATTCCATGCTGTCCGAATAGCCCTCGTGCCAGCCCGTGTTGATGACGACCACGTCGCCCTCTTCAATCGATGGAGTCGCCGCCTCGAGGTCGGCAGGTTCGATGTACTCCCACTCACCCTTGGTGATGCGAACCACCACGCCGTTGGCAAAGAAGAAATCGAGCGGAATCTCACCCACTCCCAATCCGCCTTGTGCCAAGTGCAGTGGTGCATTCACGTGCGTACCGTTGTGCATCACGGTAACCAAGTGACTCGTTAGCACACCATGCATCGCGTGGGTCGCGACTCGACGAATCTGAATATCCTTCAGGCCTGGCAACACCGGCGTGTAATGACCAAATTCGTGACTCAACTCATAGAAGACGAGACCTGTACTTGGATCACGAACACCCTGGTCGTCAGCAATATTCCCGTCAGAAATCTTCCGCGTCATTGACATACAGCCCCCCTCGAAATCCCCTTGTACAGTGTGCCCGATATACGGACAGATGTACCACATTACGAACAATAGGGCCGGAGACCGGTGAAGTCAAGTTTCTTGATCACACTACGGTGACCAGGCCACGACGCGCCTAGACCATTACACTTCATCTCCCGTCGGCACTTCGAGCGCACGTCTCACCA
>VFSW01004420.1_pt1 | contig 20978 bp, 15 predicted proteins | sample 5358111 | NCBI WGS metagenome assembly VFSW01 (sample SAMN11554181, study PRJNA540505) | mine drainage metagenome | isolation source: sediment from site ElyBrook_90M | place: USA: Ely Copper Mine, Vershire, VT | collected 2017
CCACGGTGTCGGCCACCTCAGGGGCAACGGCCTCCGCTCGCTCAAGGTGACACCCTGCCTCCAGTGTGGCGCCCCTCCCTCTCAATATACAAGGGGCTTTTGCACTCGCCCATTGACGATATACCTGCGCGCACGTATCATCCAGGGGGAGATTTCTTCGGACTATGCGCGATGCACACCCGGCGTGTGAGACTCCGGCGAGGCTCTGGCCGTCTGTGATCACAACGAGACCTGTTATGGATTCGTGTTTTTCTAAGGAGCACTTCGCTATGCGCCGTACCATTGCGCACACCGCGCCAATCGCCGCTCTGGCGCTCGCGCTGACGCTGCTGGCGGCGTGCGGCGGGTCGTCAGCGGCCACCTCGTCGCCCTACTCCGCCACGCAGCTCATCCAAAAAGCCAGCACGAACTTCGCGGCTGATTCGTCTCTCCATTTCAAGCTGACCGCCGTTGGCATCGCGCCGGGCACCTATTCCGTCACCAGCGCCGACGGTGATGTCGTGCGACCCGACAAGCTGCAAGTGACCAGCGGCACCATCGAGCCGTCGCAGGGCTTTCTGATTGGCTTCGCTGTCGTCATCATCGGCTCTCAGCAATACATCGACCTGGGCGACACCGGCCATTTCGCCTCGACCAACGTGTTGCCTGACCTGCTCATCATCTTCGATCCGCACCAGGGCATCGGCGCCATCCTCAACCAGTTTCAGGGCGCCTCGACCCCCGCCGCCGACAATGTGAGCGGCGTCGCCTGCTGGAAGATCACCGGCACCGTCGATAGCACGCTGCTCGACCCTATCACCGGCAACACCAGCACCGTCTCATCGCCCGTGCAAACGACGCTGTGGATCGGCCAGAGTGATTCGCAGATTCATCAGGTCAAGCTGGTGGGCATCGCGACAAGCGGCGATACGAGCCAAACGGCGCGCACCATCACCCTCTCACAATTCAATGAAAACGTCAGCATCGTGGCGCCATCCATCAGCGGCTCATGAGCCGACGAACGCAGGCGATTTCAATCGCCAGCGCACTCCGGCAAGAGGAGGAGGTTGGTCGATGACGACGACACAGAGCGCCCCAGGCGTGGGACGCGACGGTGAGGCGCCAGCCGCGTCCCAGAGCGGAGCGCGGAGCAATTTCGCCACGCTCTTGATGGTAATCATCTGCGCGGCGGTCTTTTTGACGGCGTTAGACCAAACCGTTGTCGTCACCGCTCTATTGCCGATCGCCACCTCTTTCACCATCCCCTTTGACGGCTCGCACCTGCCGGCGCTGTCATGGGTGATCAGCGGCTATCTGCTCGGCTATGTCATCGTTATGCCGCTAATGGGGCGCGTCTCAGACCTGTGGGGCCGCCAGCGCGTGATGATCGGCTGTCTGGCGCTGTTTGCCGCGGGGTCGCTCATCTGCGCGAATTCGCTGTGGCTGAGCGGACTGATCGACCTCAGCTTTCTCAGTCACGCCGGCATCAACAGCCCCAGCCCTGCTCTGACGTGGCTCGTCATCGCGCGCTTCGTCCAGGCGGTAGGCGGCGGCGCGGTCGTGCCCGTCGCTATCGCGGCCATCGGCGATCTCTTTGGCGCGCGGCGGCGCATCCTGGCGCTTGGCATCGTGGGCGGCGTCACCGAGGCCGGCGGCGCGCTCGGCCCGCCCTATGGCGCGCTGATCCTGGAAAAATGGCACATTCTGCCCGCGAACTTCGATCAGGCCTGGCAATGGATCTTTCTGATCAACGTGCCGGTGGTGCTGCTCATCGTCGTCGCGCTCGTCGTGCTCTGGCCCAAAGCCGCCACCACCGAGGCCAAAGCCACCGGGCGCATCGATTGGCTGGGCGCGCTGATCCTCGGCGCGGCGCTGCTTTGCGCCAGCACGGGCCTCAATCAACAGGCGGGGGCCTTTACGTCGGCCAGCTCTTTCCAGCAGACGCCGGGCGGCGGGAACAACATCGGGCTGCTCGTCGCGGCGATCGGGCTGCTCGGTGTCTTCGTCATCGTCGAGTCGCGGCGGCGTGACCCCGTCGTGGCGCTTGACATCTTCCGGTCGGGGGCCTTTAACGCGGGGGCGGTCTTTAGCCTGCTCTTGGGGATGATGCTAATCATCGCTTTGGTCTTCATTCCCATCTATATCTTTGACGTAGTGGGCACGGCGGCGTATGTCGATGCGGGGCTGGCGCTCTTGCGCCTGACGGTGATGATCCCCATCGGCGCGTTTGGCGGCGGCGTGCTGGTGTCGCGCTTTGGCTGCCGCGTCGTCGGCGCCGCCGGCGCGGCGCTGACCTCGGCGGGCTTTTTCGTGATGCACACGTGGGGGCCACACGTCGATTGGGGCTGGCTGACTGTCGGCACGATGATTGCCGGCGCGGGTCTGGGCTTGATCGTAGCGCCGATCAGCACCACAGCGCTCAACTCGACGGCGGCGAATCGCTTTGGCGTGGCCGCCTCGGTCGTCACCGCACTACGCATGGTCGGGATGATTTTCGGTCTGGCGGGCATCACCTCATGGGGAGTCGTGCGCTTCAACCAGCTCGTCGGCAACCTCAAATTCCCGTCTGATCCGTCACAACAGGCAGCATATTTCGCGGCGTTCACTGCCGCCGTGACGCATGTAGTAACGGATTTCTTTTTCGTCGGCGCGGTACTGGCGCTGGTCGCGGTCATTCCGGCGTTGTTCTTGTGGCAACCCAAGCCCGGCGAGGGCGAGACGCCTGTCGTGTATACTGTGGGGATGTGAAGGGCCGGCGGCGAAATCCCCACCACCGAAATGAGGCACGTTTGATGAACAGCGCCACCACCATCACCGACGTGCGCGTCGAGCCGCTCGACCTGCCGCTCTATGAGCCGTTCGTCATCGCCACGGGCCGCTTCGATGCCGCGAATAACGTCTTGATCCGCGTTACCCTAGCCGACGGCACGGTGGGGCTGGGCGAGGCGTCACCGTCGCTGTCGAGCGGTGGCGAGACGGCGAGCACCGTGCTGGCCGCCGCGCGCGAGATGGCGCCCCTCGTCGAGGAGACCGACGTCGCGCGCTGGCGTGTCACCGCCGAGCTGCTCAACGCGCAATTCGCCGCCCATAGCTGCGCTCGCGCGGGAATCGAGACGTCCCTGCTCGACGCGCTCGCCCGCCACGCAGGGGTGCCGCTGTGGCAATGGTTCGGCGGCGCGGAATCCAGCGTGGTGACGGATCTGACCGTCCCTATCGTCGCGCCGGAGCACGCGCGCGATCTCGCCGCCGGCATCGCGCGGCGCGGCTTTCATACGATTAAGGTCAAGGCCGGCGGCGATCTGGAGGCCGATGAGGCGCGCGTGCTGGCCATTCACGAGGGCGCGCCGCGTTGCCGGATCTTGCTCGACGGCAATCAGAGCTTCAGCGCGCCCTCGGCGCTGCGCTTCTTGGAGCGGCTGGCGCGCCACGGCATCGTGCCGGTGCTTTTCGAGCAGCCGGCGCACCGCGACGACTGGGCGGGCATGGCGGCGCTCACGGCGCGCTCGCCGGTACCGATCTGTGCCGACGAATGCGTGCACACCCCCGCCGACGCGCTGCGCGTGGTGGCGGAGCGCGCCGCCCACGCCATCAACATCAAGCTGATGAAATCGACCATCCTGGGCGCCATCGACATCGTGGGCATCTGCCGCGCCGCCCGGCTCGATCTGATGGTCGGCGCGATGATGGAATCTCGCCTGGGCGTGGCGATGGCGACGCACTTCGTGGCTGGGGTCGGCGGCTTTAGCTATGTGGATCTCGATACGCCGATGCTCATCGATGGCGATCCGTTCACCGGCGGTTACGCGCAAGACGGCGATCGCTACGATCTGGCGGGCGTCGCGGCGGGCCACGGCGTCACGCCAGCGGCCACGCGCTCGCCTCGATCGACCAACAGCCGGCGGACGAAATGACCGGAGTGACGGATTGTACATCCCGCCAGTGCTTGTTCACAACTGGCGCCGGGCGAATATGAGGCGCCTCAGTCGTCGATCGCCTGGTAGGCCGAAGTCCAGAAATCGAGGCAGACATCCGGTGGGCTGGGCGAAGTCCAGGCGTGCTGGGTCATCAGAACGCCAACCATATCCTCCCTGGGGTCTGAATACCAGGAGGTGCCCAGACCTCCGTCCCAGCCGTAGCGGCCGGGCACGGCTGCCACAGCGTCGCGCCTGGTGACCACGGACACGCCGAACCCCCAGCCGTGGCTGTCAAAAAAGCCAGAGACAAAGCTAGACGCCGCTTTCTGATCGGGTGTCAGCTGATCGGTCGTCATGGTCTCAATTGAAAGCCTCGACAGGATGCGCTCGCCGCCGTGTTTGCCTTGAGAGAGCATCATCTGACCAAAGGCCAGATAGTCGTCGATGGTCGAAACCAGCCCTCCGGCGCCGGATGGGAATGCGGGCGGGCGGCTCCATTGGCCATCCTCAGCACTGTCATAGACTGTAAGCTTTCCGCTCGTGGGATCGGTCCAGTAGCTGGTTGCCAGCCGGTCGAGCGATGCCGCCGGCACGCTGAAACCGGTGTCCTTCATGCCCAGCGGCTCGAAGAGACGCTCGCGCAAGAACGTCTCTAGCGGCTGACCTGAGACGCGCGCGATCAGCACGCTCAGCACGTCGGCCCCCGTATTGTACATCCACTGCTCGCCTGGCTGGTGTATAAGCGGCAGGGTCCCCAGGCGGCGCATCCACTCATCCGGCGGGGGCATCGTCGACGGGCTCGGCGGCCCCATGCCAATCTGCTGCTCGTTGGCGGCCTTCTGGATCGGATACACATCTGGCGGCGCCATCATCAGCCCGAAGCCCATGCGGAAGGTGAGCAGGTCACGCACCGTGATCGGCCGCTTCGCGGGCACGGTGTCGTCAAGCGGCCCGTCTAGTCGCTTCAAAACCTTGCGGTCGGCCAGCTCGGGAAGCCAGCGATCCACTGGCTCATCTAGCCGCACCTCGCATTCTTCCACCAGGATCATCGTCGCTGCGGCTGTGATCGGCTTGGTCATCGAGGAGATGCGAAAGATCGTGTCGCGCCGCATCGGGTCACTGCCGCCAACCGCCTTCATCCCGGTCGCATCGACATGCGCCTCACCCCGCCGGCTGACCAGCGTGACGAGACCAGGCACTTCGCCGCGCTCGACATAGCCAGCCATGACATTGTGCATGCGGTCGAGCCGCGCCTCGGACAACCCTGCGGTGCTCATCGCCTGCTCTCTCCGTTTGGTCTCTCATTCTTTGCGCGCGGGCAGCGCGCGCGCCAGCGGTACCAGGCGAATCAGGCGCGTCGCCAGTCGCGTGATAGCCGCCAGATAGGGCTGATGCGGCTCTTGGGCGATGCCACTGGGGGCGGATTGATAGTCATCCACCATTGCCAGCCGATAGTCCGCTGGCCAATAGCCGAGAACCGGCAGCTTGCCGTTCGTTTGCGCCGGCAGCTCTTCACTTTCGTCGCGACTGAGCCGCGCGAAAGCCACCCCGATGCGATCGCGCGCGCCCAGCGTCTCATAGCGCGCGGCAACGCGATCGAGGCTCTTTTGCCCGTCGGCCGTATATTCAGCGGCGATGAGCAGATAATCGACGCCGGCTGTCCGCGTTCCCAGCAAGAGGCCGTCAAGCGTCGGAACATCGACATCCAGCATGATGGCCGACGCCTTGCCGCTCACCTGGGCGCGCGCTTGAGTCAACATCGCCGGCATGTCGCGCATCGCCTGGGGTCGGGGCGACCAGACGACCATCTGATGCGGGGGAAAGCGCGCGCTCAAAAGCTGCAAGTGCGTGTGGCGATCGGTGAGATCGGCCAGCAAAACCGGCACCTGTTGCTGAGCGAGCGCCTGGCCCAAAAAATACGCGGCGGTGCTGACGCCGTGACCGCGTCGCTCTTGCGTCATCGCGATCACTTTGACCGGCACTGGTTGCATCGCCATTGCTCCTCACTAGAGCAAGCAACTGAACGTTCGTTTATAAGCAAGCGGCATGCCACCATGTTGCTTCCGATGATTCACGGTATCACATTTTGGCGCGCTCGTGTTGGGATCGGGCCTCTGTCATCCCGCCCGGCTCATCTCGTGCGCCAGCTGGCGTAAGTGGCGCGCGGCGAATGTCGCGTCAAAGGGCAGGTGCGGCCCCAACACGGGATCGAGCGCGGCGGTCTCGAAGGCCTGGGCGATGCGCGCGATGGTCTGGGGATCGGTGATGCGTCGCTCGCGCACGGCGGCGTAAGCTTCGGCGAGCGCGGCAGGCACCGGCGTGGGGCGGCGCATGGCCGGCGGCAACGGCAAGAGCGCCCCTGGGGTCACGCCCCTCATGCCCGCCACATCGGCGCCTGCGCCGGACCGCCGCAAGACATCGGGCCGGGCCAACACCGGTGGCGTCAGCGGTGTCGCGCTGTGCGGCGCCGGAGCCGCGACTGCGGGATAAGCAATGGCTATGCGCGGCTCAGCGGCGCCGGCCGCCAGGCGCGTCAGAGTCTGATCCGCGCTGACCGGCGCGTGGTGTGCCCGCCAGGAATGAGGTCGTACCCATTCGACGCTGATGCCCCACGAGCCGGCAAGGTGCCGCATGTGACCGCAGAGGCGGGTCGCCAGCAAATTTCCCAGTCCTGTGTCGCCGATCTCCGCGCCGCCCGCCAGCAGGTCGGCCGCCGCCATCTCGCGCAGCACTTCACGCAGGCTCAGCTCGAGGCAGCGGCGGGCGTGGTCCGGCCAATCGCTGGCGTGATCCGCCGCGAGGTGCGCGCTCTCGCGCGAGATGCGGCACGCCGCCGCCGCCTGAATGTCGATCGCCGCGCCGTCATTCATCCGCACTTCAGTGAGCGCGACATCGATCGATAGCTCGCTGGTGCGCACGATCGCCCAGATCTGCTCGCCGGGCAGGCGCAAGTGAAAGCCGGGGTCGAGCGTGCGGTGATATTTGCCTAGCAGCACGGTCACATGCGCGGTTTGCTCCAGAACGGTGTGGGCCTGCGCCCGCACGATCACCGCCAGCATCGCGACCACCCCGAAGACCAAGAGCACCGCCGGCGCCGGCCCGAAGATCGCCCAGATGGTGACGGCCCCATTGATGAGTAATCCGCCGGCGAGCGCCAGCGCCCAGATCGTATCGTTCGTGGCATAAGCCAGCGCGGCGGCGATGACGACGCCAACGGCGGCGAAGATGAAGACGAGCGGCCCCAGCATCTCAGGACCCACAGCCAGACGCGCGGATCCCGACGGGGCCAGCGCCAGCACGCCGACGATCAAGAGGCACGCCAGCGCCATGATCAGTGGCATAACGATCGGCGAGACGAGGCGAAACGTTTTGAAGGGCGAGCGCGGCGGTGGCGCGGCGGCGCGACGGCGCGGCGCATAGGATGAGGGAAGGCGCGGATGATCGGGCAAATCGATGACACGCCGCTGAGAAGCGTGGCGCGCCGCCCACAGATCGCGCCGCTCGGCCAGACGATCCTTGCCCATCGTGCCACACCCCCTACCTGGCGTTCCGTATCGCGCAAGGGAGACTTTTCGACATGAGCAATTCGCTCACATGCACTCTATCGGCCAGGGGACGCACCCACTGAAGGGTAAAATAGCGCGCGAAATCACCGGGGGAGGACGACGCGCGTCTGAGCGGGGTCGTCCCACGCCACCAGCCCATCGCGGATGAGGCCGTCGAGTAATTGGCGCAGCCACACGGCTTCGGTGGGGGCGTCGTCGGGAAGGGCGGCGCGCACCTCGGCCAGCGAGAGCGCGCCGCTGGCGTCACGCAGCGCCGCGACCACGCGCCCGCGATAAAATCGGCTCGTCCGCGCGAAAGGCACGCGCGTCTTGGGAAGCTTCGCGACATAGCCCGCTGGCGTCTCGGCCACGCGCCGCGCATCGCGCAACGCTGGCAGCAGCGAGCCATCCACAAAGAGCGCGTGCCGGCGCAGCTCTGTCGCCGTCTGGCACAGATCGGCGAGGGGGCAGCGATCGCAGAGCGGCGCGCGAGCCAGGCAGATCGTCGCGCCCAGATCCATCAGCGCCTGATTCCAGTCATAGGCGCGAGGCGGCTCCGGCGGCAAAGCGGCCTCAGCCAGAGCGAAGGCGGCGCCAGCCTGATCGTAGCGCGCGATGTCGGCGCTCAGCTCGCCCACAAAGACACGCGTCAGCACCCGGCGGATGTTCGTATCGACTGTGGCGGCCGCCTGGCCGTGCGCGAAGCAGGCGATGGCGTTGGCAGTATAGCGCCCGATGCCCGGCAGGCGCATGAGATCCGCGACGGCGACAGGCAAGGTGCCGCCATACTCCTCCACAGCGGCGCAGGCGGTCTGGCGCAAGCGCACGGCGCGCTGGTTATAGCCCAGCCCCACCCACGCGGCGATGACCTCGGCGGGCGAGGCGGCGGCAAGAGCGGCGAGTGTGGGGAAGCGCTCTAGAAACGCGGCGAATTTGGGCAGCACGCGCTCGACCTGCGTCTGTTGCAGCATAACCTCCGCCACCAGAATGGCGTAGGGATCGCGCGTGTGGCGCCAGGGCAGATCGCGGCTCGATCGGGCGTACCACGCCAGCAGCGCCCGCCATACCGGCTCGCGGGGCGCGGCGAGTGTGAGGGGCGGGTTAGTGTCCGTGCTGGTCGCCTTCTCGCCAGTGGATCTCATCGACGGTGCGCGCGGGGGTGGCGCCGGGCGTCCAGGGCTTGACCGCTCCGGTGGCGGGCCTGGCGCTCTCAGGTATGGGCACGGCGGGCGCGCGGTGCGGCGACGGCGGCGATTCGCGATAATGCTCGCGCCAGTGAATCTCATCCACGATATGCGCGGGCACCAACCCACCATAGGGATCGGGCAGAGTGCGATAGCGCATCGTGATCTCTTCTTCCTCAGGGTTGCCGGAGATCGAGGGCGTCGCGGTCACGGGCGCCAGCAGATCGGGCAGAGGGCGCATGACCTCCGTCGTAAATCCGAGCTTCGCCATCATGTCGCTGGCGAGATGGAGGTCGTCCTCCTCGTTGCGCAACAAGAGCGCCTTGACCTGCTTGAACGTCCAAAATTGCTCGGCGTCGAGTCCTTTGGCTAGCGCGCTCAGCTCGCCATTCTCATAGATGAATGTCGCGGTGGCGCCGCTTGGGTGGCTAAACACAACAGTGTAATTGGTCATGCCCGACTCCTCTTCACCCGTCTGACCCGGCTCTCGACCGGCCTGCCCTTATTGTACCATCACGAGCGCAGTTCTGGCCAGGACTTTCGGTTAACGATTTGGTAAAGGCTGGGCTGGAGATCGGTTTGCGCATTGGCGTAAGTAGGATTGCTTATCCTCTGGCGCTTCCCTCCCTGCTTTGGTGCTAAAATATGAGTTGGAGCAAGGGAGGAAGCTTGTGTTGGATAGTACCCACCGCCCGCTGAGGCGGCTGGCGCATGTCGCCATTGCTGGCGTGGCGCTGTTGTGGCTGGCGGCCTGCGCGGGGCACGCGGCGGTGCCGCGCCCGACGCCCACGCCAACGATGGTGCTCGCCTCCACCAATCCGCCACGCGTCACGATCAATCGTCGCAATCCGCTGGCTCGCGACCAGATCGTCAATGCCATCATCCAGCATATGACGCTCGATCAGCAGATTGGCCAGTTGCTCATGGTCGAGATCGAGTCCGTCGATTACAATTCCGGCATCGACGCGATGATCCGCCAGGACGATCTGGGTGGACTGATCATTTATAACAATCAGCCGCGCACGATTGCCCAGATGCAAAACTTGTTGGCGCAGTCACAGGCGAGCGCCGATCTGCCATTGGTCATCTCGATCGACGAGGAGGGCGGCGACGTCGATCGCCTGGCGTCCTTCTTTAGTCCGACGCCAAGTGCCGCCGCTATCGGCTCCGAGGCGTATCCCTCGCCCGCCCTGACCGACGCGCAACATTTTGGCCAGCTTGATGCTCAGCGCATGTTGCAACTCGGCTTCAACGCCGATCTCGCCCCAGTGGTGGACGTCGGCGACGCCAACACGGCCCTCGAAGGGCCGCGCCTGTGGGCGACGACGCCGGGCCTCGTAGCCTCGCTGGCCGGCTCATTCCTCACAGGACTGCAAAGCACGGGCGTCGCTGGCACGCTCAAACACTGGCCGGGCATCGGCAGCCTGCCCGTCGGCGCCGACCCGCACAACGAGCTGCCCACCATCAAAGACAGCCTCTCGACGCTGTGGAGCGTCGATTTCGCGCCCTTCCAGGCGATCTTGTCGCGCCACCCGGCGATGGTCATGGTGACGCATGTCCTGGTGCCGGTGATCGATCCGAGCGTGCCGGCGACTCTCTCGCCCGCGTTGATCGACGGCGTGCTGCGCGGCCAGCTTGGCTATCAGGGCGTCGTCATCACCGATTCGCTGCACATGCACGGCATCATCGACTATCTCGTCAGCCAGGGCTATTCCCTCAACGACTTTCCGGCCCTGTTGGGCGAGGCCGGCGTCGAGGCCGTGCTGGCGGGCGACGACATCCTCGAGGGCGCCTACGACGTGGACCCGGCCTCGGCGGGGTGGATGTTTGACGCGCTCAAAGCCGCCGTCGCGAGCGGGCGCATCTCGCGCGCGCGCATCGAGCAGTCCGATCGCCGCATTTTGGATATGAAGTGGGATTACGCGATGGGGCGCGACCGGTTGCTGCGATTCGCCGGCATCTCGACGGGCGGCGGGCAGACGGTGCCCATCGGCGCGATCGCCGTGCCGGTGCCGTCGGCAGATGTCACGCCATCCGCGCGCGACAGCCATTGGGGATGACATCCATGCCTGTGCCGCCCACGCGCGTCGTCGAGATAACGCCGGTCGCGCCCTACGATTTCGCGCTCGCGCTCGACTACCTGCGCTCGTCCGCCTCAGCCGTGCTCGAGCGGATCGTCGATGACACGCTCTGGCGCGCGATCGAGCTGGATGGCCGCCCCGCGCTCGTCGCCGTGCGCTCGGTGGGCGCGATTGCCGCCCCGCGCCTCACCGTGAGCGTCACCGCGCCGGATCTCGATAACGCGCTGGTCGTCGCCGCGACGAACTATGCGCGCCGCGTGCTCACGCTGGAGGTCGATCCCGCGCCGTTCCTGGCGATCGCCAGGGCAGATCCCGCGCTGAGCGCGGTCGTCGCGCCGGTGGCGAATCTGCGCCCCGTGCTGATGGCGTCGCCCTACGAATCGCTCGTATGGGCAATCGTCGGGCAACAGATCAACGTCACCTTCGCGCGCACGCTCAAGCTGGCGCTGACGGAGATCTGCGGGCGCCAGCTTATGGTGAATGGCGACGCATGGCCGCTGACGCCGCGCCCCGCCGACATCGCTGCCCTCGCGCCCGAAGCCTTGCGCGCGCGCCAGTTCAGCCGGCAAAAGATCGACTATCTCATCGAGAGCGCGCGGGCCGTCGAGAGCGGCGCGATCGAATTCGCCCATCTGGCGGCGCTGCCCTTTGATGAAGCGGTGGCGACGCTCACCGCCGTGCGGGGCATCGGTCGCTGGACGGCGGAATACGCCCTCATGCGCGGGCTAGGCGTGCGCGACAGCATGCCTGCCGGCGATCTGGGGCTGCGAGCCATTATGGGCCAGGCATATAGCCTGGGGCGCCACGCCACTGAGGCCGAGGTACGCGAGCGCGCTGAGCGCTGGGCTGGCTGGCGCGGCTGGGCTGCCTTCTTCTGGTGGCGAGCGCTGCAATCCGGGCCGAGGCTCGTCACACAGCGGAGATCTGCGAAAAATCCAGTGCGATGAATCCACTGATCGAGATTCCCAGCGCCGGATCGTACTCGACAGCGTAGGTGCCAGCGTAATCGGTCAGAGTGCCGTCGTTCCCCACCGCGACGAACGTGATGGGCACGACGATCCCCACCCCGATGCCGGAGTAGCCGGCGCTGGCGCTCGTCACTGGCGTCTCGCTGCCCAGCGACGTAATCAGAGCGCACGCGGTGTCTTGATAGCCCGCCAACCATTGACCCAGGGGCGGTGGTGGCGCGGGTGTGGGCACGTTCGTCGGCACCGGCGTGGGCGTGGCCGGCGATTGCGGCGGCGCGAACAGATAGGTGTAAGCGCGAAAATAGTCACGCCGGTCGATCGCGTTATAGTACGATTGGACGATGCCGGTGGCTGTGCTGCGATCGTCCATTTTCGCCGGTATAGGCGGGCACGACGAGATGGTGGACTGCTTTGGTGGCCCCGGGGTGACAGTGACGACGGCGCGTGGCGTGGACGCCTGATTGCACGCCGCCAGCAGCATGCTCGCCACGAGCGCGAGCGCCCCCAACCGACCGTGTCCCCACATGTCGCATCGCCCCCTTCGCGCGATGTGGGCGATCGTGCGGGCGCAACCCGCTCTCTCGCCGCCCGCACGCAATAGTACGCCTTTTTCGCGCCCAAGGGAAGGGGATTATTGCTCACAGGCGAGGCCGGCGGCTGGAAGCCGCGAGAGATCTGTATCAATCTGCGTGACGGCAATCAACCTGCTGTTACACCCCGATCGCCGGAATCTCGAGCGAGCGGGTCAGGTCGTTGAAAGCCTTCACGTCCTCGGCGAGCACACCGCGCAAGCGATCGAGCTGTGCCTGGGCTTGATCGCTGAGCAGCGTGAAAACGTCACGCGCGCTCTTGGTCGGCGCGTCATCCGACTCGTCGATCATAGAGCTGAGCGCGACCAGGCGCTCTTTGAGCTTCGAGAGTCCCGGCTGCGGCTTCTCGGCGTTGACGTTGATCAGCGCGTCTTCGATCTCTTTGAGCCGCTCTTTGAGCGCTGCTCCGACCTCGATGAGCTGCTGCCCGTTCGCGCTCAACTTCGCGCGCTCCTCACACTGCTCGATCTGCTTGCGCACCCGGCGGATCTGGTTAATCGCCTGATGAGCTTGATCGACCAAATCGCGGATCGCCATCTTCATCTCGAATTGCGCCCGCAGCTCGTCGGCGGTGGTCGCCAGGCGCGGATCGGGCAGCAAGGTGAAGCGCTCCGTCAGCATCGTGCCGCCGACGCTCAGCCGCACCTGATACTCGCCGGGCAATGCGCGCGGCGCGACCATATCCTCCTGGATCCGCGCGAAAGGCGAGGCGTCCTTCTTTTCCGGCTCATCCAGCGCGGTTGCCTTGGGATAGCGCAGATCCCAGATGAAACGGTTGGCGCCTGCCTGTGCCGGGACGCGCGGCGGGTCCGCGCTCTTGCTGGAAAACGTCTTGACGATCGCGCCGCCGGAATCGAGAATGCTCAGCGTCACCTCGCCTTCGGGCGGCTCTGCCAGAGCGTAATGGATGATCACGCCATCCGGCGGATTCTTGCCGGCGTTGAGCATCAACTCGTCTTTCGTCCCGCTGGCGGTCTCGATCTGTCGATAGGCGACCGTCACGGGGCCGGTGAGCTTATAAGTGACGTAGCCCGGCGTCTGTGGCGTGTACGCCCGGCCATAGCGGCGAAAGCGTGTGGTGTCGCGCGGCTTGAAGAGAGTGACCGCCTCGTCTGCTCGCCCATCGCTCATCTGGCGCAGCGGCGAGATGTCGTCTAAGATCCAGAACGAGCGACCGTGCGTCGCCGCGACGAGATCGATCCCTTTGACGATGAGATCGTGCACTGGCGTCACCGGCAGGTTGCGCTGGAAAGGCTGCCAGCTCGCGCCGTCGTCAAAGGAAATGTGCAGCCCTGTCTCCGTCCCGGCAAAGAGCAGCCCGCGCCGGTTGGGATCCTCACGGATGACGCGGGTGAACTCGCGTTCAGGCAGGCCCGCCGTGATGGCCGTCCATGTCGCGCCATAATCGTTGGTCTTGAAAAGGTAAGGCCGGGTGTCGTCGAGCTTATAGCGCGTGGCGGCGACGTAAGCCGTCGCGGCGTCGTGTGGCGACGGCTCGATGATGCTAATCAGCGCCCATTCCGGCAGATCGGGCGGGGTAATGTTTTGCCAGCTCTGGCCTCCGTCGCGCGAGAGGTGGATCAAGCCATCGTCCGAGCCGGCCCAAAAGACGCCCGCCTCGTGCGGCGATTCGCGAAAGGCGAAGATCGTGCAATAGACCTCCGCGCCGCTGTTGTCGGCGGTTATTGGGCCGCCCGACGGGCCGAGCCGCGTGGGATCGTTGCGCGTCAGGTCGGGGCTGATGACCTCCCAGCTCGCGCCTTCGTCGGTCGTGCGATGCACGAAGTTCGAGCAGGCATAGATGACGTTGGGGTCGTGCGGCGACGTCTCGACGGGGAAGGTCCACTGGAAGCGATAGCGCATATCAGCGGCGCCCATGCCGTTGCCAAGATCGTCCGGCCAGACTGACACGTTGCGCTTTTGCCGTGTCGTCGGGTCCCAGGCAATGAGCCGCGTGTCGCCGGTGCCAGAGCCGATGGAGCCGCCAAAGACCCGGTGCGGCGGCTTGCGGCTGACGGCGATGTAGCCGCTCTCGCCGCCGCCTGGCTCGACATAATCCTTCCAGCTGATCGCGCCGTCGAAGCTCAGGCTGGGCAGGCGCATAGCCCAATTGTCTTGCTGCGAGCCATAGACGTGATAGGGGATCTGATCGTCGGCGGTGACGTGATACATTTGGGCGGTCGGCTGGTTGAGGATGGTGGACCAGGTGCGCCCGCCGTCGAAGGAGACGCAGGCGCCCCCGTCGTGGCTCTCGATCAGCCGGCTCGAATCGCGTGGGTCGATCCACAAGCCGTGATTGTCGCCGTGCGGCGTGGGCACCGCGATGAACGTCTTGCCGCCGTCGCTCGACTTCCAACATTGCAGGTTGAGAACCCAGACGGTGTCTTCATCTTGCGGGTCGGCATAGACGTGCATGTAATACCAGGGGCGTCGTCGCAGCGTAAGATCTTGATTCAGGCGCTCCCAGGTCTGGCCCCAATCTTCCGATCGAAAGAGGCCCCCATCGTCCTGGCCGTCGCCATTGGCGGCTTCGATCAGCGCCCAGACGCGGCCCGGCCTGGCGGGTGAGGCGGCGACGCCCATCTTGCCAAGCATCCCCTGGGGCAAGCCTTTGGCGCGGGTGATGTCCGTCCAGGTTTCGCCGCCGTCGGTTGTGCGCCACAGCCCGGATTCTTCGCCGCCGCTGATCAGCGCGTGGGGGTATCGCTGCGCCTGCCAGATGGTGGCATAGAGCACGTCGGGGTTGTGGGGGTCCATCGCCAGATCGACCGCGCCGGCGCGCTCGCTCTTGAAAAGGGATTTCGTCCACGTTTTGCCGCCGTCGGTCGTGCGAAAGACTCCGCGCTCGGCGCTCGGCCCCCAGGCGTGCCCCAGCGCCGCCACATAGGCGACGTCCGGATTCCGGTGATGGACAATCACGTCGCCGATGTGCCGCGTGTCGGCCAGCCCCACGTTCTTCCACGTGGCCCCGCCGTCAGTGGATTTGTAGACGCCGTCGCCGTGCGAGACGTCGCCGCGAATCGTTGATTCGCCCGTGCCCACATAGATGACGTTGGGGTCCGATTCCGAGACGGCGATGGCGCCAATGGCCGATGTGGCGAGATAACCGTCAGAGATATTTTCCCAGATCTCGCCGCCGCTGGTCGTCTTCCACACACCGCCGGCGCAGGCGCCGAAATAAAACGTCGCGCGCTCGGTCGGGTGCCCCGCCACGGCGACGACGCGCCCGCCGCGATGCGGGCCGATGCAGCGCCATTCCAGCGACTGAAAGAGCGAATTTTCCATGTTTGGTCCTTTCTTTCAGGCGTTTGCTCTTTCTTGGGAAGAAAGAGCGTGAAGAGGCTAGCGCACGGTCAGTCCGCCAGCGTGGCCGTGCTGCTCGTGCGAAAGCCCATCGCGTAAAGCCGGGCATAGTGGCCGCCCAGGCGCAACAGATCTTCGTGCGTGCCCTGCTCGACAATCCGTCCCTGCTGCAAGACCACGATGAGATCCGCGCCCTTGATGGTCGAGAGGCGGTGCGCGATGATGATCGCCGTGCGCCCTTTGAGCAAGCGGCGCATTCCTTGCTGCACGATCACCTCCGTCAGCGTGTCGATGCTGGCGGTGGCTTCGTCCAGGATGATGATGCGCGGGTCGGCCAGGAAGGCGCGGGCGAACGAGATCAATTGACGCTGACCCACGCTCAGGTTGCGTCCGCGCTCGCGGATCACCGTCTGGTAGCCGTCGGGGAGTTGCACGATGAGGTCGTGCGCGCCGACGGCGTCAGCCGCGCGCTCGATCTCTTCTTGCGTCGCGTCAAGCCGGCCATAGCGGATGTTGTCGGCGATCGAGCCGGTGAAAAGGAACGGCTCTTGCGGCACCAGACCGATCTGGCTGCGTAGCGAGCGCTGGGTCACGTCGCGCACGTCGTGACCGTCGATCAGCACCGCCCCGCTCTGAATCTCGTAGAAGCGCGCCACCAGGCCGGTGATGGTCGTCTTGCCCGCGCCGGTCGGCCCGACGATGGCGACCGTCTGGCCGGCGGGAATGCGCAGGTTGAGCGCGTGCAGCACCGGGCGATCGGGCAGATAGCCGAAGACGACGTCGCGAAACTCGATCGCGCCGCGAACGGGTGGCAGATCGGCGGCATCGGGATGGTCCTGAATCGCGACGGGCACATCCATCAATTGGAAGATGCGCTCAGCCGCGACGCCCGCCCGCTGCAGCTGCGTATATTGCTGGCTGAGATCGCGGATGGGGTCGAAGAAGCGATTGATATAGAGAACGAAGGCGACCAGAACGCCGACTTCCAATTGAGAATGCGCGACCATCGTGCCGCCAAAGACGATGGCCAGCGCCGTCGCCAGCGCCGCGACGACCTCGACCAGCGGCAGCACCAGCGCGGCGATGCGACTGGCTTCCAGATACGTGTCGCGGTTATAGCTGTTGAGGTCGTCAAACTCGCGCAGCGTGCGGTCCTCGCGCACGAGGCTCTGGATGACGCGCATGCCAGAGATGTTTTCTTGCAGGGTCGAGTTGACCAGCGAGATCGCCGCGCGCGTGCGGCGAAACGACCGCTGGGCGTGGCGCTGCCAGAAGATCGTGATGACCACCATCAGAGGCAGCACCGTGAAGGTGATGAGCGCCAGCACCGCGTTCATCGACAGCATAATCACGATGATGCCGGCCAGCGCGAGGACCGAGCTGACCATCGAGAGCAACCCGGAGCTGAGCATCGATTCCAGCACGTCGATGTCGCTTTGCAGGCGCGACATGACGCGACCGATCTGCGTGTGGTCATAAAAGCTCATCGCCAGCTTTTGCAAGTGCGCAAACATATCCGAGCTGATCTCATAGAGGATCTGCTCGCCCGTCCACGACATCGTCCAGATCTGCCAGTATTGCGCCTGCCACATGCCGACGTTGACGACGAGCAGCACGGCGCTCATCACGATCATGCCGTGCAAATCGCCCCGGCTGATGAACTGATCGATGGCCAGACCAATGAGAAAAGGATTGGCGACGTTGAGCAGCGTAAACACCAGCATGAAGAGGATGCTGAGCGCGAGGGGCGCGCGGTGCCGCGACAGGTACGGCGTAAAGCGGCGCATGAGTCCGAGGCTGAAATTTCCCGCCTCTTCCTCGTCCGCCTGGGCCAGACTGTTTTCGCGCCAGGTGTTGCCACGACGATAATCCGCGTAAGAGGTCGCTTTCACGGGCGCGCTCTCACTCTTCTTCCGCTTACGCACGGCTCGACGCTCCTTCTTGCTCGACGGCGCGCTCCATCATGACTTCCCATTCTTCTTGCTCGCGCAGCTGCAAATCATAGAGCCGGGCATAGGTGCCGCCGGCGGCCAGCAGCGACGTATGAGTGCCGTGCTCGACGACGCGCCCGCGATCGAGCACGATAATCTGATCGGCGCTCTTGACAGTACGCAGCCGCGATGCCACCACGAAGGACGTGCGGCCTTGCATCACGGCGTCGAGCGCCTCGTGGATGAGATATTCTGTCTCCATATCCACACTGGAGGTCGAATCGTCCAGCACCAGAATGCGCGGGTTGAGCAGCAGCGTGCGCGCGATGGCGACGCGCTGCTTCTGGCCGCCAGAGAGCGTGACGCCGCGCTCGCCCACCCAGGTGTCATAGCCGTCGGGCAGCGCCATGATGAAATCGTGCAGCCGCGCGACCCTGGCGGCGGCGACGATCTCTTCGTCGGTCACGTCACCGACGCCCAGCGCGATGTTGTCGCGTAGCGTGGCGTTGAATAGGAATACGTCTTGCAGCACTAATCCGATGGAGTGGCGCAGCGTCTCGAGCGTGACGTCGCGCACGTCGTGGCCGTCGATGGTGACGCGGCCCGCCGTCACGTCATAGAAGCGCGGCAGCAGGCTGAGCAGCGTGCTCTTGCCGCTGCCCGTCGCGCCCAGAATGGCGACGATCTGCCCCGGCTCGGCGGTGAGCGAGATGTCGTGCAGCACCGCCGGACGGTCGCCATAACCGAAAGAGACGTGCTCGAAGCTGACGCGCCCCTGGACGCGCTCCACCGCGACGGCGCCAGGCCTATCGACGATCGTCGGCTCGGCGTCGAGCACTTCGAAGAGGCGCATGCCGCTGGCCAGCGCGCGCAGCAGCCAGGTCATCATGAAACCGAGGGTGCGTACCGGCGTGCCCAGCAGCAAGACGTATTGCATGACGGCCACCAGCACGCCCAGCGTGATGTGATGCTGAATGACGGCGATGCCGCCGATGCCCAGCGTCAGCATGGCCACGGAATTGAGCACGAAGATCATCAAGGGCTGGTTCCATGCCGAAAAGCGCAGCGCTGACATCTCCATGTCGCGCAGCCGGCGATTCGTCACCTGGAACTTGTCGATCTCGAATTCTTCACGGGCGAAGGAGAGGACGACGCGCCGCCCGCTCAGGCTCTCTTGCATGACGGTGCTCAGCTCGCCCGTCTCAGCCTGCACGCCACGCCACATCGGACCCAGGCGACGCGCTACCTGATAGGAGAGCAACAACAAAATCGGCACGGAAACCAGAGTCACGAGCGTCAGTGGCAGATCGAGCTTGGCCAGAATGACGACGACGGCGCCGAAAGTCAGCACGGCGACGATGACGCGCAAGAATCCGTTGGGGATGGACGTGCGCACGCCCTCGATGTCGGCGGTCATGCGCGACATCAGCTGTCCCGTCTCGGACTGGTCGTGAAAGTCGAAGCTGAGCTGTTGCAGATGATCGTAGACTTGATTGCGCAGGTCATAAGCGACCTCGACCGAGAGCGCCTGCGAATAGTAGCCCTGGCCAAACGCGAAAATGCCGCGCAGCACGCTGATGACGAGCACGGCGGCGGCGGCCACCAGCAGCTCGCCGGCGCTGCCGGTGTGGATGCCGTTGTCGATCACCCACGCGAAAACCGACGGGATGATGAGTGCGAAAGCGGTCGCCAGCACGGCGCAGGCGAGTGAGACGAGCGTCAGCCAGGTGTGCGGGCGCAAGAGCGACAACACGCGGCCATAGATGCGCCAGATGTCTTTCCAGGGGGGTAACGCGGTGGGCTGAACAGTGGGGGCACGCGACGACATGAACCGATCCTTTCCCTTACGTGGGATAAAAAGACCCCGCGAGAACATGGTGATGTCTCATGGATGATATTCATCATACATCATCCGCGGGTTAAATTGCAAAGTTTTCATAACATTCGAGGCGGGCCGACACCAGCCAGATGTCCTGGCAACTTACAAATTAGCCGAGGCCTGGTCATAAATCAGGCAGTCTTGAGAAACGCTTTGAAACCTTGACGTACTCCTAACCCATGTAAAAATCGATACCACACAATCAGTTGATAGACGAACACTGCTCCCAGAACAAAGCGTTGCGTATTCCCTTTTCCCTTGGTGGGGACCTGACCGTGCCCCTCGAAGAGACTCTTACACTGCTCATTCCAATTCTCAATCGTCACCGAGCGGAGCCGATGGAAGAGACAGCGAACTTCGCGTCCTGGATCCTCGCTGAGTCGTCAGCGCTGGCCCTGTGAGCAGACCAGCACACGCCGCGTCTGTTCACACCAGGCCTGCAACGCGTCGGTGTGATAGTGCATGTCCCCCAATAGGAATCGGACCTCCGCCGGCAAGGCGGCCACCAACCGAAGCGCGATGTCACCATCGGCCCTATTCGCTTCCGTGACCTGGGCTGCGAGAGGAATCCAACACTCCCCTACCGTACAGGCCACGTGGAGCTTCCACCCATACCACCAGCCAGATTTGCTCCACTGCGCTGCGGTATCAATCGAGGTATGCGGAACTATCCCGGCCTCGCGATGCTTCTTATGCCAGACCCCACCACAGGCACGCAGCGCTGTACTATCGAGGGCCACAGCCCGTCCACTCGCCTGCCACGGCTGAATCAGCTGCACCAGATACTGTCCTAAGCAGGCAATCTGGGCAGGAAGCGTCGCTGGGAGGGCCTGCAACCGCCGTTCCCAGGTGCGGCGGCTGGAAAATCGTCCTCCTTGAGTCAAAAGGTCGCGTAACGTGGGCATTTCATCGGTCTCTTCTTCTAACATGGCAAGGAATCCATGGACACTCGTGATCTGCCGCACCATCATGATCACCAGGGCTTTGAGAAAGAGACGCTCCGGGTAGCGGCACGGACGCCCACGCTGCGGGGAACTGGGAGAGGGATCCGGAGGAAGGTGGTCAATCAAGGAGACCAGTGTGACGAGACGCGAGGACGATGCTATCATGACGGTACCTCGTAGGTTCAGGATGGATTAGCAATGTCCGATCCTACAAGGGAGCCGTGTTGCTGTCAACACAGCTCATCTCTTTTCGTTTTATGACCAGGCCTCATATAGCTATTCTCGTCAAAAGTCATTTTCATGCTCTATCTAGTGCAGAATCAGGAGAGATAGGTGGGAATCGGTAAAGACGGGAGCACCTCACAGTGGTAGTAGGAACAGACACGCTGGCGAATTTGATCCGCTGAGAAGAGCGAAGCCGGTTCGACAATAGCACGCTTGCCGTGCACCTACTTGGGTTCGATGGGGTTGAGCCATGGACTCTTGATCGGTAACAGGCAGAGGATGATCCGCATGCCTTTCCCCCGCAGCTGGACGAAGCGATTATGATTGCGAATCCAGGCACGGCCCCGTTTGCTCACATGCCAGGAGGCATTGTCCCAGATTCAGCACCAGCACGCGCTTGCCGCGTTGAACGAGGTGTTGACCGATCCACTGCAG
>VFSW01004421.1_pt1 | contig 20972 bp, 20 predicted proteins | sample 5358111 | NCBI WGS metagenome assembly VFSW01 (sample SAMN11554181, study PRJNA540505) | mine drainage metagenome | isolation source: sediment from site ElyBrook_90M | place: USA: Ely Copper Mine, Vershire, VT | collected 2017
AGCGTTCCTGGGCTGCCATATTCATGGTTGGCCAGCGGATCTTCTGCCCGTGTCATCGAGCAAATAGCATTCGGTTCTGGCACATAGCTCGCTCGCCACATTTTCTCGCTGTCGCATTTTTTCAAAGCAATGACCCGGGAATCCAAGTCGGCCGCATTGATCGCCTTCAGAGTTTCGACGCCGTTCATGTCCTTCACTCTGAGGCTAGGCGGACCCATATTGGGCTGCATTGATACGGCAGGTTGATAACCTCTTGTGCCGAAAGTCGCCTCCCCGCTGCTTTCGAAAACCTTGTCCGTGACGAAAAGCTGCGAAACGTCATTCCGGAACAAGGAGTGGCCGTCAATGACCAGCGTGGTCTGACGCGGCCCAGTGTTCATTCGTACGCTACTGGATGTGCGAGCCGGCCGGTGTGCTCGCTCGCCGACCTGCTAACGGTGAGTGAGAAGTTACCGAATGGGAGTGCATTCATTCGCCTGAACGATTTATACGGGTACCAGCCGTCAGGCACACGTATAGGGTAAGGCTGACACGCGCGAATTTAACGTGACAGACCACGCCGTTGTGCAGATTCGAGGGGCTCGACGTGCGCCCCATGGTGTTCATGCGCCGGTCGCAGGCAGCCAATGCGTGAACAGCATGCCTATATATAATTTATTGTCCGCTTGCCCGACCACGTGCGCGCGGAACTCAGGGGGTCGATCGAAACGCCTGTGGATGAAAAGGGTGCCTGCCGGAGGCGAGGCGATGCTTAGGCAATCGTCCGAGCGCGGTCGGCATTTTACGCATCATCTTTTTGTCGATGACCACGGACAAAAGCCGGTACTGGTATGTCTAATCGAGGTCCACACGCGTCCCGGAGGAGTGTTCACGCCCGGCTTGCGACATTGTTACGTGGTATTTTGTCGCAGGCCCATCCGATCTGGCTCCTCCGCAAATGCAGCTGTCACGATCGGCGCCCATTACGGTTGACCACTGGCCACCAGGCCGACGATTCTGCGGCGGCGCTGTGCCGCGACGACCATCAGCGGTACGAGTCGCTGCTCCGTCTTGAGCAGGTCAGCAAGTGTGGTGCGGTCGAGCGTACTGAAGAATGCCTCAAGCGCATCAGCAAGTACGCCGCGTAGCAAACACGCCGAGACGATCGGACAGCGGTTTTGCGAGCGGTCGAAACATTCGACCAGCGCGGTATCAGCCTCGGTGATGCGCACTACGGCACCCACATTGATGGCCTCAGGCGCGAGCCGCAGACGTATGCCGCCGCCCTTGCCACGCACGGTCTCGAGATATCCGCGTTTGCCAAGGGCATGGACCACCTTCATCAGGTGGTTCTTCGAGATTCCATAGACATCGGCGATCTCACCGATCGTCGCCAAGCCCTCACGGTGCACGCCAAGATAGAGCAAAACGCGCAAGCTGTAGTCGGAAAATACGGTAAGGCGCATAGGTGTAGGGGATATCAGAGATATTAAAGAGGCATCAGAGATATTGATTATGATATGGTGCCATGTTAAATGAAATATGTACATATAATATATCTTTAAATCTGTCCGTTGTGGCGTACCGATAAGGTGCGTCGGGGCCTGTCCCGCTTGCCGTGGTAACGGCTGTGGGGCAATTATCAGGCTACTTCTTTGAGGAGACACGACCGCTATGCAGGTGCAGACGACTAAGCTTGTTACAGACAACGATGGCTTTCTCGTTGATCCCGACGATTGGAACGACGTCGTCGCTGAGGAGCTAGCCAAAAGGGAAAACATCAACCTCGGATCGGAGCACTGGGAGGTGCTCAATTTCATGCGCGAGTACTTCACGCAGCACCATATTGCGGCCGACGCGCGCTTTGTGATCAAGTTCCTCAATGAGAAATATGGCAGCGGGTCAGGCCGAGACCGACTCTACCGATTGTTCCCCTACGGATACATGCAGCAGGCATGCAAAGTTGCTGGTATGCGACGGCCGCGCGCATGGAGTACGGGTTAAGGACCCGGTGTCGCCATTCCTGGCCGTTTTGTAATCGTCCGCGTGCTAATCATCGGTTCGCCAGGATGTGCCCCGATGCTGGTGGCATGCCCTGTCACGCCCCGACTGCGGGCAAGAACGTATTGGCCCGCACGGACGTCGGGTAAGTGTGCGAACACTTGCCGCGGCCCTGGGGCCGCGCTTCCTTGCGCCTTGAAGGAGGAGCCGGAAGGCTGATTCCTGAACCGAAATTACGCCTGTTCCTGTCGGCAAGGCTCGGGTCGGCTGGGGTGCTTCGGGGGTAAGGCCGCCCGGTTTCCCGGCGAAGTGGTTCTGGGCATATCTGCCGTGATCCCGGGGCATTATTCCATCCGGAGCGCGACGGTGTCGCGGTTTAAGGTAACCAGCCGCCCCAGCCCCGGTGTTGGCGGCCAGCCTACCCCTCGGTCGGCGCTTGTGCAGTGCGCTCGCCGCGTCAGTCTTCGACCAGCGTCTTTCATTGACGTATGTCAAGGCTGGCGACTACCGTTTGCCTTTAGATTTCGGTATGAGCATCCAGCGTTCATCTTGTCTCGAGGTTCCGGGCGGCGTGGTGTCGTATATCCTCCACGGCAACTGTTACCTCAACATCACCAACCGCTGCACCTTGCGGTGCAGTTTTTGTCCCAAGTTCAATGGTGCCTGGGACGTCCAGGGCAATGCCCTGCGCCTGCGGCGCGAGCCAACCGCGGACGAGATACTGGATGCGGTAGGGGACCCTCGAAGTTATCGCGAAATCGTGTTTTGCGGCCTTGGGGAACCAACCTTGCGTCTTTACACGTCGCTGGAAATCGCATCGCGCCTGCGAGCACGCGGCGGGCGCGTCCGCATCAATACCGACGGTCTTGCCAACATGGTCTATGGCAGAGACGTCACCCCGGACCTGGAAGACAATATCGACGCACTGTCGATATCGCTCAACGCCCAAAACGAGATCTTGTACAACCGCTATTGCCGCCCAAAACTCGCCGGGGCCTACCATTCCCTGCTCGATTTCGCGCGGCGCGCCTATGATTTCGTGCCGGATGTCACGCTTACCGCGATTGATGGGCTGCCGGGCGTCGACATCGATGCCTGCGCGAGTATTGCGGCCGGCATCGGGGTCAAGTTCCGTCGCCGCGTTCTCGACGAGGTTGGATAGTTCCAGACGGTATGGCCTTGTCGGATTACATCACAACCTTCGGGCAGGTCATGATGCGCCGCTATGGCGAGCGCGTGCACAAGATTGCACTCGACGCGGGCTTTACCTGTCCCAACCGCGACGACAGTATCGGTCGTGGCGGGTGCACCTTCTGCAACAACGTATCCTTCAGTCCGAATGGGCGCCAGCCGGTATCGATCGCTCGGCAGATCGCGGCCGGCCGTGCCGTTGTCGCGCGCCGCACCGGGGCACGGCATGTCCTCGCCTATTTCCAGGCATATACCAATACTTATGCCGGCATCAGCCGGTTGCGGGCGCTTTATGACGAAGCGCTGGCGCAGCCTGGAGTGATAGGGATGTCTGTCGGGACGCGACCGGACTGTGTGTCAGATGAGGTGCTTGACCTGCTGCAAAGTTACCGCGACGCCGGTTTCGAGGTGTGGCTGGAGCTGGGGTTGCAGTCGAGTTTCGACGCAACTCTGCGGCGCGTGAATCGTGGCCATGGTTATTCCGAGTACCGTGCCGCTGTCCATGCAGCACGTTCGCGCGGTATGCCGGTTTGCACCCATCTGATTCTGGGTCTGCCGGGCGAGAACGCTGCCCACAACAGAACGACGCTTGCGCGCGTCCTGGATCAGGGTGTGGATGGGTTGAAACTGCATCCGCTGCATGTGGTGAAGGGCACACAGCTTGCCAATGACTGGCGCCGCGGTGAATACCGTCCGCTTGCCGAGGACGAATACATAGAGCTTGCCGCCGACCTAATCGAGATGACGCCGGTGGACGTGATATTTCACCGTGTCACAGGCACGGCCGCACCGGGTATCCTGCTTGCGCCTTCCTGGTGCGGTCACAAATGGCGGGTGTTGAACGGCATCGAGGCGACATTAAGGCGCCGTGGTTCCTCGCAAGGTAGCACGCTCCGCCACTCTGCGCTCGAGTGCGTCGCCGGAGGTTTGGTGAATTGAACCGCAGGATCGAGCTTGTCTGTCCCGCCGGCAGCCTGCCGGCCCTGAAGGTAGCGGTCGATCACGGTGCCGATGCCGTGTATCTCGGGTTCCGCAATGCCACCAATGCGCGTAACTTCCCCGGGCTGAATTTTGACGACAGCGAGATGCGCCGCGGCATTCAGTATGCGCATGAACGTGGCGCACGCGTGTTTCTTGCGCTAAATACCTACGCACGCGCCGGCCAGTGGAGCGACTGGACGCGTGCGGCGGACGCTGCAGCGGATCTAGGTGTAGACGCGGTAATCCTCGCTGATCCGGGATTGATGCATTATTGCCGCGAGCGGCACCCGGCGCTGCGGCTTCACTTGTCGGTTCAGGGGTCAGCTACCAACCCAGAAGCCATCAGTTTCTATGCGCGCCAGTTTGGCGTGCAGCGCGTCGTTCTGCCACGCGTACTGTCGCTCAACCAAGTGCGATATGTGATCAGCAATACGCCGGTGGAGGTCGAAGTCTTTGGGTTCGGAAGCCTGTGCGTTATGGTCGAGGGACGCTGTGCCCTGTCGTCCTATGTTACCGGCGAGTCGCCCAATACTTGCGGTGTCTGCTCACCGGCGAAGGCGGTGCGCTGGGAGGAATCTGGAAGCAGCCGTCAGTCGCGATTGAACGGCGTGCTCATCGACGTCTATGCCCCGGGCGAGAGCGCCGGTTACCCGACTTTGTGCAAAGGCCGGTTCATAGTCCGGGGGGTGCCGGATGTGTCGCCTGCCTATGCCTTGGAGGAACCCACCAGTCTGAACGTCCTCGGGATCCTGCCGGATCTGCTGCGATCCGGCATCTCAGCAGTCAAGGTCGAGGGGCGTCAGCGCAGCCCGGCCTACGTAGCCCAGGTCACGCGTGTGTTACGTGCGGCGCTGGATGCGTGCATGCGCGATCCTTCGGGCTATGTGCCGCGCCCGGAATGGGTCGCCGAACTGGACCGCCTCGCCGAGGGCCGACAGCATACGCTAGGCGCCATCGATCGTGCGTGGCAGTAGCCGCCAACCGTGACAGCGCTGCCATTATCCGCACCGGTCGGCGACACCGCGGGGGTTCTGTGAAACTGTCGTTAGGACCCATTCAGTACTTCTGGGACCGGGACACTGTGATGCAGTTCTATACGCGTATTGCCGTGGCGCCTGTAGACATCGTATATCTAGGAGAGGTGGTTTGCGCCAAGCGCCGTGCCTTGAATGCGACAGACTGGCTGGATATCGCCGGCCGTCTTGCCGCTTGCGGCAAGGAGGTGGTGCTATCGACGCTGGTACTGGTCGAGGCAGCTTCCGAGCTCAGCCGCATGCGGCATATTGTGGAAAATGGCCGCTACCGGGTCGAGGCCAACGATATGGCGGCGGTAAGCATGCTTTGCGGCCGCGAGCGTTTTGTGGTCGGTCCACACATCAATATTTACAACGGTGAAACGCTGCGGCTGTTTTCTGACCTGGGGGCCTGTCGCTGGGTGCCGCCACTTGAGCTCGGTCGTGAGGCGTTGACGGAACTGCAGACCATGCGCCCAAAAGGCATGGAGACCGAGGTGTTTGCGTTCGGTCGCTTGCCGCTTGCCTTTTCCGCGCGCTGTTTCACCGCACGTGCCCATGGTCTGCCGAAGGACGACTGCCAGTTCCGCTGCGCCGACTACCCCGATGGAATGGAACTGGAAACCCGCGACGGGCTACAGTTTCTTGCATTGAACGGCATACAAGTGCAGTCAGGCTCCACAGCCAATCTCGTGCGCGAACTCCCGACGCTGCGGGCGATTGAAGTCGACGTGCTGCGCCTTTCGCCTCAGTCACGTGGCATGGAAACCGTAATCGACTGGTTTCGGCGCGCAATAGACGGACGGGTCGATCCGGATGAGGCCGCGCGTGCGCTCGAAGCCTCAGCGTCGACAGGTCCGTGCAATGGCTACTGGCACGGTGTGGCTGGAATGGACTGGCTGACAGAATTCGACCCGTGACCACCGCGGAATGGACATGGCAGGACAGTGGGATCCTGTCCGGTCGCGCCAACCGCAGCTTGGACCGTTATGCCTATGCCGCCGCCGCAGCGGTTGGGCAGCTGCGGTTTTACCGATTTACGCCAAGCGTGATCATGGGTGCGCACGAGGACGTCGAACGCGTCGTGCGGCTTGAATATTGTGCCCAGCGCGGAATCGAAGTCGATAGACGTCTGACCGGCGGTAGCGCGTTGTATCTGGACAATGGCCAGCTGTGCTGGAGCCTGACTATGCCGTCGGCATGTGGCCGCGACGCTGGAGAAACCCTGCAGGCAGCGCTGGAGCGGTTTTGCAGTACGCTGGTGAAGACCCTGCGCGGTCTGGGCATAGAGGCGGTATTCAAAGCTTTCAATGACATCGAAGTCGGCGGCCGCAAGATCGCTTGCGGTTTCCTCGCTGATGACGGCCAATGCCTGTTGTTCCAGGGGAGCCTGTTGCTCGATGTGGATGTCGAGACGATGCTCAAAGCGCTACGGGTGCCAACCGAAAAGCTTTCCGCCAAAGGCATGCGCAGCGCGCGCGAGCGTTTTACTACGCTGCGTGAACAGCTCGGGAAGATTCCGATGCTCGAAGAGATTGAGTCCCGCATCGCACACGCGCTGGGCGTGATGCTAGGCGTTAGCCTTGTGCCTTCGTCGAGTGTGGCGCCAGTCAGGGATACCAATCATCCCGTATGCCCGGATGTCATGGAGTGGTCGATGCCGATCGACACGTTTCGCGCGTTCCATTGCACCGCCGGTGGAGTTTTGCATGCGGCAGTTACTTTGGGCAGTAATGGCGCGGTGATTAAAAATGTACATATTTCAGGAAGCATCCACATGCGTCCGCCGGATCTTCTCCATCGGCTTGAGCGCACTCTTACAGCACAGAATACTGGGCAGCTCAACAGCCGCCTGGAGCAATTTCTCCAGGGGTTGGACTGGGAGATCGTCGGGGCGACCGCCCAGGATCTCGGCTACGTACTGCAGCTGGCGGTTAACCGCCAGCGCGAGCAAGCGGACCTTGGAGTGGAGACCGCCGCAGCCAATATGCTCATGGTGCATAGCCCGAGACGCGACCAGGGACTGGACGATATCCTGTCGCAAGCCACGGTCATGTTGGTTCCGTATTGCGCCAAACCACTGTGGTGCAAATGGCGCAACCGTGACGGATGCACTGAGTGCGGCCGCTGCGAAGTCGGCGAGGCATACCGGTTAGCGCGCGAGCGCGGGATGCAGGTGATTTCGATCAACAATTACGAACACCTGTGCCAGACATTGGATCGCATGCGTGACGAACGCACGGCAGCCTATATAGGCATGTGCTGCGGAAATTTCTATCTTAAGCGCCGTGTGGCTTTTGACGAAGCCGGCATCCCGGCGGTTCTGATGGACATCAGTGGATCGAACTGTTACGAGTTGCGTCAGGAGGGTCTTGCGTACGCCGGAACCTTCCAGGCGCAGTCGCAGCTGAATATCGAACTGGTGCGAAAGGTGACGGCCCGGATACCGTCACCCAAAAGCAGAAAGTCCTGATCCCAACCCGGCGACTGCACCAGATCTGGTCGTATGGCCGATTTGCTGTCCCCGCAGGCGGTATCCGGCGTGTCCAGGAATTCTGCCGTTACCTGGGCTTGCGCGTAGCTACCGAGCCAGAGGCCGTGAAATTGCGGACCAAGCTGCTCATTGCCAGTCCCGCGCGTGGACCCAGAACAGAGACCGCATGGGCCTGCCAGTCGAATTCCAGCGCGTCCAGCAGGTTCTTGATGTAGAGGGCGGTTTCCGTGTCTCCTTCCAGGCACAGGCGGCGAGCAAAGAACAGCGTGTCCGGATCTTCGGCGCGGGTGGCAAGTTTCCAGTAGTCCGCAAGCGTTCCCCGTATGCGTACGTCGCAGGCGGAGTGCTGTTGCGCAGCGGCATGGATCTGGGACCCGGCCACGCGCAGTCTCAGTGTGCAGGGAACGTCGGAGATCTCGATGTCGACGCGTTTCCCCGTGAGCTCGGGCAACCGCCGCTCGATCCCCTGGCCTCGCAACAGCCGGGTGAGAATTCGTGCGACGACCTGCGCATGGATCGCTTCGGGCATCAGGCGCAGACCGAACAGGATGGGTTGAACTGGAAGACGCATAAGAGAATTCCTGACGGTTACGTAACAGTCGCTTATGCGATGATACCTGGGAATGGCAGATGCACGATTGATCGGCGTCAACGAAACCAAGGATCGCGCCGCCGCCCATGATTCGTGGTCCACGCGGTCCCGTTTCGCCCCGTCCGGCAAATCGGGGCGCCTAGAGGCGGAAGTCGACCGGACAGCCTCTTTAGCTGTGTTGCCTGGTAGCGATCGGGCCGCCCGGGTTGCATGGCGCGGGCGCAAGAGCTGCTGCCGTCGGTCTCTTTAGGATGGGCCAAGCTGGAATGCGCATGATCGGCAGCACGAGATGACAATATGTAATATATTCAACTTGTTATATAGATTCCAGGCGTTGCCTCGTCTTTCATAAGGGATGGTGGACTTGTTCATAGCGTGCTTTTTGTCCAGCCGTGGCGGGTCGGGAAGGATAGCGCCGCGTTTGCGGACTGATATACTCTCAACCAGTCTTCTCTGCCGCACTGTGCCGCGGTGGGGACCGCATGGCGGGACCCGGCGGATGCTCCGCGCAAGGTCGTGAGCAGTGCGCAGGAATCTCCTCGCTGCAGGAAAAGGGAGGATGTCATAGAAATCAAGTTTTGGCATGCATGGATCGACCGCCATGGGCTTGACTGCAATGCCGGTTCCCCGAAGGCCATTTTATGAACCATTCTCTGAAATTTGAACCCGAACTGCTGCGCCGCTACGACAAGGCCGGGCCGCGCTACACCTCGTATCCGACGGCAGTCCAATTCCATAGCGGGTTCGGCGAGGTGGAGTACCGCGCCTGGGCTGAACGAAGCAATGCCGGCAATCCAGCGTCGCCCCTGTCACTCTATGTCCACCTGCCTTTCTGTGACACGGTGTGCTATTACTGCGCGTGCAACAAGGTGGTCACCAAGGACCATTCGCGGGCGGCACCTTATCTCCAGCGGTTGTTCCGCGAGACCGCTCTCCAGGGTGCATTGTTCGACCGCTCCCGGCGGGTGGACCAGCTTCACTGGGGTGGTGGCACCCCGACGTTCATATCGCATACCGAAATGCGCGCGCTCATGGCGTCACTGGGCGAATGTTTCAGCCTGCGCACCGATGATGGCGGAGAGTATTCGATCGAGATCGACCCGCGTACCGCCGGTGAGCCAACGATTCGCATGCTGCGCGAACTTGGTTTCAATCGTATCAGCCTCGGGGTGCAGGATTTCGACCCGGTGGTGCAGAAGGCGGTCAACCGTGTACAGTCCGAGCAGGAGACGGTCGCTGTACTGGATGCCGCACGGCAGCACGGATTTCGTTCGGTCAACATCGACCTGATATACGGGCTTCCACATCAAAGCACAGAGAGCTTTGCCCGTACGCTCGATCGGGTCATTGCTGTTGGTCCGGAACGCTTGTCGGTGTTCAACTACGCCCATCTTCCGGAACTATTTAAGCCGCAGCGGCGCATCAACGTCGGGGAGCTGCCAAGCGCAGCAGTAAAACTCGATATTCTGCAGCTCACCATCGACACGCTGGGTGCGGCTGGCTACGTGTACATAGGCATGGATCATTTCGCACGCCCGGATGACGAACTCGCGATCGCCCAGCGCAATGGCACTCTCTATCGCAACTTCCAGGGCTACTCCACTCATGCTGATTGCGATCTCGTAGGCCTGGGAGTCAGCGCGATTGGAAAGATCGGGGGAAGCTACAGCCAGAACGTGCGCACGCTGGACGATTACTATTCCCGGCTCGACGCAGAGCGACTTCCCGTGATGCGTGGCACGGAACTGAGCCAGGATGACCTGCTGCGGCGGGAGGTCATTACCAGGCTGATCTGTCACTTCGAGCTCGACTTAGATGCGCTCAGCGAGCGGTTTGCCATCCGCTTTCTGGACTACTTCGCGCTTGAGCTGGCGGAGCTCCAGTCCATGCAGCACGATGGCCTGCTGGTGATTGATCCGCATTCCATTCGTGTCTCGCCTTCTGGCAAGCTGCTTATCAGGAACATCTGTATGATCTTCGACCGCTACCTGCGCGCGCAGAAGGAACAGCGCTTCTCCAAAGTGATCTGAGCGCACAGGCGCCGGCCGTGGTGGTTCGTTCCAATCGTTGGCGTTGCAGCAGCCGCAGCGTCGCCGCGATCGCCGGCTTTGGCCGCCGCGCATTGTGGTCTGCGCTATTGACTGCCTCCGAAAATAGCCCTACCGACCCGGCGTCGTGGCCCTGATTATCGGCAACCAGCCGACATGGCCATCGATTTATCCGACCCGGCCCGCGCAAAATGAAGGTTCTGTGACCGACAATCATTCTGGGTATGGCCGGGGCTGGAGTCATGACTGGAGCCATACAATCGATGGCTGGCAAAACGTCGTTGCGACAACCGCTGGCACGTGTGCCGTGTTTTCCGTTGGCTTCAGGTGTAAACAGCTATATAGTCGACAGGCATGCAGGCTTGTAAGGGCTGCGCCAGGGTAGAGTCAGGCGCATCCATGATGGGTTAAAACTACGCCAATTTATAAAGGTGATTTCCCGCGAAACTGAGGTTCCTACAAAAAAAGGGAGGATTGCGGGTCATGTCTGATGCATCCATCAGCAACAAGAGAGGCGCTGCGGTGATCAGCTTCGCCAGTATCAAGGCAGCCTGCAAGGACTGTTCGTTGCGGGAATTGTGTCTGCCGCGGGGACTGGATGATCGCGAATTGATGGCGCTGGATCAGACTGTCAAACGCCGGCGCATTGTACGCAAGGGCGAGCACCTGTATCGCATGGGGGATCCGCTGCAACTACTCTATGCAATACGTTCCGGTGCCATGAAGACTTCGGAGCTGCTCGGCGACGGACGCATCCAAGTCACCGGCTTCCAGCTGCCCGGCGAGATTCTTGGCATTGATGCGATCGATGGGGATCGGCATCGCTGCAATGCCGAGGCGCTCGAAATTTCGGAAGTCTGCGAGATCCCCTGGGTAAAGCTCGAGGAACTGGCGCAGCGCATCGGCGGACTACAGCATCAGCTGCTACGCCTGATGAGCGGTGAGATCGGGCGCGAGGGCCAGTTGCTGCTCATGATCGGCAAAATGAGCGCCGATGAACGCCTGCTCGCATGCCTCTACAATTTCTCGCAACGCCAGACGCGGCTCGGGCTGTCCCCCACCGACATCAAGCTTCACATGTCCCGCCAGGACCTGGGTGACTACCTGGGGCTCGCCCTGGAGACAGTGAGCCGTCTGTTCTCACGTTTCCAGGAGGAGGGTTTGCTCACTGTCCGAGGCAAGTACGTGCATCTGACCAATCTCGAGACAATTCACACGCGTCTGGGCTAGATCTGTGGCTGGTAGCACGTTAGCTGCTGCCATAGCGCAGAACGGATTAATCAGAGCGGGCTTTCCGTCAACTCCGGTAGGTGGCGAGGGTTGACAACGACCGCGGCTTCGCCTAGCTTCGCGGGCTTGTTCAAGCCACGAGCGCCCGTCTATGTCCGCCATGACCGTCGACCAGGCCAATGCCCTGTTTGGCCTGCCGTTCAATGACCTGCTGTATCGTGCGCATACTGCACACCGAGAGAATTTCGATCCTAACGCAGTCCAGGTGAGCACGCTGTTGTCCATCAAGACGGGCGGCTGCTCGGAAGACTGCGGTTATTGCTCGCAGGCCGCGCGCTACCACACGGGTGTCGAAAGCCAGCCGCTCATGTCGCTTGAAGAGGTGGCCGAGTCGGCACGTGCCGCCAAGGCGCGCGGCGCGACCCGCTTCTGCATGGGGGCTGCGTGGCGTGGCCCGAAGCAGCGGGACCTCGAGCCGGTGCTGGACATGATCCGCGCGGTGCGCGACCTGGGGCTGGAAACCTGTGTCACCTTGGGGATGCTGCGTGACGATCAGGCGCGACAATTGGCTGAGGCCGGGCTGGACTACTATAACCACAATATCGATTCAGCACCGGATTTCTACAAAGAGGTGATCCATACGCACCACTGGCAGGACCGGCTCGATACGCTGAACCTTGTGCGCCATGCCGGCATCAAGGTCTGTAGTGGCGGCATTGTCGGCATGGGGGAGGCGCGCATCGATCGCGCCGGACTGATTGCACAGCTCGCGGCGCTGGATCCCCAACCGGAAAGCGTGCCTATCAACCTGCTGGTGCGAATTCCGGGAACCCCCCTCGGCGATACGCCGGCGCTCGATCCCATAGAATTCGTGCGGACAGTCGCCGTTACGCGGCTGGCGCTGGTGCGCAGCGTCATACGCCTGTCCGCTGGCCGCCGCGAGATGCCGGAGGAGCTGCAGGCGCTATGCTTCTTCGCTGGTGCCAATTCGATTTTTTACGGCGACCGTCTGCTTACCACTCCCAATCCAAACACCGATCAGGATCGTGCGCTGTTCGAAAAGCTTGGCCTTCATCCCATGGTGCCCCATGCGACTGTGCCGGAAGTCGGGCTCGATAAGACCGGCAGCTGATCGCAGCTCAGGTAACTCAGGTGCAGCGTTGCACCGCGAGTGTGCCAGAGCGGCCCTCCACCTCGTCTTGCACGAGCTCGCATACCGGGATGGCCAGAGGCGTACGCAGTAGCTCCTCTGCGATATCGCAAAGCCGGCGCAGGCGCGCGGGCAGAGCCTGCGCGCGCACCAGCAGATCGCGGAACAAGGGAAGCTTGCTCATGCCCTCGATCTCGGCATGCGCGGTCAGGACATGCAGCCCCCCCGCGCGCAAGCGTGACAGGTAGAACTCCACGATCTGCATCTCGCTATACCCGGGGCGGCCGAGCAGTTCGTCCAAAGTAGGAAGCGTTGTCGGGATCTGCAAAGTTTTAAATACCCGATCCGCCACGCGGGGCAGGAATGGACGGGATCCGCGCGTGTCACTCGCGTAACGCAGTCCCGCGCAATCGTAGGCCGCCAGGCTATAGGCATTAGCCTGCCAGCCCGCGGCTCCAGCGGTAGCTGCGGATTCGCCGAAAATCCGTAGGAATTCGTTCCGTGCCTTGCCGAACTCTGCTGCTACCTCCGTCTCGCGCATCTTTCCGAGCCCGTCCTGCCAGCGTATATGGTCGTAGCAGTGGATGCCGACTTCGTGGCCCTGAGATCGTGCTGTGCGCATGACCATCTCGTTGCGGCGTCCGATATGAGGCGCCGGCAGGAGAACGCCGTTGAGCAGCGTACGGATGCCGTACATTCCGACGACGTTGGTGCGCGCAACCTTACTGAAAAACCCTGGACGGAAGACGCGTTTTATGGCACGCCCGGTGTTGTCCGGGCCAAGCGAAAACAAAAAGGTCGCATGTACTCCAAGCTCTTGAAACAGCGCCAGAAGATTCGGCACACCGGTACGTGTGCCCCGATCGGTGTCGACGTCAACCTTTACGGAGAGCACGATTTCGGACATGGCTTATACCGTCAACTTTCCAGCTCCTGTGTCGGCCGGCCTAGGTGGTAGTCCAGTGTCTTGTGCAGCGCTGTCTTGAGGTCCGTGGTCGGGCTCCAGCCAAGAAATTTCTGCGCATTCTTGATCGATGGCACGCGCGTCAGGATGTCCTGATATCCCTTGCCGTAGTACTCGTTCGAGCTGGTGGTCACGAGTTTTACGTTCTCGGCAAGCTTGGCGTATTTTGGGTAGGTCTTGATAAGAGCCACCAGGGTTTCCGCCAGTTGGCGGATCGACATGTCATTCTTTGGGTTGCCGATGTTAAAGATGCGGCTATCGGCGCAGCCGTCCTTGTTTTCAATGATGCGCAGTAGTGCGTCTACTCCATCGTCTATGTAGGTGAAACTGCGCCGCTGCTCGCCGCCGTCGACGAGGCGGATGTCATTGCCGCGCAGAATATTACCAATGAACTGCGTCAGCACTCGCGAACTGCCTTCCTTGGGCTCGAAAATATTATCGAGCTTCGGGCCAATCCAGTTGAATGGCCGAAACAGGGTGAACCGCAGGCCTTCCTTGGCTCCATATGCGAAGATCACGCGGTCCATGAGCTGCTTCGAGCATGAGTATATCCAGCGCTGTTTGTGTATCGGGCCCAGCACGAGATTGGTGTTCTCCTCGTCGAACTCGGCGTCCGGGCTCATTCCATAAACTTCGGACGTTGATGGAAAGAGCACGCGCTTTCCGTAACGAACGCACATACGCACAATGTGCAGATTGGCCTCGAAATCCAGCTCGAATACCCGCAGCGGGTCGGTCACATAGGTGGCAGGGGTAGCGATGGCAACCAGCGGAAGCACCACGTCGCATTTCTTCACGTGATACTCAATCCATTCGCGGTTGATGGTAATATCACCTTCCACGAAATGGAAACGCTTGTCACGCAGACATTCGCCGAGCTTGTCGGCGCTCATGTCCATCCCGTAAACCTCCCAATCCTTGTGCTCGAGAATGTGCTGGGTCAGGCTGTTGCCGATGAAGCCGTTGACGCCAAAAATAAGGACCTTAAGACTCATGTAATGTCTCCGTTGAAGATGTCAAATCACTGTGTCAGGGCGCGGCGATGCCTGTGTCGCGCCCAACCGCAACCCCCGGCGCAGGCCATGGGTGCCGGCCGCTGCCACTTGCTCTTCGCCGTCCTGCCATTGCAGGGTGACGATTTCGAGGTTGCCCCGGCCGGTGCCCACCGTCAGCGGCTGTGTCGACAGAATCTCGCCCGGCGCACTGTGGTCTTCCAGGCGCGGCAGCGCCCACCATATAAAAAGTTGGCGGCTGCCCAGTTCAGTGAATGCGCCCGGGTAGGGTCGCGTGACGGCGCGCACCAGATTGAATATGCGTTGCGCCGGCAGCGTCCAGTCGATGTGGCCGTCCTGCGGTTTGCGTGCACCGAAGTAGCTGGCCGCCGCTTCGTCCTGGGGTCGGCGCGGTGCGTTTCCGGCCTCGATCGCATCGATCTGCCGTTCGAGTACGTGTCGTGCAGCTGCGGTAACCCGGACAAAGACCTGCTGCGCTGAATCGAGCGGTCCGATGGGCGCTTCCTCCTGATCGACGATATCACCTGCGTCCGGCCGCTTCACCATGAAATGCAGGGTCGCACCGGTGCGCGTCTCGCCGTTCAGCACGGCCCAGTTCACCGGCACCCGTCCGCGGTATCGCGGGAGCAGTGAACCGTGCATATTGAATGCGCCTAGCGTCGGGATATCGAGAATTTCCTGGCAAATCAGGTTCCGGTAGTAGAACGAGAACAGAATCTCCGGCCGCAACGCGCGAATGCGCTCAATCCAATCCGCGGTGTTGACCGAATCCGGGGCATACACCGGAATGCCGTGTTGGCGTGCGAGTGCAGCAACCGACTTGAACCATATTTTTTCCCTGGGGTCGTCATTGTGCGTGAATACCGCCACGATGCGTGATTTGCGCCCGATCAAGGCCTGGAGACACTCATAACCCACGTCGTGGTAGGCGAAGACTGCTATCGACGGTCTAGTCACCGCCGCGAGCCCTATGCGTGCGCGTTTCACCATGTTCGGTGGCTGCCGGCGAATTGTCAGGCTGCAGGATCCGTTTTATAACAAAGCGCGGCCGGCGCCGCACCTCCTGATATATGCGTCCCACATACTCACCGATGATTCCCAGTCCCATGATGCCCACACCCACCAGAAAATAAAGTATGGCGAACAGGGTGAACACGCCCTGTACCTCGGGCCCGACCACGATTCGGCGGATGAACAGGTATATGACGAACAGGGTACTCAGGATGGAAACTAACATCCCGAACATAGTGAACATCTGGAGTGGAACGACCGAAAACCCGGTCATCAGATCGAAATTCAGGCGGATCAGGTCATACAGCCGGTATTTGGACTTGCCGGCTACGCGCGCGTGATGCTCCACCTCGATCTCCGAAGGGTTGGCCGCAAAACTGTAGGCGAGCGCCGGTATGAACGTCGATGTCTCATTACTCGCATTGATGTTGTCCACGACCTCGCGCCGGTACGCACGCAGCATGCAGCCCTGGTCGCGCATGCGAATGTGGGTGATGCGTGCGCGCAACGAATTGATGATCCTGGAGGCGAGGCGGCGGAACAGCGTGTCGTGGCGATCCTTGCGGTAGCCGCCGACTACGTCATGACCGGCCTCAATCTCGGCCAGCAACTTCGGGATCTCCTCCGGCGGATTTTGCAAATCTGCATCCAGAGTCACGATCACATCGCCGCGCACATGCTCGAAGGCCGCCATGATTGCCATGTGCTGGCCGAAATTGCCGTTGAACTCGACCACACACACCTGCTCCGGGCGCCTGCGGTAAAATTGCTCAAGCAGCGCCGCCGAGCGGTCGCGGCTACCGTCGTTGGTGAACACCATCTCGTACGGCTTCCCGGTCGCATCCAATACGGCGGTAAGACGTGCGAAGAGGGTTTCCAGATTGGCCTCCTCGTTGTAGATAGGGACGACGACGCTGAGGTAAGGATATGTCATGGCTCAGTCCCGTTGAAACAAATCGGCCATAGCTGCAATCACGCGCTCCTGGTCCGAATCGCTCATTGACGGGAACAGCGGCAGGCTGACGATTCGATCCGAGATACTTTCGGCATTTGGAAAATCGCCGCGCTTGAAGCCGAAGTGGTCGCGGTAATAGGGATACAGGTGCACCGCGTGGTAGTGCAGACCGGTGCCGATGTTGCGTTCCTTCATCTCCTGCATGAACGTGTCGCGGTCCATGTTGGCAGCCGCCGGATTGATGAGCGGTGTATACAGGTGCCAGGCGTGGCGATGCGGGTAGGTCGGCGTTCCAGGCAGGACCCACTGTGGCCAATCCGCGAGAAGCGCCTGGTAACGCCGTGCGATCTCAGTACGGCGCTGGATGAACCCCTCGAGCGCCGGCAGCTGATGCAGGCCAAGCGCGGCCTGCATGTCCATCATGTTGTACTTGAACCCGGGGATGACGATCTCATAGTGCTGATTCCCGGTTTTGCCGAAGCGGTTCCAAGCTTCCCGGTCCATGCCGTGGAAGCGCAGAAGGGCAATGCTGTCGGCTAGCTTTGCATCGCGCGTCGTGACTGCGCCGCCCTCGCCGGTCGTTATATTCTTGTTCGGATGGAAGCTGAATACCTGGGTGTCGCCGAAGCTTCCGATGCGCCGGCCCCGGTATTCCGTGCCGATCGCGTGGGCAGCGTCCTCGATCACGCGCAGGCCATGTTTTGCCGCCAGCGCATACAGCGGATCCATATCGACGGGCAGCCCGGCAAAGTGCACGGGCATGATGGCGCGGGTGTGCCCGGTAATCGCGTCGGCCAGCTGGTTTACGTCCATGTTGTAGGTGGAGGGCTCAACGTCAACCAGAACCGGCTTGCCGCCGGCGAGGACGATGGTGTTTAGGGTTGCCGCGAAGGTCATGGGTGTCGTAATCACCTCGTCGCCGGGCTGTAGCGACAGCGCCGCCAGCGCCAGATGCAGCCCGGCAGTCGCCGAGGACAGCGCCAGCACCCGGGGTGCGCCGACATAGGCAGAAAGTGCATCCTCGAACTTCTTTACGCGCGGTCCGGTGGTGATCCAGCCCGACTGCAGGCAGGCAACGACCTCCTCAATCGCTTCGCGGCTGATTGTCGGGCGGGAGAAGGGCAGAAATTCTTCAGTCATGGGAGCACCGCTTCAGCTGCGGGTTACGAGATAGACGCCACACACGATGACCAGAATCCCGGCAGCGCGCGTCGGCGAAAAATTCTCGTTGAACAGGTAATAGGCCGCGACGGCATTGACGATATAGCCGATACTGAGCATCGGATAGGCGAAGCTTACCTGAACGCGCGACAGCACGAGAATCCACACCACTACGCTGACGACGTAGCTGAACAGGCCAGCCAGGACAAATGGGCTGACTGCCACTTGCATGCCTATCGGAATCACGTTCGCCCAGGAAAAAGCAAAGTGCCCGATGCGGCGCATTCCCTCCTTCAGTAGCAGCTGGGCGGCGGCGTTTAGCAGCACGCCTAGCAGGATCAGCGGAAGATAAGTCATCCTCGGGTCTCGGTATTGGTGAGCAGGACATTGTCGCCACTTCTGGCCAGGAGGTAGAACCTTCCTTGCCCGCTGGCGCGAAGCTGGGCGTAAAGCTTGCGGGTTGTAAGCATATAGATGGTTCTGGGACTTTGCCAGCGCCGCCAGAAGGTGTGGTCGCCGATGATCCAGGCGCTGTCGTTCTCAAGGGTCGTTCCGTACGCAAGTTCACCCTTGAAGCCGACGATGGTCACCCTGCGCCCGATGTAGGCCGGCAGGTCCTGGTAGTACGCGTGGTAATTCATGACCTCAGTGTGTGGTTCGAGAAGCGGCTTGAGATCCAGCGCGAGTGCCTTGACGGAATTCTTGCTGTCCATTAGCGGCAGGCCGCTCGCCAGGATGCTGAGGAAAAGGGCACCCATAACGGCGATGACTGCCAGCGATCGTAAAGGCCGGCCGCGATATGCCAAGACGAGTGCGGCGATGCTCCCGGCTACTACGGTCGCCGCCATGGCGTACAGGTACGGGCTGAGCATGGTGGTATAAGTCCCGATTTTGGGATCCGTGGCGGTAAGCTGGGGAGCGGCAATCAGCAGTACCGCGATTGCCACGCTTGCCGCTAGCAGTGTCCACAGGCCCGTGCGCAACCCTGGCACTTTGTCCCCGTACCAGGCGGGCGACAGATAGCGCCCGACTAAAATCGCTAATGGCGGAAATATCGGCAGGATGTAGGGGATCAGTTTTGAGTCGGAAAACGAGAAAAACGCCAGAATCAGGCCTGCCCACAGTATCAGATACAGTGCATCGCGCTCCTTCTCTAGGCCTGACCATGATGCCGGCAGGCTGCGTCGCAATGCCTGGAACAGGAACGCTGTCCACGGAAACAGCCCGGCGAGGGCTATTGGGATAAAGAACCACGCCGGCTGATAGCGGTGCGCGACCGGAGTCAGGTAACGCTCAAAATGCTGGCGGATGAAGTAATAGTGCAGGAATGTCGGATTAGCATGTGCGACCAGGATATGCCAGGGGGCGGCGATGGCGAGCAGCAGCACGAGACCGCTCGGCAGGTACATGGAACGCAGCAGCCGCCAGTCATTGCGGATTAGGATCCAGGCGCCGATCACCATGCCTGGAAATACGATGCCTATCAGGCCTTTGGCCAGTATTGCGAGTGCGGCGAACGCATAAAAAGTCCACATGAGAAAGCGACGCCGGGTGCCTTCGGGCTCCTTGGTGCCGAGCAGAAAGGCGAGCATCGATACGCTGAGCAGCGCTGTGATCGGCATATCGATGGTAATAATGCGCGCAAGCGCGTAGTAGAGAACATTAGTCGACAGCACGGTCGCGGCAATGAGGCCGGCCGAGCGGCCGTACATTTGGCGGCCGGCAAGGTACACGGCAATGCAGCCGACCAGCCCAAGCAGCGCTGGCCACAGGCGCATGCTCCATTCATTGAGGCCAAAAAGCCTGATCGACGCGCTTTCAAGCCAGTAGAAAAGGACTGGTTTCTCGAGGTAAATGACGCCGTCCAGACGCGGGGTGACGTAGTTGCCGGTAGCGACCATCTCTCGCGGAATCTCAACATAGCGGCCTTCGTCAGGCTCCCAGAAGGCACGGCTGCCCAACATGAAACTGAACAACAGGCCGATTACAAAGCTCAGGATCAAGACGTCCTTGATCCACGATGCGTGCATGTCTATTTTTTCGGCTTGCATGGGATATGGGGATGCTGGCTGAGGACGGCTGGAGCCGGTTGTTTGCTGTCGGGTGATGGTTCGCGCAATGCGGTTACGTGCCGGAAGCCGCCTTGGGCAAGCCGGCGACCATCTCGTCTTCGGGCACCTTGCGAATGACGAACTCCATGGTTGCCAGATTGCCAAAAATATAGGTTGCCGGGGCACCGACGCCGCCGACCGTGCCGGGATTGATCCATAGGGTTTCGGTGCCACGCACAGTCTTGACGCGATCCACGTGGGCGCGGTGCTCGTGGCCGCTGCAGACCAGTTCATAGTCTCCGGTTACGGCCAGTGCCTTGGCATAATGAGGAAAATGCACCAGGAAGATGCGGCGACCGTGCAGAGTGATGCTTGCGTCCTGGCCGTAGTAATGTACCCGGCTGTCTGGATCGTACGCCAGGCGGCTCATATGGTATGTGTCACCCGTGTTGTTGCCATGAATGACGTGCGTCGGCAGGCCGAACGGGATGATGGCGTGCAGGGTGCTTGGGGCAACGACATCACCGCAATGCAGCACTGCCTCGGCCCCGTGGTGCTTGGCATCCCGGACCGCTGCGGCCAGGCGTTGGCGGTTGTCGTGACTGTCCGAGACGATGCAAATCTTCATAGGCTGCTCGCAGGGGGAATGGCAGGCTTGTACAGCAGGCCAGGTTTATGGCTGCAGCGGGCATTCGACTCGTTCTCCTGTTTTCCTGTCTCGGAATCTCGCCCACCAAATTGACGGCCGGGCCTGGGGGCACGACTGGGGCAGGCGAGACGCCCTTTCCCTGAATACCGAGTTTTCCGGGACCCTCGACCTGGGGCAAACACGGCTTGTGCCTCACGCATTATCTGACAGTGTGGACGCACGCTAGCAGTAAACGGTCGGCATGCACGTCTTCCCAGGATTTGCCGGGAGGTACGATGAATCTGCCTGATGTGGGGAGCGTGGTATGCAGTTGCCACGGTTCACGATGGGTTTCCGACCTCGGTCGGGGCTGTTTGTTGCGTCCATTGTACATGAACCAAGCAGAGGCCGGCGATTTCCGGCCTCTGCACCGCAACAACCATAACCTCCCCGCCCAGTAGGGCAGGGCAACCGCAACAGCAAAGCGACGATAAGTATGTCTCTTATTCA
>VFSW01004422.1_pt1 | contig 20972 bp, 19 predicted proteins | sample 5358111 | NCBI WGS metagenome assembly VFSW01 (sample SAMN11554181, study PRJNA540505) | mine drainage metagenome | isolation source: sediment from site ElyBrook_90M | place: USA: Ely Copper Mine, Vershire, VT | collected 2017
GTTATTTCCTTATTAATTCCAGACAAACACCCTAGTAATTCAGACAGTGGCCTAAGTTTTTTACTATATTTCATATCCCATAAGGGACCTTGTACTGAGTACTCTATGATAATTGAATATTCATCTATCTTTGTTTCACCCAATTTTCCAACGACACCACGTGCATAATGTTTTTTCCGACTAGAAATATAATCTTCCCCAAAAAACAAAAATAATTCTTTCTTTTGTTCGTATTTTTGTCTTTTCTCCTGATGGTCCGGGAAGCATTTTAATAGTTTGTCAATGATGTCGTTTGGCATGGGGATATCGACTTCTATCTTTACATTAACGGCATTCATTTTTGTAATATTCAATTTCATAAAGAGCCTTTGCCAAGGAAGATTAATTTTGAATTAGGACCCTATCAGAAATATTGTAGAAATGCAAGTATCATCAATACGTTATGTCAACACGTTATTATTATACATTATATTATGAGTCAATGCAGCAATACTTGCTAGGACCAGACTCAGAATATTTGAAACCGACCTTGAATAAGAGGAACGATTCGCTGTACCAGGCTATCCTTGGTCAAAAAAACATTAGCTCCGGCACTTCGAAAAACCTTGTCTCTGCATTCAAGACTATATCCGATAATAAAAGCGTCCGGTAGAGAACCTTTAAATTGTTTACTATTAATTTCAAATTGACCCAACTACCTGTCACATTATATATTGCATCAAGCAGTGAGGTCCTGCTCATACAAATACCGCTGAAACCCCACAAACACCCTCCTGATCTGCTCCGGCGAACCCAGGTCCCTGGTTGCATCCGGAATAGAATCGTGGTATCTCAGCTTCAGCAGCGGCGACAGCTTCTCCTGGTCAAGCTCCTCCACGCCTTCTCTCACATACTGCGCCAACACAAAATCCAGAAAAGCTTGCTGCTTATCCGTGAAGCTAGTATGGATCTTCCCCTTTGCCCTGGTCGCCCGTTCTTCGCGAGTGACCGGCTGCAGGGCAAAAGCGACATAGGCAAGCACATCGAATAAGTCGCTCTTTTCCGCATCGATGATCCTCTGCATTTCGGCCATTTGATCTTTGCCAAAGCCTTTATCCGCCAATCTCGCCAGGAAAGCCTTGCGTATATCAGGAACGCTCCAGATCCTACGCAGTTCTTCTTCGTTCTTGAAAAAATCCGGCAGCTTGCCGAAGAGCGCTTCCATGAACTGCTGCGCAGACATAGGCGTACCGTCAGGATGCCAGAAAGTCGTTGCTATCATGTGCTGAATAGTACGCTCCTTGCCGTCGGCAAGCTTCACCTTTGCTTTTTTCTTTGGAGTGTAATCTGGCCCTGTTCCTTTCGACTCTTTGGGAGTTATGGGACTCATGGGACTTATCGGCTTGATTTGCTCGATAGGTTCGCCGTCCCATTCCGGATCATTGAAGTGGTGGTGCGCCTTCACAAAGTCGTAAATAGTGAAATAATCCTTGCCGTCATAGAGCCTCGTACCGCGTCCGATGATCTGCTTGAACTCGATCATAGAATTGATCGGCCTCATCAGCACGATATTGCGGATATTGCGGGCATCCACGCCGGTGGAAAGCTTCTGCGATGTGGTCAGAATAGTGGGGATGGTCTTTTCATTGTCCTGAAAGTCCCGCAGATGCTGTTCCCCAAGCAGGCCGTCGTTGGCCGTTACCCGCTGACAGTAGTTCGGGTCAGTGCTGTCTTTCATCTGGTTGATCAGGTCGCGCACCGCCAGGGCATGAGCCTGATTCGCGCAGAAGACAAGACTCTTCTCCTGCTGATCGATCTGCGACATGAAGATCTCTACCCGTTTCTTCTCCCGCTCCTTGATCTCAATGATCTTGTTGAAATCGGGCTCCTCGTATCGCTTGCCGTATTCTATCTCGCCTTCCATGACTCGATCATCAGGCGTATACACATACTCATCCAGCGTCGTGGAAATCTGCTTTACCCGGAATGGCGTGAGATACCCGTCGTTGATACCGTCCTTGAGCGAATAAATATACACCGGCTCGCCGAAATACTTGTACGTGTCCACGTTGTCTTTGCGCTTGGGCGTGGCGGTCAGGCCGAGCTGCACAGCAGGTTTGAAGTAAGTGAGAATGTCCCGCCAGGTGCTCTCGTCATTCGCCCCACCCCGGTGGCACTCGTCGATAACGATGAACTCAAAGAAGTCATGCGGATACTCGCCGAAGTATGGCGTATCATTCGGCCCGCTCATGAAGGTTTGGAAGATTGTGAAGAAAATACTGCCGTTGGTCGGGACTCGTTCCCTTCGCCGAATCTCATCAGGGGAAATCCGTACCAGCGCATCTTCAGGAAAAGCTGAAAACGCATTGTATGCCTGGTCAGCCAGAATGTTTCGGTCCGCCAGGAACAGAATACGTGGTCTCCGCGTAGGCTCGCCTTTCTTCTTCCAGTCAGTCAAGTTCCAGCGGCTATGAAACAGCTTCCAGGCGACCTGGAAAGCGATAAAGGTTTTGCCCGTGCCGGTTGCCAGCGTCAGCAGGATGCGCTGCTTGTTATCGGCAATGGCCTCCAGCACCCGTTCGATGGCAATGTCCTGATAGTAGCGTCCCTGGAAGTAACCGCTCCGATCCTCAAACGGTACGGTGGCAAAGCGGTCACGCCAGGCGCTCTGGATTGCAAAGGTTCGGTTCCACAATTCATCGGGCGTCGGAAAGGAGGTAATCTCAGCTTCCGGCGGATGGGAAGAATGAGACTCAGGGGACATGTCGATTTGATAAACACCTTGCCCATTGGTTGCATATGCAAAGCGAACTTCCAACTTGCCTGCGTAATCCTTAGCCTGCCCCACGCCCTCGGTCAGCGGCTTGTCCCACGCATTGGCTTCCACCACCGCCAGCTTGGTATTGCGATACTCCAGAACATAGTCAGCAGTCAACGCCTTGCCCCGCTTGCCGTGGCTTTCGATGCGGCCGAGCGTGATCGGATACTCGCGCCGAATGCGGCTGCCGTCGACCACACCCCAGCCAGCGGATTTTAAAGCGGGGTCGATATGTTCGGCTCTGGTTTCTGATTCGTTCATAGGTCGTCCTATAGTTGACCGGTGAAGGCTTGATCCAATAACGACTTTTTCAGCGCGTCGAGTGCAGCGAGCTTCTGCTGGTAGATGGATTCGAGGCGTTGAGTTTCTTCGCGAAGGACGTCGAATTTGGCAATAACAGCCTTTTGTGTCTTTCGATCACGAGGATATGGAATCAAGTTGCTCAGTATTCTTTTTGGAGCCGTGTGTTTCACCATCGTTCCCGTCGCCGATCCCTTGATACTCTTGAGGAACCTCTCGCTCATCATGAAGTAATAGAGGAAGCGTTTCTCGATTTTGTCATTAAGAAATATGACTCTACCAATTCGTTGGTTATGAAGCACGTTATCTGTCTCTACGAAAGCCGGCTTACCTAGAATCTTCATCTTCGATGACAGGTCAGTCATCACGACAACTAAGTCTCCAATGTCGAAGCGAAATCCAGTCGGGATATTACCGCTGAATCTTTTTGTGTTCTTCTGGTTAAAGATCAGCCTTCCATCTTCCGTGAAGTTACCTGGCGTAATTACGAGAGGTTTACCCTCCGGGACATCACTGGAAAATTCGGCTCCATCAAAGGCGGAACCGTGTTTTACGTCACAAACCGAGCCGACAAGTTCCTCTACCCACCCCTCCCCCCGCTGTGTAAAGACAGATTGCAGGTGACTTTCAAAGATGGCACGGGCGTTTTGGAGGTTCTTTTCGGCGTTGGCTTTGGCGCTGGCGATGCCGTCGAACGCTTTGTCGAGGATACCAACGATGCGCTGCTGTTCGGGGAAAGGGGGGACATTGACTAATTCATCATGAACGAAGTTCCGATTGAGCGTCGGCACACCAGTACCCGTTGCGAAACGCCTCAAATCGAACCTCTTCAGTAAATGAAAAATGAACCTAGGATCGTTTCCGTGGAAATCCTTCACATAAAGAACGGTATTGAGTGGCCAGTAGTCTTCTTCGATGAAGAATACGTTGCCGATGCTACCGCTTCGCCCCGTGATAACTCCAGTTCCACGAACAGCACTTTTGTGATGCGTATCAATAATTCCACTTGAACTAACAATTGGAAAATCACCTGCTACCCTATCTTGCGTGGGCAAGTCAAAACCCCTTTGCAGCGTCGCCACATCACCAAGTTTTTTTCTTTCCCACCCCGCCTTCATACCTTCCCCCGCCCATTCCGCTGCTGCTCCCGCGCCTGCAACCGCGCGCGGGTCATGCGCTCGCGCAGGCCGCCGTCTTTCAGAAAATCCTGCTCCAGCCGTCGCATCTGCTGATCCAGCAAATAGTTGGTCTGGTGGATCAGGCAAATGGCGATGTTTGCCACCACGTCGGCGGGGCGGGTCTCCACGAATTCGCGGACCACATCGTACGTCAAAGGAGTCGTCCTGCTCAGGTCGCGGACAAAGATCGATTCCTTGCTATCCTTGTCCCAGATGGTCACATCGCGCACTCGCAGAAAATCGCGGTAATCCTCCAGCAGCTCCTCCTGGCTCGCCCGCGCCACATTCGTCAGCTTGATCTCCATCTCCTTGGACGTGGTCGCGGCCTTGCTACCTTCGATGATATTCTGTTTTCCCGAGCGGGCAGCTTGCACCATCTGATCGACGGTGCGGTCGCCTATTTTGAGAAAACGCTTGCAAAAACGATAGGTGAGTTCATAGACAACTTCCGACTTCTGATAAGACAAGAGGGTTTTGTAATCGCCCCTCGGGGGAATAATGGAAGGCTGGGAGCTATGGGAGTCATGAGAAGTCATCTTTCCCTTTTTCCCATCATTCCCATTCTTCTCATTCTCAGATTTCTTCATAGCAGCTCCTGGATTGTTTTGAGCACCTTGGCGCTCTCGGCATCCAGCATCGCAATCTCTTTCATGATCTCTTTGGGGCTACGGTGTTTGACTTCTTCGTTGCCGTTCGGGTTCTTTACGGACAGGTCGAACGTCTTCTGGTCAATGCTCTTGGCGTCCACGCTCCAGGACTTGGCAGAGGCAGCAAAGGTCTTCTGCAATTTAACAAACTCCGCCAGATCGTTATCATTCAGCGGGTTGGTCTTGCCCATGTTGCGACCGGGATCGAGCGAGTAGTACCACACCTTGCGGGTCGGCGCGCCCTTGTCAAAGAACAGCACCACGGTCTTCACCCCCGCGCCCTGGAATGTGCCGCCAGGCAAATCCAGAACCGTGTGAAGGTTGCAGGTTTCGAGCAGCAGTTTGCGAAGACTGACCGAGGCGTTGTCCGTGTTCGAAAGGAAGGTGTTCTTGATAACCACGCCGCCTCGGCCTCCTGCTTTCAGGATCTTGATAAAGTGCTGCAAAAAGAGAAACGCAGTCTCGCCGGTCTTTATCGGAAAGTTTTGCTGCACTTCCTTCCGTTCCTTGCCGCCGAAGGGAGGATTTGCCAGCACAACATCGTAGCGGTCTTTTTCCTGAATATCGGAGAGGTTCTCCGCGAGGGTGTTCGTATGGACGATGTTCGGCGTCTCGATGCCATGCAGGATCATGTTCATGATGGCGATCACATAGGCGAGGCTCTTTTTCTCTTTGCCGTAAAAGGTCTTTTGCTGCAACGTCTTCTTATTGCTTGTAGTAAGATCCGACTTGGCGATCAGGTAGTCGAAGGCCTCGCACAAAAAGCCTGCCGACCCAACTGCTCCGTCGTATATCTTTTGCCCGATCTTCGGCTTCACCACTTTGACAATGGCGCGGATCAGCGGGCGCGGGGTGTAATACTCGCCACCATTCCGGCCGGCATTCCCCATGTTCTTGATCTTTGCTTCGTACAGGTGCGAAAGCTCGTGTTTTTCCTTCTGCGACCGAAAGCGCAGTTCGTCCACCACCTCGATCACTTCGCGCAAGTTATAACCGCTCTGTATCTTGTTCTTGATCTCGCCGAAGATCTCGCCGATCTTATATTCGATGGTATTGGGTCCTTCCGCCTTCTGCTTGAACTTGTGCAGATACGGGAAGAGCTTGGTGTTCACAAAATGGAGCAGATCGTCGCCGATCATCGCCTTGTTATGGTCGATCTTGTTGTCCTTGTTCTTCGGCGCGGCCCAGGCCTCCCAGCGGTACTGCTTTTCCAGGATGAAGCTGTACTTCTTCCCTTCGAGCTCCGCCTCCATCGCCTTGTCCTGCTCCAAGGCGTCGAGGTATTTCAGAAACAGCAGCCAGGAACTCTGCTCCGTGTAGTCCAGCTCGCTCGTACAGCCCGCGTCCTTCCAGAGAACGTCGTCGATGCTCTTGAATACCTGTTCAAACATTAATTAACTCCAAAGATACCAGCCTACAATTTACGTTATTTCGGATGAATATATGCCTGATTCTCTATGATGTCAATGACATCGACGGGGTTTTTTAGGGAAGTCTCGAACAATTTAAACAACATTGGAGGGGGTATTTTGTTTCTTAACAATAGCGAATATTTTGCCCATAATAATGTCTATCAGATCGCGACCCAATAGGAACAGGTCTATAGTCTGCTCACTCATCCTTTTATCTCCCAGCCCCCGACTAAACCGCTATGGCTTCAACCAGTTTCCAGCCGTTCGACTTGTGCGCGGCTTCCCAGAGATCATAATTGCGCTGGAGGTTGAGCCACAGTTCCGGGGTCGTGTTAAACGCCTTGGAGAGACGAAGCGCCATGTCAGGGGTCACATCACCGCGCTCGTTCACGATTTTCGACAGGGTCTTTCGGGACACGCCGAGGATACCGGCGAGTTCGGAAACCGTCAGGGACAAAGGCTCCAGGTACTGCCTTTTCAAAATGCCGCCCGGATGGGTTGGTACTCTTTTTCGCGTTCTCATATTTTCATCCTTCAGAAACGCCAGGGTCTTGAAACCTCACTTTTCCACCTGAATTCGTTCTTCTTGAAGCTATGTGTATATTTTGAGCGGAACCACCTTCCGCATCCGGTCGAAATCCGCGTCGTGGTGCAGGAGCGCCAGGTCGTTCTCGAGCGCCGTCTGCGCTATCAGGCAATCGACGGTGCTGTTGATGGTGATCCCTTTCCTGCGACATTCGAAATAGATACGGGCCGCGGCGGCATACGATTCCTTTTCATCCTGCAGGCTGAAGAAGCGGTGAGTTTCGAGATAGCTTTTTACGGTCGTGAAGTCCTTTTCGGTCCGGGCGCCCTGAAGGACTTCAAGGTAGATCAGCGGAGAGATGCCGAACGGGAGATTGCTGTCCATGAGGCGCTGAAACCGTTCCACGGCGGCATTGTCCGTTCCGCGAAGGTAGTCGATCAGCACGGAGGTGTCCACCAGAACCATCATCACGCTCCCTTGCGGAGCTTCTTATGATCATATCCCTTGGCAAAGGAAATCTTTCCCCGGAGGTCCCGCAGGTCGCGGCGTTGCCGTCCCGCAATCAGTTCTTCCAGGGCCTCGTGGACCAGGTCCTTCTTGGTCCTCGCCGTTGAGTGTTTGAAGGCTTTTTTAACCAGTTCGTCATCCAGCACGATGTTGGTTCGCATTTCATACACCTCCTCGTACACATACATTAACACATCCCGCCGCGGTAGTAAAGGGGGAAAAGCACACGGGCACGGTGCTTTGACGTGATAAAAACCGGACAACTCTCAGTTCCCGGACAAAAAAAATCCGTGAGATGATCTCACGGATTTTTAAAGTAATTATGGAGCGGGCGACGGGGTTCGAACCCGCGACCCCAAGCTTGGGAAGCTTGTACTCTACCAACTGAGCTACGCCCGCTTTTGAAAAATCATTATAGCGGCACGTTTTTCCGTTGTCAATCAAAAAACCGGACGCTACAGAATGGCTTTGATATCATTACTAAGGTCTTCGTCGCTGCCGAACCCGATATATCGTTTTGAAATTTTGCCTTCCTTATCCAGCACCAAAAGCATCGGAATGGAACGGACCTGGTATTTTTGGGCGACATCTTCGTCCCCCTTGAGAACCGTGTACTTGATGCCGTTTTCCTTGACAAAGGATTGCACCGCGTCCCACCCGCCATCGTCCATCGAAACAGCGAGCACCACTACTCCCTTGTCTTTATAGGACTCATAGATTTTTTCAATTCCCGGGATCGATGCGCGGCAGGGCGGGCACCAGGTGGCCCAGAACTCGAGCACGACGACCTTCCCCCTCATATCCGAAAGCTTCACATCTTTCCCGCTCAGGTCCTGGAGCGTGAAGTCGGCAGCCATGGCGCCTCCGGTATGCCCGGCCTTTTCGGTGCAGCCGAAAAGAAGCGCCGTCGCTATGATCGAAGCCGCCAGTATCCTCTTAAACATTGTACAGTTCTCCTTAACGTACATCGCACTTTGGACAAGCCAAAATAAAAACTGCCCGCAAGAACGGGCAGCCGAAAAAAAATCCGCAGGCGCTGCGCCCGGATTTATGAAACAACTGCCATGAAATTACTTTGCGAGCAGCGCGTCCACCTTGGTTTTCAGCTGTGCCTTGGGTACGGCGCCAACGACCTGGTCAACGGTCTGGCCGTTCTTGAAGAACATCAGGGTCGGAATGCCCATGATGCGGTACTTGCCTGCCACGTCGGGGTTCTCGTCCGTGTTCAGCTTTACAACCTTGAGCTTGCCTTCGTATTCCTTGGAAAGTTCATCGACGATCGGCGCCACCATCCTGCAGGGTCCGCACCAGACCGCCCAGAAATCCACCAGCACAAGCCCCGGTGCTTTCAATACTTCCTGCTCCCATGTTGCACTCGTCACTGCTTCAGCCATTACAACCTCCTTCAAACCGTTTCAGCGAGAATTTTGTACAGTTGACGGGAGCGTCTGCTTGATCGCGCCTTCGGGGCAGACCCGCGGACAGGCCCCGCAGTCGATGCACTCCATCGTGATAACCGCGTGCCCGTCCTGCATCTTGATCGCCTCAGTGGGACACACATCCAGGCAGGTCCCGCATCCGGAACACTTATTTTCATTAATTCGATACTGCATATAACAAGCGTTTGTAATATAAACCAAGCACTAATCATTGTCAATAATTTTTACTTGTGGCATAATCACTGCGGAATGAAATCTCTTGTGTTCCCATACGGAAACGCCGGATGGACGGAAAAACGCCGGTTCCTGGAAGGGCTCCTTTCCTCCCGGCCGGGCCCTCCTTATATATATAACGACGTTTTAATCATTGTCCCGTCGTCGCGGATGAAACGCGCCTACGGCCGCATGCTTCTGGATATTCTGGAAAGCAGGTTCAACGCCGCGGCCCTTGTCCAGCCCGAGATCAGGACGCTTCACCAGTTTTTCGAAAGCCTGTACCTGCCTCTCGAAGGTCCCCGGCTGATCGATGAAAACAGCAGGCTGGTCCTGTTCGAAGGCATTGTGAAGGAGCGTCTCACCAACAGCCGTCTCTTCAGCCAACACCCCGATCTGCTTGCTCCGGCGCTCTCCGCAACGCTTGCGAAAACGATCGAACAGCTTTCCACGGCGGGGGTCGGCGCCAAGGACCTTGCGCAAAGGATCACGGGAGAGGAATATTCGGACAAACCGCAGGTAACCCTGCTCGTCGATGTCTATCGTGCTTACGAAAAAGCGCTTCAGGACAGGGGCCTCACGGACCCGGCGGGCATGCGGGCCCACGTCCTTGCGCGCGTGGACCCTGACGCGCTTGCCCGTTACACCAGGATCATTATCGACGGCGTCCCCGATGCGGGGAAAAGAGAAGCCGACATCCTGAGGAAGGTGACTGAGCGGAGAGACTGCACGTGCCTGCTCCATGCTTCCTCGCCGGAAATGATCAGGGGGGCCGCGGATTTCCACCCGCTCGGATTCCTCGCGGAGTTTCTCTCTTATTTAGATACCGCACCGGAATCGAGCGGTGTCGCGGCAAGCGCGGAGGAGCGGTTCCTCGCCTCGGTCCTGTTCTCGGACAGGACCTTCGAGGAATCGGTAAAGAAGGCCCCGCAGGCTTCGTCGTTTTCGAAGGACCTGCGGGCGCTCTCGGCCATCAATGCCCGCGAAGAAGTATCGCTCATCGCAGGGGAGGTAAAAACGTCTCTCAGAAACGGCGCAACGCCCGACTCGATCCTGGTGACCTTTCCCGCTTTGGATGAGTACGGCCCCCTCGTCGAGGAGCTGTTCACGGACTACGGCATCCCGTACAACCGCGCCCTCGGCAGGCAGCTCAGCACGTCGCCCGTGGCCGCGGCAATGGTCTCGCTGCTTCGCGCGGGCCAGGAGGATTTCTCCGGTCCTTCGCTCCTTCGAATCTTCAGTTCGCCATTTTTGAAATTCGGCGGAACACCGGCGCTCGCACCGGCGCTCGACAGGCTCATGCGCAGCAGGCGCATCACGGGAGGGAGACACCGGCTGCTGTCCACGCTCAGGTCCCCTCTCCCCGATGAAAACGACATTCTTACGGGCCCGCTGAACGACCTCTTTGCGTCCCTGGAACCGTTCTCCCAAAAGAACGCCGCCCCGCTTTCATCATGGATGGAGCGGCTCTCGCGCCTGATGACCTGGTCGGGACTGCCTGCGCGGGTGGCGCTCATCAAAGGCCCCTTGAACATCAACCTGCAAGCCTACAAAAAACTCGCCGACACGCTCATGTCGCTCACCCGGGCCGGGAAGCTTTTCCCCGATTACCAGTACACGTTCAGCGAATGGTTTTTTCTTCTCAAGAAAACGCTTATGCACGTACGGTTCCAGGTGCCGCCGGAGGACGAGGGCGGGGTCCAGGTCCTGGGTTTGGAAGAAAGCACGGGCCATGCCTGGAAAGAGATTTACTTGGGCGGGCTCATCGATGCCAAGTTTCCCCAGCGTTTGCCGCAAAATATCTTTCTTCCGGAGCACACGCTGGAAACGCTGGGCGTGCGCACCCTGGAAAAGGCGCGCCTGGGCGCCGCCTATCATTTTTACCGGCTCCTGCTCTCGGCAGATCGGGTCACGCTCACCTGGCCCGAGAACGAAGGAGACAGGCCCGTCGTGCCGTCGCCGTTTCTGGAGGAACTCACGCCGCTCAAGAATGCCGGCTTGATCAATAAAGGCATCGAGAAGACCTCGGGCATCCAGTTCAGCTTGAGGATCGAAGAAAGCCACAGCATTCCCGAACTGGCCAAGGCGATCAGTCTTGAAAAAGACTTGTCGATGCTGCCGGACCTTTTCAATACAAACATCGAAGGCATGCCGGGAATCAAAAAAGCGCTGGAATATGCGCCCGTGGAATCGAGCCCAAGGATCCCGCTGAATCGGAAACGCGAATTTTCAGTCACGGAGCTGGACCTCTACCTCCGGTGCCCCTACGACTACCTGGTCACCTTCGTTCTGGGTCTTAAACCGTTGGAGGAAGTGACCGAAGACATTTCGCCCATGGACCGCGGCAGCAAGGTCCATGCGATCCTGTTCAGCTTCTACCGCTCCTGGAACAAACCGGTCACGAAGGACGCCAGGGACAGCGCACGGGCGTTGTTGAAAAAATTGGCGGACGCGGAGTTCGATAAGGAAGCCGACACCTTCCGGAACCGCAGGGAAAAGCAACAGTTCCTCGCCATTATGGCTGAACGGTTTCTCGATGCAGAGGAAGAGTTCTGGAAACAAGGCATGCGTCCCGCCTATCTTGAACGAAAAATAGAACACTATGACCTTGTCCTTTCGAACAACGAAGAGGTCGCGCTTTCGGCGAAGATCGACCGCATCGACGTTGATGCCCAGGGCGACTTCCTCATCGTGGACTACAAAACGGGCAAGTACCCGCTGCCCAAAATGAACGCTGACCAGGAAATTTTTCAGCTTCCGCTCTATGCGGTCATGGCGCAGGCGGCCCTGAAGGACGCTGTTCCTGATCTTAAAAAACCCATCGGGCTTGTTTATTATGATCTTACGGGAAAGACCGGTGCAGGAGCGCGCGATGTCGTGCTCTTTAACGAGGAAGCCTGTGCGGACCATCCCTGTTCAAAGCCCAAGGCCAGTCCAAAAAGCGCCCAGGAGTTCGAGCACATATTAAAGCTGAGCATGGACAGGGCGCGGAAAGCGGTCGAGGGCATCCTGGCCGGCGATTTTCCCGCCATGCCTCAGGACGAGAACAGGTGTCGTTATTGCAAAAACGGGATGATGTGCGGAATTGACGATGAACCCTGAAGACCAGACCCTGCAAAAAACCGTGGACACGGGCAAGTCCGTTCACCTCTCTGCTTCGGCGGGCTCGGGCAAGACCCGCGCGCTCAAGGAACGTTACCTGGCCCTTTTGGACGCGCTGGACCGGCGCGGACTCAATATCGACCAGGCGGTGGCCATCACCTTCACGGACAAGGCAGCCGCGGAGATCAAGGAACGCGTGATGCATGATCTGCCCGAAGCCATGCTCAAGAAGATCATTCGCGGCAGGCAGGACCTTCGCATATCCACCATCCATTCCTTCTGCATGAACCTCTTGAAGCGCTATCCGCTCGAGGCAGGACTGCCGCCGGACTTCGGCGTGCTCGATGCGAGGGACCAGGCATACAAGGTGCAAAAAAGCGTCGAAGATGCGCTTGAAGAATTCGATCGCGACCCCCGGGTCATGGCCCCGCTTCAGGATTTTACCGTTGATGAGCTCCTTGCGACGATTGAATTTCTGATCTCCATCCGGAGCAGGCTCAAACGCCTGGAAATTGATGCAGGGGGGGCCGAGGGTTTACGGCGCTCCGTCAGCCGGGGAATGGGCATTGAGCAGGCTGAAGCCGACCTGAGGGCGCTCCTTGCGAGGCCCGACTGGTTGAATGCTTTTCATCAGATGGAACGGATCCTCGGATCGCAGGCCGGCCTCTATGACGAAAACAGGGGGCGCGAGCACCTGCTGCTCGCGGCGGCGAAGGATGGAGACGCTGCTTTTCGGATTGCGGCAACGCTTGCGCCGCTGTACTTTACCGCAGGGGGAGAACCCCGGAAGAAGCCCTTTATCTCGAAAAAGGCCTTTGTCGGCGCACTTCGCGATGAGTATGAAAAATCCTTTTTTCATGTTCAGGAGCTCCTCGGCACGCTTATGACGCTTTCCTCGCGCGTGCGCGCGGGACGTGAGGCAGCGAGCCTGCTTCACCTGTACCAGGGCGCCGAAGAGAACTATCAGGGAGCGAAGCTCAGGGAAGGACTTTTGGACTTTGACGACCTCGAGATCCATGCCTACCGGCTTCTCCAGGGACAGGAATCTCCGGACATCCTCTACTGGCTCGATCGGAAAATACTGCACTTCCTGGTGGACGAATTCCAGGACACGAGCGACATCCAGTGGGCCGTCGTGAGCAAACTGACGGAAGAGATCTTCGCCGGCCAGGGCGCTGACAAGCCCATGCGGCCCACCCTTTTCGTCGTGGGTGATGAAAAGCAGTCCATCTACCGCTTCCGCGAGGCCAACTACCGCCTGATCGAGGACGTCAGGAAAAAGATGGAAAAGAACATCCCTGCCGGATCGCGGGAGATCCTGACCTTGGACAAGAACTTCCGTTCGACTCCCGAAGTCGTCGATACCGTGAACAAGGTTTTCAGCGCGCTGTGGGGAGAAGCATTTAAACCTTCCGAAGCGGAGCGGAAGGGCCACCAGGGGAGCGTGCGGCTGATGGAAGTGCTTCCCGGGACGCCGGATAAGCCCGGTCCGACTGAAGCAGAGGTGCTTGCGCGCGAAATTACCTTGATCATCGAGCAAGGAACGGTAGTTTATGAACGATCGGAGGACGGCTGGAAGACGCGCCCGGCCGTTTATGGCGACTGCGCTATCCTGATCCAATCGCGCACCAGGCTGAAGGACTACGAAGCAGCCCTCCAGTCCGCGGGCATCCCCTTCCGCGTGGTCGGGGGCATCGGGTTCTATGAAGAGGACGAGATCCAGGCACTCCTCAACATTCTCTTTGTTCTCTGGAACCGCGACGACAAGCTTGCGCTCGCAACAGTGCTCAAATCTCCGCTTTTCGGCTTTACGGACAAGGATCTCTTCGACCTTCAGCGGGACGGGGGAAGCATGGTCGACTCCCTGAAGGATTTCAGGCCCGATGATTGGAAGCTCCTGCACGGCTGGAGGAACAGGGCCGGGCTCGTACCGCTTTCGGGTCTCCTTCACCAGATCGTCGGTGAAACCGGTGCCTACGTCCGCTTCGGCAGGCGCAATCCTCAGGCGATTTTCAACATCGACAAGCTGCTCGACACGGCGAGGGAGTTCGACCGCAGGGGATACACCACGCTCCAGGATTTTGTAGAGTGGGTCCGGAATATCCGGGCGGCGGAACAGCGGGAAGCCACGGCGGACATGAACCTGCCCGGCTTCCAGGGCGCAGTAAGCATTATGACCGTGCATAAGGCAAAAGGCCTCGAATACCCCGTTGTATTCCTGCCCGGCATGGGCCAGACCCAGCGGTCTGTTACCCACGGGCCCGACGTCCTCATCGGGGAAGCGGACCGCGGAGTGCGCATGGCGATAAAGGACGGGTCAAACCCGCTCTACGCCGAGATGTGGGAGCGGGAGAAGGAAGAGCTCAGGCGCGAGCATCAGCGGCTTTTGTACGTGGCCATGACGCGTGCCCGCGACCACTTGATCATGATCGGCACGAGCAGGGACGACAAGATGCCGGCAAAACCTAACACCTGGCTGGATTACCTGAGTACTGCTGCGCCGAAACCCCTGTTCGATGCCGCGATTGACCTGGCGTCCGGTGTACGCCTCCGCTCCTACCCCGACACTCCAAAAGAACTCTCCGCAAATAAGAAGCCCCAGGCCCCTTTTGAAAAGGACGGCCACGGGGGCCCTGAACAGGGCCGGATAAAAAAGATGGATGCGCAACGCATCATCGATAACCTGTCCGCCCTTCCTGCGTCGAAATCCCCGGAATGGAAAAGAGCGACTGACTTTATCGAAGAGGGAAAAGAAACAGCCCTCGAACTGCTGGCGATCCAGGCTGCGCCGAACGTCGTTTCTCCCCTCACCCGGGGAAGCGTGCTTCACCGCTGCCTCGAAGCTTACACGAAGCAGGGCTCTTACAACATGGAACGGATCATTGCCGAGTATCCCGACATCCTGGCCCTGGAACAAAACATCGTGCAGCGGTTCATTGACGAGGCCGGGACTGTTTTGAACAACGTGCTGGCAAACAGGGATTTCGCCTGGATATTCGGGCGCGAAGACGCCTCCTTTTCCGAGCTTCCCTTCCTGTACAAAAAGGGGAACCTGCTCGTGAGCGGGATCATCGACCGGGTTGTCATCAGGGGCAACACCGCGCAGGTCATCGACTACAAGGCCATTCTGATTCAGGATGAAGAAGCTCTCAAGGCCTGGACTGACCATTACCAGCCCCAACTCCAGATTTACTGCGAAGCGATAAAGGAAATATTCAATCTCCCGTCCGTGGAAGGATACCTCCTTTTTCTCGACAGTAACAGGCTTGAACTGTCGGCCAAAATATAATCGAATCATAGAAAAAACATTTAGACACAGAAGAAGCGGATGAACATATGATAAAAGAGGATAAATTCGAAAGCAAGGCAATCACCTCTTGGGTGAACTACTATTTGAAGAAAAATCCGCCGTTATCCGACTCTTATCAGATTTGATCTGTGTCAAATGCCGTTTTTAGGATAATAAATGTTTTTTCTTCCTCCCTTCCTTTTCAAAAAAAATGTAGTATATTTGTAACTTAGACCGAGAAATCAAGGGTGCCATTCGTTCGTGCAACGGATTTAACCTTTTTGTATCTTCAGTGCCAAAAGAACGCAACAACCGTGAGCCGGCAAATATGCCCTCCGGATTTTTCTTATTACATGGTTCAATTAAGGAGGCCGTCAATGATTGGGAATTTCGTAAAGCATAGCGCAGCATTCAAAAGGTCATCCGCACTGATACTTGCAATAGTTTTGATTGCGGCATTATTGCCCGCCACAAGCGTTCCGGCGAAAACCAGGGCGGTTTCGGAGGAGTCGTCAAAGCTGCTCGGCAAGCTGAGCGACGCTCTTGCCGAGGTCGCCGATGCTTCCCGTCCCGCCGTAGTGAACATCTCGACGACCACCACGGTCACGATGGAAGAGAACCCCTTTGGAGACATGTTCAACGATCCCATGTTCCGCCATTTCTTCGGCGACCAGCTCGATCACGGGCAGAAGCGAAAATATAAATCGTCAGCCCTGGGTTCCGGCGTCATCGTGTCGGAAAACGGCTACATCCTCACGAACAACCACGTGGTCAAAGGGGCGGACGAAATAAAGGTCATCCTCTACGACAAACGGGAATTCAAAGGCAAGATCGTCGGCACGGATTCGAGGACGGACCTGGCGGTGGTCAAGATCGACGCAAAGGACCTTCCGGTGCTGCGGTTCGGCGATTCCAACAAACTGAAGACCGGAGACATCGTCATGGCCGTGGGCAATCCCTTTGGCCTGAACCAGACCATCACCATGGGGATCGTGAGCGCCGTTGGGCGGTCGAACATCGGGCTTTCGGATTTCGAGGACTTCATCCAGACCGACGCGGCGATCAACCCCGGCAACTCAGGCGGGGCATTGATAAACTCCAACGCGGAGCTCGTCGGGATCAACACGGCCATTTTCTCCACCAGCGGCGGATACATGGGCATCGGTTTTGCGATTCCGTCAGACATGGCGAAAACCGTGATGGACAGCATCATCAAACATGGGAGGGTAATCCGCGGCTGGATGGGGGTGAGCATCCAGAACCTCACGCCGGAACTCGCAAAATCGCTCGGGATCAAAGCGACCGAAGGCGCCTTGGTTTCCGGGGTTGAAAAAGGCAGTCCTGCCGACAAGGCGGGCCTCAAGCGCGGAGACCTCGTAGTCGGGCTGTCCGGCAAGAAAGTCGTCGATTCAACAAGCCTCAGGAACATGGTTGCCGCATCGGCGCCGGGAACGAAACTCGATGTCAAGATCCTCCGGGACGGCAAAGAGCAGACCCTTCCGATAACGCTCGGAGAGTTCAAAGAGAAAAAAGTGATCAAGAAGACGGAGTACAACAATGTGCTGCGGGGCATTACGGTCCAGGAGATCACGCAGAGCCTGCGGGACAAGCTGAACCTGCCTGATAACCTGACCGGCGTGGTGATAACCGACGTCAGCTCCGACAGTCCAGCCCAGGGATTGCTGCAGCAGGGCGATGTGATCCAGGAAGTGAACCGGAAAACGATCCAGAGCGCGCAGGATTACGACCATGCGGTAGGCAAGATCGGGGCCAAGGATGCCGTGCTCCTGCTCATTTATCGGGAGGGCGGGTCCTTGTATCTTACGATCAAACCGTGATCCAACCCCGCGGGCGGCCCGGTTTCACTGGGGGAGAAGAGGTATAATATACACAGGGAATGAAGGGAAAATAAAGCCGCCGTTCTTCCCCAGGATTTCAGGCTCGACAAGGAGGTGTGGTGTATGAGATTACGCGTGTCACCAGATATGGACTTCTACCTGGACATGGAACTCCAGGGAGTAACGGACAAGACGAGAGACTACGATATCCAGCAATACGACAAGATCGTTTACGAAGAGTTCGTCAACCGGCTCAAACAGGCATTCCCGGAGGGAGATTTCCGGGTCTATAATTTCGAGTTCAAGGTAGCGAGAGAATCAAAAACGGAGGCGGCGTAAGAATATCGTTCAGAGTTCAAAGGAAGGAACTCAAAGGGTTTTTTGTGTTTCACTTTGAACTCTGAACTTCTTTTTCAAAAGGTCAAGATACCGCTCCCTTGTACCGGCCTTCCACAACAATCATCTTTCCCCGCCGGAAATATGCCGTGACCGCAGACAATGCAGTTCTTCTCCATGCAGTACATCGACATGATTATGCTGAATTTGGGCTGACCGTGCACATGGAATCCCGTCGCTGCATAGATGCCCGGCGCGCGTGAAGTTCCGGGGACGCCGAAATCATCGGGATGTCGCTGCTCATCGGACAGCTGAATTCTCTCGACTAAATCTAAAAACGGCATTTGACACGGATCAAATCTGATAAGAGTCGGATAACGGCGGATTTTTCTTTAAAGAATAGTTCGCCCGATAGGTGATTGACTTGCTTTCGAATTTAACCGCTTTTATCATATGTTAATCCGCTTCTTCTGTGTCTAAGTGCTTTTTCTATGCTAAAAGGCCGCAGAATGCGATAAATTGACTCCGGTCGCAAACATGCTACAATTCATAAAGGGTGACCTATGAAAGAATACGACATCATTATCATCGGATCAGGCAGCGGGACGAACCTCATTGAAGACGCCCTCTCTCACAACAAAACCGTGGCCCTTATAGACAGGGGGCCGGTCGGAGGCACGTGTCTGAACGTCGGCTGCATTCCGACGAAAATGATCGTGTATCCGGCCGATCGCATCATGGAAATCCGCGAAGCAAAAAAACTCGGCATCTCCGCGGAAATCAGGGAGATAGATTTTAGCGCCATCATGGAGCGCATGAGAACAACCGTCCGAAAAAGCCACGACCATATCCAGGCGGCGCTGGAAAAGGCCGAAGACTTCGATTTCTACTTCGGCGAGGCGCACTTTACCGGCGATTATACCGTAGAGGTGAATAATACCACAGTCAAAGGCAAGACGATTTTTCTCGTTTCCGGCGCGCGGCCGCTGATACCGCAGATCAAAGGAATCGAGACAATCGAATATCTCACGAACGATACCGCACTCCGGCTCATCAGCAGACCCGAAAGCATGGCGATCATCGGCGGGGGGTATATCGCAGCGGAGTTCGCACATTTCTTCGAAGCTGTCGGCACGAAGGTCACGATCATCCAGCGGAATAAGCGGCTCGTTCCCGACGAAGAGCCGGAGGTGTCCGATGGCCTCAACAAGGCCCTTTCGCGCCGCATGGCGATCCATACAAATACCGAAGCCATCGAGGTCCGCCAAACAGGGAAGGTCGCCACGGTTACGGTGCGGGAACGGGACAGCGGGAAACAGAGGGAAATTACGGCGCAGCATGTCTTGATCGCAGCCGGCAGAAAATCGAATGCAGACGTCCTCATGGTCGGGAACAGCGGGATAAAAACAAACGAGCAGGGATACATTGTTGTGGACGATTTCTTCGAGACCACGAAAAAGAACATCTGGGCCTTCGGGGACGCCATCGGCAAGAAAATGTTCAGGCATGCCGCGAATCAGGAGGCCGAACTCGTGTGGCATAACGCCATCCACGGGAAAAAATCAAAGATGAACTATCTCACGGTGCCGCACGCAGTGTTCTCCTGGCCTGAGATCGCGTCGGTGGGGCTGACGGAAGACCAGGCCGTGAAGCTGATGGGAAAGCAGGAACTGCTCGTGGGAAAAGCGATGTACAACGACGTGGCCCGCGGAGAGGCCATGATGGAGACCGAGGGCTTCGCCAAGGCCATCGTGCACCGAAAGTCGGGCAAGATCCTGGGATACCACATCATCGGCCCCCAGGCGTCTGTCCTGATCCAGGAAGTCGTGAACGCCATGGCAGCCGACGGCAACCTCTGGTCCGTGGCGAAAGGGATCCACATCCATCCGGCGCTCTCCGAGGTGGTCTTGAAGCCTTTCGGAAAGCTGGAAGAAGTGGGAACTCCTGACTCCTGACTACTGGCTCTTCGGCACGTGGATCGCGGTCTTGTGCACATCCTCTGCCGCTTCCATGACCCCTTCCGCAAGCGTCGGGTGAGCATGAATCATATGCCCCAGCTGCGCGGCCGTCGCGCCCATCCTGATGGCGAGCGCGCCTTCGTGGATCAGGTCCGTTGCGTGAGCTCCGCAGATATGAACGCCCAGGACCTTGTCGGTGGCCTCATCCGCAAGAATCTTCATCATGCCCGTGATCTCTCCGATGGCGTGTGCTTTCCCGAGCGCGCGGTACTGGAAACGGCCGACTCGGTACCTGATGCCCTTTTCCGCGGCTGCCTTTTCCCGCAAACCGACACTGCCGATCTCGGGCATGGTAAAGATGCACGACGGCACGACGGCATAATCCATCATCTCGTCGCCGCCAAGGGCGTTTTCCACGGACACCAGGCCCTGATGGGACGCCACATGGGCAAGCATGATCTTCCCTGTCACATCGCCGATGGCGTAGACCCCGGGAACGCTGGTCGCCATTCTTTCGTTAACAACAATCTCGCCGCGCTTGCCCCTGCCCACCCCCACATCGTCGAGACCGAGATGTTCAGAATTCAGGCTGCGGCCGATGGACACGAGGATCATTTCGGTCCTGATCTCCTGTCCGTTCGACAGCCTCGCGGTCATCATACCGTCGCTGCCCTTTTCCACCTTTTCGACCTTCACGTTCACCATGAGCTTGATCTTCGCTTTTTTGAGCTCCCGCTCAAGGAGCTCTGACATTTCCTCGTCCTCGGTGGAAATCGCGTGAGGCACCATTTCAACCATCGTTACGTCAGCGCCGAATGTCCGGTAGATAAAGGCAAACTCGGAGCCGATCACTCCCGCGCCGACGATCAGGAGGCTTTGAGGAATTTTCTTGAGCAGGACGGCGTCGTCGCTCGTAATGACGCTCTCGCCGTCGAAGGGGAAACCGGGCAGTTTCGCCGGACGCGAACCCGTGGCAATGATGACCTTGTCGGACTTGACATCCATGGTCGTGCCGTCCTTCTGAACGACCCGCACGACGTCGGGGGAGAGCAGCGATCCGCGGCCCTCGATGAGGCTGACACCCCAGCTCTTGAACAGCCCCTTGATCCCCTTCACCTGGATCGATACGACCTTGTCCTTGCGTTCGCGGACCTTCGCAAGATTGTAGCCGACTTCGCCGGAAACCTCGATTCCGAAATCCGCGGCATTCCGGACATGCGCAAGCGCTTCAGCGGATGCGATGATGGTTTTCGTCGGGATACATCCCAGGTTAAGGCAGGTGCCGCCGACTTCCGCGCTTTCAATCACGGTAACCTGAGCGCCCTTCTGTGCCGCGCGGATGGCTGCTACGTAACCGCCCGGCCCCGCACCGATGATCGTAAGTTTTACAGGCATGATCTACTCCTCAAATGAACCTGAAATAGCAGCCA
>VFSW01004423.1_pt1 | contig 20961 bp, 16 predicted proteins | sample 5358111 | NCBI WGS metagenome assembly VFSW01 (sample SAMN11554181, study PRJNA540505) | mine drainage metagenome | isolation source: sediment from site ElyBrook_90M | place: USA: Ely Copper Mine, Vershire, VT | collected 2017
CCCCGGCACCGTAACTCACCACGGCGCGGATGCGTTGGGTGGCCTCGTCGTGCAAGCCAACCCAGGCCACCTTCATGCCGCCAAACTCGACGGCCATGCGGCACACCAGGGGATAGAGCCGGCTCTGGTCATCCATCCGCACGATGGCCTGGTTGACCTCGCTCAAGGCATGATACAGCCGGGTTTGCCGCTCTTTCTGGGCCTCGGCGGCGCGGCGCAGGGACATGTCATGGATCAGGCCCACCATGGTGCGCACCCCGTCCTGGATGTACACGCTCAGATGCACTTCCACCGGAAAACAGGTGCCGTCCTTGCGTCGGTGGCGCCCCGGAAAGGAAAAGGTTTCGCCGGGCTGGGCGCGCGACCACAGTGCCTGTGCCGTGGCCATGTCAAAGTTCTGCTCGATGTCCAGAATCCGCATGGTCAGCAGTTCGGCACGGCTGTAGCCCGAGAGGGTGCAGGTTTTGCGATTGACGTCCGTGATGCGGCCTTCAAAGTCGTGAACGATGAAGGCGTCTGGGGCCTCTTCGAGGAAAGCCCTGAGCTGTGGCTCGGCCGTCACGCTGCCCGCCCTGAATGAGGGGGGCAGCGCAGTGATGGCGTGCTAGTGTGCGGCGAGTGCCGGGCTGGTGGGGTTGCCATAAAAATCAAGCCAGCGTTTGGCCTTGAAGTCATAGAGCTTGCACAGCCGGGCCGTCTTGAAATACCAGTCCCATGAAAAGTTCTGGATGATGATGCGCCCGGGAAGGTGGGTTTCCAGAAACTTCTGGGCCTCCTTCAGGCGATACATGGGAATGCCCATGTCCAGGTGATGGGCCGTATGCTCCATGATGTGGTGCATCAAGGCACCCACCTTGAAACGGAAAATCAGGTGCACCGTGGTGGTCACGAAGGGCTGGGCCCGCATCCATTCCGTCTTGTTGTCGTACCAGGCCACGGAGGTGTGGGTATGGTGCGCGTACACGACGAAACCGATCATGAAGTTCCAGAAGATGAACGGCGCCACGAAACCTGCCAGCACTGTCAGCCAGACGGATTGCTGCGTCACTGCTGCCGCGGCGGCCAGTGCGCCGATCCAGAGCACGGCAAACACCGTCACCAGCATGCTGTCCCAGAAGAAAGCCGGGCGCCGCGCACCCATGTAGGTCTTGCTGGGGAAGTACATGCGCAGCCACCACATCTCGATGAAGTAATACAAGCCGGGCACCCAGCCGCTGCGGTAGATGCGCTCCAGCAGCTGGCGCATGGGCGGGAGCGCCTGAAACTCCTCTACGGACAGCGGGGCCCAGACGAAGTCAAATCCCTTGAGGTTGGTCTGGCCATGATGCACCAAGTTATGTCCGATGTCCCACAGGCTGTAGGGCGTGAGGGAGGGCAGGAAGGCAATGCGCCCCAGCACCCTGTTGAGCCCGCGGTGCGGCGTGAAGCTTTGGTGACAGGCATCATGCCCCAGGATGAACAGGCGGCCGATGATGAAGCCGGCCACGAGCCCCATGCCGATCTTGGCCCAGACCGGGGTGAGCAGCACCGTGGCGGCAATGGCACCAAAAAACAGGGCAAAGTCGAACAGCAACAGCAGCAAGGGCAGGATCGTGCGCTTTGAGCACAGCGGAATCAGCCAGCCGCGCACGATCTTGCGCCCGGGAAAGGGCGCATCCGGGGCAATTACCGGAATTTCGGCTGAATCGATGCGAAGGTTATCAGTCGTCATTTTATAATGTGCAGTTTAAAGTGTCGGTCAAAGTGATGCCATTTTAACCCAATCGGCTAGAATGCGTCTCCCGTTTCCGGATTTCCGCCATGCCCCTTTTGCCCCCGCCCAATCCCCCCATCACGCACTGGGACGGGATGCGCGTCTGGATCATCGGCGCCTCCAGCGGCATTGGCGCCGAAACCGCGCGCCTGCTGGCGCAGCGCGGGGCCCGGGTGGCGCTCTCGGCGCGCCGCCTGGCGGCACTCGAAGCGCTGCATGCCGACCTTGATGCCAGCGCCCGCGAAGAGGCCCTGGTGCTGCCCCTGGACGTCACCGATGCCGCCGCCGTCGAGGCGGCAACCCGGCACCTGCTGTCGCATTGGCAGGGCCTTGATCTCGTGCTGCTGGCTGCGGGCATTTACGACGCGCTGCGCGCCCCGGTCTTCGATGCTGCGGCACTGCCCGCCGCACGCGCGGTCCTTGAGGTCAATCTGATGGGCACCTACCATGTCCTGGCTGCCCTGCTGCCCCATTTCACCCGACAAAGACGGGGTGGCATTGCCATCATCAGCAGTGTGGCGGGTTACAGCGGCCTGCCCAGCGCACTGGCCTATGCCCCCAGCAAAGCGGCACTCAACAACTTGTGCGAGGGGCTGTACTTTGAGTTGCGCCCCCTGGGGCTCTCGGTGTATCGCATCTGTCCCGGCTTCATTGCCACCGCCATGACCGCCCATGTGGACTTTCATATGCCCGCCCTGCTCTCCGCGCAAACCGCCGCCCATGAAATCGTGCGCGCTCTGGAACGTGGTGAATTCGACATCCACTTTCCCAAAAGTTTCACCCGTTTTCTCAAACTGCTGCGCTGCCTGCCCCGTCGGATTTACTTCGCCCTCCTGCGCCTCGGCACCCGACAGGTCTGAAACCCGCGTGCCTTCTGGGGTGTTGACGACCCCCATAAAAAGGGATAATTTTCGGTCAAAACCACAAGATATTGTGGTTTTGCGACATTCCTCACTAAAATGACAAACACCATCAGGGGACCCATGCTCAAAGCCGTCAAAGTCAAGCAACACACCGCCCAGGAAGTCGCCATGCAGCCGGTTTCTGCCGACATCTGGGACAAGAAATACCGTCTCAAGAACAAACAGGGCCAGCCCATCGACATCGAGATCGATGACACCTACCGGCGCGTGGCCAAGGCCTTGTCGGACACCGAGGCCACCCCTGAAAAACAGACTTTCTGGAACGAGCGTTTTCTTTGGGCTCTGCGTCGCGGCGCCATTCCTGCGGGGCGCATCACCTCCAATGCCGGCGCGCTGGAACACAAGCCCGCCACCAGCACCATCAACTGCACCGTCTCGGGCACCATCGAAGACAGCATGAACGGCATCCTGGAAAAGGTGCATGAAGCGGGCCTCACCCTCAAGGCCGGCTGCGGCATCGGTTACGAGTTTTCCTCGCTGCGCCCCAAGGGCGCCTTCGTGGCGGGTGCAGGGGCCTACACTTCGGGGCCCCTGTCCTTCATGGATATCTACGACAAGATGTGTTTTACCGTGTCCTCGGCCGGTGGCCGGCGCGGCGCGCAGATGGCCACCTTCGACATCTCCCATCCCGACGTGGTGGACTTCATCAAGGCCAAGCGCGAAGCGGGCCGCCTGCGCCAGTTCAATCTGTCCTGTCTCATCACCCGCGAGTTCATGGAAGCGGTGAAAACCGATGCGGACTGGCACCTGGCCTTTCCCATCGCCCAGGCCGAAGTGGAAAGCGATGGCATCAATCTCACGCTCGCCACCGACATTGTCTGGCGCGAATGGCCGGTCAAGAACAAGTACGTCACCCGCGATGACGGGCGCGTAGCCTGTCGCATATATAAAACCCTGAAGGCGCGCCGGCTGTGGGACGTCATCATGTCCTCCACCTACGACTATGCCGAACCGGGCTTCATCCTCATCGACCGCGTCAATGAGATGAACAACAACTGGTGGTGCGAAAACATTCGCGCCACCAACCCCTGCGTCACGGCCGACACCTGGGTCATGACCACCGAGGGGGCGCGGCGCGTGGGCGACCTCACCGGGCTGCCCTTCACCGCCCTGGTGGATGGCGCGCCCTACCGCACCACCGCGGCCGGATTTTTCAAGACCGGCCTCAAACCCGTGTACCAACTCACCACCGGCGAAGGCTTCAAGGTGCGCCTCACCGCAGACCACCGCGTGTTGAAGGCCACGGGGGGCCGGCGCCAGGATGCCACCTGGGTGGAGGCGCAGCACCTCGTGCCGGGCGACACGGTGGTGCTGCATAACCAGCGCGAAATCTCGGGTTGGATGGGGGCCGGCACCACGCAGCAGGGCTACCTGCTGGGGCTGCTAGTGGGTGGGGGTACCCTGCGTCAGGAGCAGGCCGTGCTGTCAGTGGCCGAACGCGCCGGTGCCGAGTCCATCCGCCAAGCTGTCACCGAGGCCGCCGTCACCCTCAACAAGCGCGCCGCCGCCCTGGGTTGGCAGCGCGTAGCGGGGCGCAAGGAATACCGCTTCGGCTCAGCCGACCTACGCGCGCTGGCCCTGACCTTTGGCATGGGCCATGAAAAAACCATCACCCCCGAAGTGGAAGAAGCCTCGTCTGCCTTTTACACCGGCTTTCTGCGCGGCCTATTCGATGCCCACGGCACGGTGCAGACCAACGACAGAGGCGTGAGCGTGCGCCTAGAACAATCCAGCCTGGAGCTGCTAGAGGCCATGCAGCGCATGCTGGCACGCCTGGGCATCCTGGCCACGCTCCAGCCCAACTGGCATGACGTGGCGTTGAAAAACCTGCCCGACGGCCGTGGCGGCCTGAAGGATTATGTCATCGAGGCGCAGCATGCGCTTGTCATCAGCCATGACAGCCTAGTGCGCTTTCATGACCACATCGGCTTTGCCGACCGTACCCGGCAGCAACGCCTGGCCCGCCTCATCAGCACCTATCGCCGCAGCCCCCGCCGCGAAAGCTTCACCGCAACGGTAAAGGCCCTCGAGCCCTGTGGTGTTGCCGACGTGTATGACGTCCAGGTGCCCGGCATCAACGCCTTTGACGCCAACGGCCTGTACCTGCACAACTGCGGTGAACAACCGCTGCCGCCCTACGGCGCCTGCCTGCTGGGTTCAGTCAACCTCACCCGCTTCGTGCGCGATGCCTTCAGCGACACGGCCCATTTCGACTGGGAAGAGTATCGCGAAGTGGTGCGCATTTTCACCCGCATGCTGGACAACGTGGTGGACGTCAACGGCCTACCCCTGCCGCAACAGCAGCAGGAGATCATACGCAAACGCCGGCATGGCATGGGCTATCTGGGCCTCGGTTCGACGCTGACCCTGCTCAAGATGACCTACGGCTCGCCAGAGTCGCTGGAATTCACCGAAGAAGTCACGCGCATCATGGCCGAAGAAGGCTGGAACGTGGGCCTTGAACTGGCCCAGGAAAAAGGCCCGGCCCCCATTATGGAAGAGGAGTTCACCATCACGCCTGCACTGCTCGCCAAGCGGCCGGAAATGGCGGCCGACGGCATCAAGGCGGGCGACCGGCTCAAGGGCCGGGTGCTGCTGGGACGCTACAGCCGTTACATGCAGCAGTTTCCACAAGCCCTGCGCGAGCGCATCGCCACGGAGGGGGTGCGTTTTACGCACCACAGCTCGATTGCCCCCACCGGCACCATTTCCCTGTCGCTGGGCAACAATGCCAGCAACGGCATCGAGCCCTCCTTTGCCCATCATTACAGCCGCAACGTCATCCGCGAGGGCAAGAAGAGCAAGGAAAAGGTGGATGTGTTCTCCTTCGAGCTCCTCGCCTATCGCACCCTCGTCAATCCGGATGCCATGCCCTTTGCCGAATCGGGCGAAGGCCGCCTGCCCGACTACTTCGTGGACTCCTCCAACATCCCGGCACGCGCCCATGTGGACATCCAGGCGGCGGCGCAAAAATGGATTGACAGCTCCATTTCCAAAACTATCAACGTGCCCACGGATTACCCCTACGAAGATTTCAAGGACATCTATTTCTACGCCTACGAACAGGGTCTGAAGGGGTGCACCACCTTCCGCTTCAATCCGGAGGCCTTCCAGGGCGTTCTGGTGACGGAAAAGGATCTGGAGAGCACCACCTACCGCTTTACGCTGGAGGATGGCTCGACCGTCGAGGCCAAGGGCAATGAGACCATCGAGTACGATGGCGAACTGCACAGCGCTGCCAACCTGTACGATGCCCTCAAAGAAGGCTATTACGGCAAATTCTGACCCGGAGAAGAAAATGACCTTGAAGATCGACAAAAAAATCACCGGGTATGCCGTCGTCACGGAGCAACCCGAGGCGGCGCCAGCCGTTGAACTCCACAGCGCTGAAATCCATCATCTGGGTGAGCCCCTGTCCCGCCCTGACAAGCTGGTAGGCAACACCTACAAGATCAAGACGCCCGTCACCGATCACGCACTCTACATCACCATCAACGATGTGATCATGAACGAGGGCACGCCGCAGGAGCACCGCCGCCCCTTCGAGATTTTCATCAACTCGAAGAACATGGAACATTTCCAGTGGATCGTGGCGCTCACCCGCGTCATGTCTGCGGTGTTCCGCAAGGGGGGCGACATCACCTTCCTGGTGGAAGAGCTGCACAGCGTGTTCGACCCCAAGGGAGGCTACTTCAAGAAGGGTGGCCGATACATTCCCAGCCTCGTGGCCGAGATTGGCGAAGTGCTGAAGGAACACCTGCATGAAATCGGCATGCTGAAACGCCCCGAGCAGGAGGCCCAGCAAAAGGAATTCCTAGAGGCCAAGCGCCAGGAATACCTGGAAAAGCAGGCCCAGACCAGCGCCGCCACCGGCGACAACGGCTTCCCGCCTGGCGCCACCCTCTGCGCCAAATGCTCCACCCAAGCGGTCATCAAAATGGACGGTTGCCTCACCTGCCTCAACTGCGGCGACAGCAAGTGTTCCTAGTACTTTAGCAGTACGGGTGCGGGAACTTGTGGGTTAAACCATAAGCTGCTGTCAAAAAATACTCATAAACAGCAACAAAATTGCAAACCTAAACGCCCCTTCGGGGGCGTTTTTTGTCAGCAAGCGTGAGGGGACGCATATGGCATTTACACCACGGCATGAAAACCCCGATCAGCGCTACCAACCGGGAAGCTCATTCAGGATTAAGGCATGAACGTGCCCTTATCTAGCGCGTCTTTCAATGCGCTCCATGCCAGAAAGTTTCCTTCGAAAGGGTTCAGTAATGCACAACGGTACGGATCGACTTGCCCTCGTGCATCAGATCAAAGGCATTGTTGATATCATCGATGCGCATCGTATGAGTCACGAACGGTTCGAGCTGAATTTTCCCATCCATGGCATCCTTGACCATGCCCGGCAACTCTGTGCGCCCCTTGACGCCACCGAAGGCTGATCCAAGCCAGCGTCGGCCAGTCACGAGTTGGAACGGGCGCGTCGAGATTTCCTGACCGGCGCCTGCTACGCCGATGATAACCGACTGGCCCCAGCCGCGATGCGCGCATTCCAGAGCGGCACGCATGACATTGACGTTGCCAATGCACTCGAAGCTGTGGTCGACACCCCATCCAGTCATGTCGATGATGACTTGCTGAATAGGTTTGTCAGAGTCATTGGGGTTGACGCAATCGGTGGCACCGAAAGCCTTGGCCAGTTCGAATTTAGCTGGATTGGTATCAATCGCGATGATACGGCCTGCCTTGGCGTGTGCTGCACCTTGGACCACTGCCAGGCCGATACCGCCGAGTCCGAACACAGCCACTGAATCCCCTTCCTGGACCTTGGCCGTATTCTTTACTGCTCCGAGACCCGTGGTGACGCCACAACCGAGCAAACAGACATGCTCTGGATTTGCGTGAGGGTCAATCTTGGCGAGCGAGACTTCAGCCACCACTGTGTATTCGCTGAATGTGGAGCAACCCATATAGTGATAGATGATCTGGCCGTTATAGCTGAAGCGCGTTGTACCGTCAGGCATTACGCCCTTGCCTTGTGTCGCACGGACGGCCACGCAGAGGTTGGTTTTACCGCTCTTGCAGAACAAGCATTCGCCGCATTCTGCGGTATAGAGTGGAATGACGTGGTCACCCGGCTTAACACTTGTGACATCTTCGCCAACCTCTATGACAATTCCGGCACCTTCATGGCCCAGCACGACGGGGAACAGACCTTCCGGGTCGTCTCCAGAAAGCGTGAACGCATCCGTGTGGCACACCCCGGTATGCGTGATTTTGACCAAGACCTCGCCTTTACGGGGCGGCTCGACGTCAATCTCGACAATTTCCAGCGGCTTTCCAGGGCCAAATGCGACAGCAGCACGTGATTTCATGGCGATCCTTAATTAATGTGAGATGGCGTGTGGCCGCGACAGCGGGCGCTTGTGAGCGCTATTGAAGGTAGGAGCGCACAAGGGTTATGACTTCGTCGATGGACTTCTGCAATGTCTCACTCCCAGCGGCCAAATGTGTGAACTGCTCACGCAGGTTGTTTTCAAATACGGCAGCCGTCGGTCCGCTAATTGCGCCTTGGACGGCAGCTCAGATATATCCACAGTAACCACGGCCCACACCCACCCCTTAAATTCATGGGCTTCCTGAAAATCGGAGGAAATGGACGATGACTCGGGAATTACACCGTTGTCGTCAATTACCATATCCAACCACAATTCAATCGTCTCCTTGGCATTATCGTCGTCCTCATCCGGGCTGTCTCCCTTTGAAAAGTCGCCCGGAAGCTCAAGGTTCATATCAGACGTTTCAAGACAGAATCAACGCACACCTCAGGGCTGTCGAAGCCGGCGTTCAAATGAATTTCTGGTGCTTCGGGCCGTTCATAGGGGCTGTCGATCCCGGTGAAGTTTTTAAGGTCACCCCGACGAGCTTTGGCGTACAGCCCTTTCTGGTCCCGACGTTCGCACTCAGCAAGTGGCGTATCCACAAACACTTCCAAAAACTCGCCTTCTGCAAATAGCCCCCGCGCCATGCGGCGCTCGCTGCGGAAAGGTGAAATAAAGCTTACCAGTACGATCAGGCCGGCATCCACCATAAGTTTTGCTACTTCTGCTACACGCCGAATGTTCTCGATGCGATCTGCTTCCGTAAATCCCAAATCCCGGTTAAGACCATGGCGCACATTGTCACCATCGAGCAGATAGGTATGTTTGCCCTCGATCAGCAGGCGCTTTTCCAACAAGTTGGCAATGGTGGATTTGCCCGAGCCTGATAACCCTGTAAACCAGATACAACGCGGCGTTTGATGTTTCTGTTGGGCACGTGCGAGCTGATTGATTTCAAGGGCCTGCCAATGAATGTTGCTGGCACGGCGCAGAGCGAAAGCGATCATCCCGGCGCCCACCGTATTCAGGGTGAGCTTGTCCATCAAAATGAAGCCGCCCAGAGTCCGGTTGACACTATAAGGTTCGAATACTAATGGTGCGCTGGTGGCAAGATTGACGGTAGCGATATCATTCATGTCCAGGGTCTTGGCGGCCAAATGCGCACCGGTATTCACATCTTCACGGTACTTGATTTCAGTTACAGAGGCTGTGACTTCCCGATACCCCATTTTCATCAGATACTGCCGGCCCGCACTCAGGGGATGATCCGTCATCCACAACAACCGGGCCTCGAACTGGTCCGCCACTTCCGGCGGGGCCTGCATGGCAACCAACACGTCACCGCGACCCACATCCACTTCATCCTCCAGTGTCAGCGTCACGGCGTCGCCAGACCGGGCCTGTGTCACTTCAGTGAAACCCGCCAACACTGTTTTGACACGCGACTGCACACCCGAAGGCAGCACGCGCACAATGTCACCAGGGCGGATCACGCCTGCCGCAATACGGCCGCAAACCCCCCTGAAGTCCAGGTGGGGTCGATTGACCCATTGCACGGGCATTCGAAAAACTGCTCTGGACTGATCCTGTTGCACCACCACCGTATCCAGGTAAGCCATCAGGGGCGGGCCGGAGTACCAGGGTGTTTGGGCACTGGGGTTCAACACGTTGTCCCCAGTAAGGCCTGACAACGGGATGGCATGAATGCTGGAAAACCCAAGATCGTTGGCAAACCCACGGTAATCGGCAACGATCGCGTTGTACACGCCCTCGTTAAACCCCACCATATCCATCTTGTTGATGGCCAGCACCACATGGCGAATGCCCATCATGGCTACGATCCGGCTGTGACGCCGGGTCTGAACCAACACGCCCTTGCGCGCGTCGATCAGAACCACGGCAAGATCCGCAGTCGAAGCGCCGGTGGCCATGTTGCGGGTGTACTGTTCGTGACCGGGGGTGTCGGCCACTATAAAACGGCGCCGGTCGGTGGAAAAAAAGCGGTAGGCCACGTCGATGGTGATACCTTGTTCCCGCTCCGCCTGCAATCCGTCCACCAGAAGTGCCAGGTCAAGGCACTCTCCCTGGGTGCCATACTGGCGGGAATCTCTGGCGAGGGACTGCAGCTGGTCATCGAAAATTGCCTTGCTTTCAAACAACAGTCGACCAATCAGTGTACTTTTGCCGTCATCGACGCTGCCACAGGTGATAAAACGCAGCGCGTCTTTGGCTTGCTGACTTTCCAGAATATCTTGAAGCGCTCGAGGTCCCGGTGCCACCATCAGAAATACCCCTCTTGCTTCTTTTTTTCCATGGAGCCCGGCGCATCGGTATCGATGAGCCGACCCTGGCGTTCTGAACTGCGCGCATTGAAGGTCTCGGCAATGACCGCCTCCAGGGTATCCGCCTCGGATTCGATGGCAGCCGTGAGCGGCCAGCAACCTAGGGTGCGAAACCGCACGCGCCGGGTTTCCACCTGCTCACCCGGGGCAAAGGGAAAACGCTCATCGTCCACCATGAGCCATTGGCCACCACGCTTCACCACGGGACGATCCTCCGCCAGATACAAGGGCACGACAGGAATGCGTTCCGCATGAATGTACTGCCAGATGTCGAGCTCGGTCCAGTTGGACAGAGGAAAGACCCTGATCGATTCGCCTGGGTGAATATGCGTGTTGTAGAGGGTCCAGAGCTCGGGGCGCTGGACCTTGGGGTCCCAACGGTGGCCACCTGCCCTGAAGGAGAAAATGCGCTCCTTGGCTCGAGACTTTTCCTCATCGCGGCGCGCCCCGCCAAGCACCACGTCAAACCCGTGCTGGTCCAATGCCTGTTTGAGCGCCTGGGTTTTCATGACATCTGTATAGTAGCCGCTGCCATGGGTGAAGGGGCCTACGCCCGCAGCCCCCCCTTCCGGGTTGGTATGCACGATGAGCTTCATGCCACTTTCAGCAGCCATGCGGTTGCGATGGGCGTACATGGCCTTGAACTTCCAGCCGGTGTCCACGTGCAATAGGGGAAATGGCGGGGATGTGGGATAAAACGCCTTGCGCGCCAGATGCAGCATGACTGACGAATCCTTACCAACAGAATAGAGCATCACGGGGTTGCGCGCCCCCGCGACCGCCTCACGAATAATTTCTATTGCCTCAGATTCTAATGACCACATGAACAACAGTATTCATCACACACCCAGGATGATCAAAACTCCAGCCCCTATGGCCAAGACGGCCATGACCATTCCCATTCCAGGGAAGCCAAAGTGAATGAGATGTGACAAGCCATTGAGAACAAGCCAGACCCCCAACAAAAACGAACCAATACTTCTCGATAGTTTCATTCAAACAATTCCTTTAGTTAATGACAGACCTTCAACAACACCGGAGAGTCGCCCCGGACAGGTGCGCAATCAGACCTTAAGCATCGGATAATCGCTTACCCATGAGACCCAATATTTTCAGTCGTTTTACCTGCAACTCAAACTGATTGATGGGAATCGGTTTGCCAAAAAGGTAACCCTGAAAATGGGTACACCCCTTCTTCACGAGCAATTGTAACTGCTCCTCAGTCTCAACGCCTTCTGCAATAACCCCCAGGTTCATGCTGTGTGCCATGGCAATAATCGTCCGCACAATAGCCCTATCATTGCTATCTACGGCAAGATCGCGAACAAAGGATTGGTCGATCTTGAGCTGATCAAGGGGTAGCAGCTTGAGATACTGCAGTGAAGAATAGCCCGTGCCGAAGTCATCCAGCGTAAACCGGACACCTATCCCTTTCAATGCGTTCATGGTTTCAATCGTGTCTTCAATATTTTCCAGAAGGGTGCTTTCCGTCAGCTCCAGCTTGAGCAGCCCAGGATCTATGGCATGCCGCAGCACGGCAGCCTGCACCTGTTCCACAAAACCTGACTGACGGAATTGCCTGGCACTGATATTAAATGACAGGATAAAGTCACGGGTAAGTTCATCCGACTGCCAGGCCTTGAGTTGGGCGCAGGCCGTTTCCAACACCCACTGACCAATCGGCAGTATCAGTCCCGTATCTTCGGCCAGCGCAATGAACTGGCCAGGGTATACCACCCCACGACTGGGGTGAATCCAACGAATCAATGCTTCCGCACCCACCGCTTGCTGTGCATCATTGGTTTGGATCTGGTAATAGAGCTGGAATTCCTGGTTTTCAATTGCTTTGCGCAGTTCTTCTTCAAGGGTTGCTCGTTCGAATACAATTTCCTGCATCTGCTTGTCAAAGAATCGTTTGGCATTTCTGCCCGAACTCTTGGCCTGATACATGGCGATGTCGGCCTGTTGCAGCAGTTCATCAATGGACTGAAGCCGATCATTAAAAATCGCAATGCCGATACTGCAGGTGCCGTGGTATTTGTGTGTTGCAATTTGATAAGACTCGCTTAGGACAGCAAGAATCTTATCTGCAACAATTTCTGTTTGAGTCGCCGCCTCGATCTCATCCTCATCAAGATTTTCCAGCATAACCACAAATTCATCACCTCCGATTCTCGCCACAGTATCCCCTTCACGGACACAGGAAGTCAGGCGCAGCGCGGTTTGCTGCAGCAGAAAATCCCCCATCGAGTGGCCGAGAGTATCGTTGATCGTCTTGAAATTATCCAGGTCGATAAACAAGACCGCTCCCGATCCTCCGTGTCGTGAACAGGTCACCAGGGCGCGCTGAAGCCGGTCTGAGAGCAGACGCCGATTGGGAAGCCCCGTGAGGGGGTCGTAGAATGCGAGAGTCTGTATTTTTTCTTCAACCGCCTTTTGTTCGGTAATGTCGATGTGCGAACCGACATAGTGGGTAACGACGCCATCATTTCCAGTAACGGCAGATATGGTGAGCAGTTTTGGAAATATATCGCCATTCTTGCGCCGGTCCCAGACCTCGCCTTGCCACTTTCCGGAAGCGTTGATGCACTCCCACATCTTGCGGTAAAAATCCGCATCATGGCGGCCAGACTTGAAAATCCGTGGCGTTTTGCCCACGACTTCCTCAGCTGAATAGCCAGTGGACAACGTAAAAGCCTTGTTGACCCGCAAGATCACCTCGTTAGCATCGGTGATCATCAGGCTTTCCTGAGAATCAAAAGCTGAAGCGGCTATGCGCAACTCTTCCTCAGCAAACTTACGCGCATTGATATCGGAATAGACCCAAATGCTACCCTCATGAGGATGATCAGGATCCACCGATTTTCCTGAGAGTGTTCCCCAGAATTCGCTGCCATCCTTGTGCCGAAGCTTTACTTCACCAAAGTACCCATCGCCTTTTGTGGCAGCCTTGTAGCCTTCTGCGCCAATACGATCGTATGTTTCGCGTGAGTCATAGAGCATCTCAGTGGACATGCCAAGAAGCTCACCATGGTCGTATTGAAACATTTCTTCAAATCGCTTGTTGCAAGATACGATGCGTCGATGCTTGATATACGCAATACCGACCATGGCATGACTTAATATTGTTTCGTTTTCAATAAAAATCTTGCGGCTTTGAGCTTCCCGTTCCATCCGGTCGGTAACATCCTGGGCGAGAGAGAAAGCGTATTCCTCACCATCCACCGCAATGTAACTGGTCGTGATTTCCACCGGCAGGATCGCTCCATCCTTGCGTTTGTGGTTCGCCACAAAGGTTTTGATCTTGCCTTCCTTGATGGATATCCACCGCTCTGGCCAGGAATCCGGATTAAAGTAGGGATCGAAAAAACTGATGTCCTGTCCTACCAGTTCAGACCGTGAATAGCCCAGGGTGGTGCAGGCATAATCATTGACAAAGGACACCTTCCCGCCCGGGTTGATCAAAAAAATCGAGATCCTGCTTTTGTTGATGGCAGCACTCATCAACTTCAGTTGCTGTTGAGTTTGCACAAGGGCACGGTTGTCCCAGTTAGTACCGATCATGCGAAGGGGGGCGCCCTCCTTGTCCCTGACAACCTCGGCACGTCCCTTCAGATAACGCACTTCATGGTTCGGCCAGACCACGCGAAATTCGGGTTCATACACACCAACGCCAGCGACAGCGTCCTGGAGCGCTTTCATGGTGGCCGCCCTATCCTCAGGGTGCAGCCGTGATGACCACGCTTCAAAGGCACCGGTAAAGTCTTCCCTGCGCGCTCCATACAGGGCAAACATGGTTTCGTCCCAGAGCAGCTCATTGGTGCGCAGATCCAGATCCCATACGCCAACTTGGCCTGAACCAATGGCAAGTTTCAGTCTTTGCTCGCTGGTTCGAAGCGTCTCCTCCACTCGCATTCTCTCGGTAATGTCCGTGACGAAGCCGTGCCACAATACAGATCCTGACGCTTCCCTTTGCGGCATAGCGTTGCCAAACAGCCAGCGCACCACATCCTTGCCAGCCCCTACTCTAAACTCGTGCTTCCATGGAGTTAGTTCATTTGCTGAAGATTGAATGGAAGCAATTAATTCTTCGAGATCGTCAGGGAAAACATTGGCAAAGACTTCAGATGCATCAATCTGAATCCTGTCAGGATTTAACCGGAGTAATTTGAACGCGCGCTGGCTGACAAAGGGAAAACAGAATCTGCCATCGGTTTGCATACGGAATTGGAAAACGACGCCAGGAAACAAATCAGCGATCTTGTGAAGGCTATCCAGTTGTCCTTGCTGAAACGCTTCCATCTGCATGATAGGCTTAAAAAATTATAATTTGTTCCCTATTTCCGAAGAATATACCCAAACTCTGCTTTGAGGAAACCCGACCCACCTCACCCATGGCCGGTCGGAAAGTGGCATACGATAGCGTATGCGATACGTAAAAGAAGTGAAGCTGAAAATTGATCGGGCGAATCAGGGAAGACTTGGCAAAGGCCGGTGGAATTGCTTAAAACAGGGTTGCCCTACCCTGAATTTATTTAAAAAGTCTTAAACACGCATCAACGACGGCTGCATCAAAGAGCGTGCCTTTGCCCCGCTCAATTTCCTGTAACGCGAGTTCAATTCCAGGTGCTTGGCGATAAGGGCGACGTGTGACCATGGATTCAACCACATCAGCCACCGCCATGATGCGCGATTCTAGAAGAATTTCATCTCCCTTCAGGCCTTGGGGATAGCCCGACCCGTCTTGGCGTTCATGGTGTTGCCACACCATGGTGGCTACAGACTCAGGCAAATTGATGTTCTTGAGAAGTTCGTAGCCAACCCTTGCGTGATTCTTGACCAGCGCCATTTCCTCTTCAGTCAACCGGGAAGGTTTGGTAAACATCTCGGCAGGAAGGGTAATGTTTCCCAAATCATGAACCCACGCAGCAAGCTCGATGTTGTGAATGGTTTCTTGCGGCAACCCCATCTCTCTGGCGATGTCGCCTGCCAGAGCTGAGGTTAAATGCCCAAGGCCCGGGCCCTTTTCATAATCTGTTTTGACGGTTTGGCGCTTTTCCACACTATCAGCAATGGCTTTGACTGAGCCTTCAAGGCTTTTCTGCAGCACCTCTCGGTATTGTTGATTTTCTGAGGAAAGGTGATCGAGATTGGCGAGCATTCTGCGCGTTTCAATGCCGTAGGCCATGTCCTTGGCAAGGTCGCGCAGCAAGACCACTTCGGTTTCATCAAAGGCATCTGGGATCGAGGCAAAAATGGTCAGCACGCCCAATGTGCCGTTTTGGCCCTTGATTGGCAGTGCAACGCAGGATCGGTAGCCCCTCTTTAACGCGGCTTCCTGCCACTGGTCCATAGGAAAATCTACCGACAAATTTGAAAACACTTGATCCGCCTCTGCCCGTACGGCTGTGGAAGTGGGATCCGGAACTTGCTGGAGATCAACCCAACTACTTTTCGCCTCGGTAAGGAAGCCATCTTCACGCCCATATTGCGCCAGGGGTTGCACCATGGTGCCCTGTACTGTCACGGCCCGGGCTGGCACAGGGGCACCATACCAAGCCATGGCGTAGCCGCCCTTTTCTACAATAATCCGACAAACGGAATTTAGCAGGTCCGATTCGCTTTCGACCCTCAAGAGCGCTTCGTTACAAGCATTGAGTGTGCGCAGGGCGCGCCCTATGCGCTCCAGAGTCAACTCAGCCTTTTCGCGTGCGGTAACGTCGAATTCTGTCATTTAGGATGACTTATGTTGTTTGGGCTGAATACCCACGTTGACGGGAGTTGACTTGAGTTCTGATTTCATTTCGTTTTCAGAAAAGCATGATTTGTGCCGAGTTATGCAACCTCATGATTACAAAATGATTGCATAACAAATCGCTTCTTGAAGCCATGAAAGTGTAAGAATTATCGACAACCCTTAACTATGTCGACTGGTTCTGCCCAGTGAGAGATTTCAGGCGTTTCAGAATAGTGACAGCGTCCATGCTGCTGAAAAAGTAGGGATAAAGGGATTTTTCCACGCCTGCTCCCGACATCAATCCCCCCAGCTTTTCAATTTGTTGGGTCATATAAGAGAAATCCGTCCTGAGCAACACTGATGGCGCACCCACACGAGGACAAATTCTCTCGGGTCCCACGCGTGAAAAGCCCAGCATCCGCTCATAAAACCGCTCATGGCGGGGATTTATTTCAAGTACCCCATCCGTACACCCTAGCACCGCATGAGGGTACAGGTAGGCAATGTGGAACAGACTGGCGAGAACCCTTTTGCTTCTGACATGGGCCTCAATGGCAAGCCCGTTGTATTCGCAAAGCATTCTTCCTTCCTGGCGCAGCAAGCCCAGCTCTTCACGGTAAACCTCATCGGCACATAACCCCAAGCTGGAGTCCGCGCCGACGGTGATCGTTCCGATCACCCGTTTATCCTGATCTGAAATGACCAGCGTAATACGATTGGACTCTCTGTTACGTAAGCTCGTCCTCCCGTAACCGCGCCAAGTATACATTTTGTCAACCAGGAGACTAGCTGACTCTCTGTGTTCATGTGTATTTGCAACATGGATGTTGTACTGGCGCGCATCTGAGGGATACTCAGGCAGACGGGCCGCCCCTGCAATGATTGCGGAGGCAGAAGAAGTGGGTGTGCCAATTATTTCCTCAACAAATGAGGCAATGACGGCTTCTTCTCTTTCTGTTCCAATATCGTAGGGTGGCATAGCTCAATGGTACTGTAATTCGCTTGAACACTTTGAATTTCAGGGCCCATTTTAGCGCAATAATGTGAAATTATCACATTATTTGAGCCAGAACCCCAATGACGGGTACTCCCTAAACAGGTCAAAATTTTTAGCCCTATTATTCACCGCACCAACGGTATCCTACAAAACCCATCCCATTTCTGAAGTGCATTCATGACCCTGACCCCATTTATTGCGGCCATTACCAGTTATATGCTGATGTTGGCTGCCTATTTCCTGCCCAAACATAGGGCATTTCACATGCCCGTGATGGGTGCTACGATCATTTTCGATGTTGCCATGCCATTCTTTTTGGCAACCCATCGCAACTGGTGGCACCGGCTCATCGAGCAAAATGATATTTTTTCCTTTCTCGTTTGGATGCACTTTGGTCTGCTCATCACGATGTATGCCCTGGAAGCAGCCCAGATTGCCTCGGCCCTTCAAATCCTAAAAGGGGTGCCCACCGCGCGTTCAGCTCATCACAGTCAAGGCCGCGCACTGTTGGTAGCACGCGCACTGGTAATTATGACAGGAGGTATCATGGCAGAACCCGTGTGAGCTGACGCTATTGGGTAGACTGGGTGAGATTCAGCACATAACTGTTGACCACGGTTGCACCACTTCCCGAAAAAAAGGCCATGTTTCCTGAAGTATCTACTGTGTAGTTGGCTGTGGATTGTCCTATGAAATTCCCTGAGGTGTCCTTTGTGCTATTGATGATTGCCAAAATCAGCGCGCCGGCCGAAACTCCGGGAATGACCAGATAAGACGTTTGATTTGTGCCAATGGCAGTTTTCATCGTGGCATCGGTATAGCAGCTTGACGTAGCCAGGTTGCCACTCTGTCCCAAGGAAACCGTAACAGGATAGGCAGTGGTTGTGGTCACCACGCAATACTGGCCAGTTGAAATGCTACCCAAAGGCCGGGTGTAGTCTGCGGATATAAAACTCTGGCCGTTTTCTGACGCAGTGGAAGTCTGGCCATTGAACACCAAGGATTCAGAAAGCGTAACAGTCAGTCCATTGGCCGTTTGGCCATTGAATTGCGTACTTCCATTTGGGCTGGCAGTGGTTGTAAATGAGCCGGATACCGGATAGGAGTTGTTGCTTGCATTCGTGGCCGTACCGGTCACTGTCCCCGACTTTTGATAGCCTACCGTATAAAGATTTTTGATGGCCAACCGTACTGGAATTGAGGTTGCGGGCGCAACCATTCCCCCTCCTCCACCTCCTCCGCAACCCGCAATCAGGGAAGAAACAATAACCAGAACTGCGACACCTTTTGTATCCATGTCAGGTATCCTTAAGGGTTCTCTGAATATGTCAAAAATTGATGCTATTTGTTTTGCTTGACTGATTTCGAAGCGCACTCGCCAGAAAATTAATTATTGATCCACTTAAATTGAATGTTACTGGTACACAATGCGCATTCCATTGTGTCATATTGGCACCCTGATTCTGTACGCTACCGTACATACGCACGGCCAAAGATTTTGCATCGAGAAACAGTAGTGTCCCAACGTTAAATCAGGTCGGGGTTCAATCACCGTCCTTCAACGGGGGCGAAAAACTGGAATCACGGACCACCTGTAGCAGTTGACATGATACAAGGTGCGAACTTCCTCACTCCATCGCCGATGCCACTCCATCAGCTTGCCATAAAATTCGATCCGCTTCAGGCGGCCCTCGTCAAACAGTTCACGAAAGGATTCCTGCCGCATCAGAAATGCAGGAGAGGTACCGTTACTCTTCTGCTCGTCGTAAGCCGTCTTCAGGATAATCAAGCTGTCATGGCCCTCAATGCATAAATCCATCGCGACGATGGCATCGTTATACCAGTATCGATAGATCCTCCCTTTACCCAGACTGCAGAATGCTTCAAGCATTGCTCGATAAAACCGACCCTGGGCATTATCAGCATGAATTGCAGTGCCCCCTTCCGCCTTCCACCCGGCACTTTCAAGGCGACCGTAATCTTTGATGGCCTGAGGCACGTCTTCTGGTGCGGCAACCACATCCAGTCGCGTGGCAATTCCCAGCTTGTCGAGATTGCTGCGCTGCTTTTTCATGTTATGCCGCAGATTCTTTCCACGCGCCTGCCAATAATCATCGAACCTGCCATGGATAGAGATTCTGGCCGTTTCAATGTAATCCAAAGTCCTCAGAATCCCTTGATCAACGGGCCGCGCCAAGAGATCTGGATCTTGCTGCGTGAGTCCTAGGATCATGGGAAAGCCTGGAAGCGCCTTGACCAAAGTTCCCAGTAAGTGCTTCAAGTCAAAACGACCGTCGCTCAGCCAGGCGCCTAATGGCGCCTGAGAGGGCTGAAACGTATTCCAACCCAGCCGGCCCTCCGGTCTTAATACGGCCATGGCACTGGGGGATGCACCTCCAAATACAGCCAGCACTTCTTCGCCAGTTCCAAATTCCCTGAGTGCAGGTAACAAAAAAATCGTATCCAGCAGGGAGGACCTGGGCCCTGCTTCGTTCAGCTTTTGCCATGAATCCTGGTAGTTGCTGAACTCACCAATAGGTAAAATTGTCCATTTCATGCAGCCGATCCTTCGGTCAATGATGTGGAGCTGACAGCCAGCATGAGTTCGCGAATTCGGGCAATCATCCATTCTAACTCGGCATCATTCAAATCCTGATGACACGGAAACTGAAATATCCGCCTTGAATAATCTTCGCTGACATGACATAAGCCCTTTTCCATGCCACCCCATAAATACTCTCCAAATCGGATGACGGGTACGCCGATGCGTTTTAACCTGGGAAACACGACTTCGGGATCATCCATCACCAAGGGAAAAACATGAGGAACCACCTCTTCCGGCAGAATACCAAACAAGGGGCGACAACCCGGTAAATCGCCTAGACCCGCCAACAGCTTTTTGTAATTTTCCCGTCTGTTATTAACAATCCGCATCCGCGACACTGCTCCAATGACCCAGCGTGACCACTTCGAGCAGGATATTCTGACACGACTTCCATCAAACCCGGTCATTCCACCCGCTGCAGAGCTGTCCAAATCATGGATGGGTTTCTGGACAGTTTCAGGTTTGATCACAGACCACAATCGGTCCTTCACTCGCATCAGCCCTCGGAGCGCCGGATTGACGGCACCCAGGCGATCATATTGCAGAGCATATTCCAGCGTGTTAGAGAAGGATTTAAATTCTGAAAATAGGCCTCCATGGGTCGTACAGGCATCTGACAAATCTCGTTTCGAAGATACAAGACAGGCCCCTTCATCAATGGGAAAGAACTTCCACGCACTTCCGATGGCATAGTCTCCGTAATAACCAAGGGGCCGACCTGCATACGAACCGAAAAATGCATGGGCGCAATCTTCGATCAGCACGAGTTGATGCCGATCACAAAACTGCCGAATAACTTCCATGTTCTGGTGAAATCCAAAGTAGTGAGGAGCAATCATGGCCCGACTAAATTGATTCACCCGAGATTCCAGGTCCGACATATCCAGAGAGGTATCTTCATGGATACGATAAAACCTGGGGTTCCCGCCATTCCAGAGTACGGGCTCCACCATGGCAACACAGTGATAAGCCGGGATCAGGACCTCGTCATTGGGAGCGAGCTTCATATGCTGCAATGCAAGGGCAAGGGCAAGACTTCCACGGTTAACATACTGGACCTCGCCGGCATCTAGGACGCACTCAACAGATGCGTTTTCCTGCTTACGGAAAGAAGCAATGGACAGCACGGGTTGCTTTGGAATTTTTTCAGTCAAGCTCTGGTGCATTCGGTCCCCAAGTCGTCTTGATGATCGTCACATCGTTGGTGGGTAATAAAGTCATCT
>VFSW01004424.1_pt1 | contig 20961 bp, 22 predicted proteins | sample 5358111 | NCBI WGS metagenome assembly VFSW01 (sample SAMN11554181, study PRJNA540505) | mine drainage metagenome | isolation source: sediment from site ElyBrook_90M | place: USA: Ely Copper Mine, Vershire, VT | collected 2017
CCCCCCCCCCCCGGCCCTACGCGCTATCGCGCGGTGCGCGGCAAGGCCGCGCATCGCCCGAACATACGCGGCGGCTTAGGCCGCCGGATGGGGCCGGGCGTCGGCCACCCGCGCGGCGCCCGGCGCGATAAAGCGCTCGACCAGCGCCGAATCCGCCTCCGCCATCACCTCGCGCACGATATCGCCCGCCGGCTTTATCGCATGGATAAGGCCCGCGCTCTGCCCGCACGCCATCCCGCCCTCTTCAATCTTGCCTTCGTAGCGAGCCTTCTGCGCCAGCGCGAATCCGACCTTCATCGATTGCGCCGGAAACGGCAGAATCTCGCTCTCGCGTCCGACCCACGACTCGGTGAACTGGTTGCGGATAAGCCGGCACGGTTTCCCCGAATGGCATCGCGTGATCACCGTTCCCTCTTCGTCGATCTCGATAATCCTGTTCTTGTAGTTGACGTGCGCGAAGGCCTCGACGGAGGTGATGAAGCGTGTTCCGATCCACACGCCCTGCGCGCCCATCGCAAGCGCCGCGAGCAGGCCGCGCCCGTCGGCGATTCCGCCGGCTGCAAGCACGGGGACCCGCACCGCGTCGACTATCTGCGGCACCAGCGCGAGCGTGCCGATTCGCCCGGTATGGCCGCCGGCCTCATGTCCCTGCGCAATAATAACGTCAACGCCCGAGGCCTCGAGCCGGCGCGCCTGCTTGGCGTTGCCGCACAGCGACATCACGAGCGAGCCGTCGCGGTGCGCATGCTCGACGATTCCGGCGGGGTTGCCGAGGCCCGAGACGATAACCGGAATCTTCTCCTCGAAGGTGATGTCGATGAGCTTCTGGACGTTCGAGGCATAGCGGACGGTGTCGCGCTCGCCAAGATCGGATTTTATTTCGGCGAAAAGAATGTCGACGCCGAAGGGCCGATCGGTCAGCGAGCGGCACAGGTGGATTTGTTCTTTTAATTCACGAGCGTTCATGGAGCCCGAGCCGATACAGCCGAGGCCCCCCGCGTTGGAGACCGCGGCGGCGAGTTCGGCGTGTGCGACAAAGCCCATCCCAGCTTGAAATATCGGATATTCGATTCCGATACGCTGACAAATCGGAGTGACGAGAGCGGGATTGAAGTCCATAAGTTTACCTCATACGCAGCCGCCCGGAGACGGAAATTTCCCCGAGCCGGTTCACGCAAATCTTCTCATGTCAAGTTTCGGGTGGCGATGCAATATTTCTGACCCTCATTGCTCACACCGTTGCGGCGCGCTAAAAAAGTTATTTGCGGGCGTTGCTTTTGCTAATGACTAGCGGTGCAGTGCGCGAGAGACCGAAGGCGGGCTTGGGGGGGCTATCCCGGCGATATCTGGGCGTACGGGATTCGGCCGCGCGCGCGGCGTAGCAGCCAAGTTGGCGTAGCAGCCAATTTCATGACGGTCACGGCAGCCGAGCCGACGGGAAAAGGCATGGACGGAATTCACGATCAGAACGCGGCGCGTGGGCGCCGGATGTCCCCGGAATCCTGCGGGGGCTTGGAACTTGCGACGCGCAATGCATCCGGCGGAGAGCGTGGATCGCTCCTCGGGTCTACGGGCTGACCGGCGCAACGCGATTGGGTTTTGAGCGGCTTTAATCTTCAGAGCCGGCCTGGCTTTGGCGGGCTCGAGCACTGGAGCCCGCCTGTCGGCACCCCTGCCGCCGCCGGGCCGTGCTCTTGAGCTTCGCCCACAGGAGGTTGGTACCTTGCGGACCGGACCTTTGGGACGTAGAAACGCGAATTCGTCGCGACTAATTGCGAGTTGGCCCGCCGCCCTATCGCGGCCAGCCGCCGAGCCTTCGCCCGACGCCGGAGGTTTTTCTCCGCGCCGCCCGGCGCCCTCGGCCAGCCGGATAGCGATGCCGGATTCGGGGTTGCGCCTTCAATGCCAGCTGCCGATCAATCTGCGCGAGTTTCTGGCCACCCATTTCGGCTCCGGCGTCCGGATCGACGAGGACGGAGTCTTCACACTCGAGAGCGGGATGGGTGATGACGTAATGAGCCGGGTCGCAAGAGCGATCCGGCTTTTTTCCACCCAGCGCGCGCATGAAGTGTGGTCCGATTGCAGTGTGCCGATCGCCCGGCTTGAGGACGCGTTGTCCACCGAGGCCCCCGGCAGGGGCCGAGTGGTACTTTGTCTGCGATGCGCCGTGTTCGAGTCCGGACGCGATGCAATCGAGCGCCATCGGGATGGCGGATGCGTTCCGGTGGACCTCTCAGTCGAGCACCGCGCGAACCCATCACTGGACGAGTCGGCGATGGCGGCACTCGTGATGAATATGGTTGAGGGTTTCCGGCTCGCCCGCGCGGCGCTCAGCCTGCCTCATTTCGACCTGGATTGTTACGTGGCGCGGGGTTCGGTCGCGTTTACGTGGCGGCCGCTGACGGATTGATCCTCGGCGCCGCGGAACGGAATCATCGCGGCGCGAACCAATCCGCTACTGCCGTCGTCCGATTACGCGGCAGAGCGGACGAAAATTCTTGATCTCGCGAGTTCTTAAAGAGCGGAGGCGCGACGGCGGCGCTGTTCCTTGCGGCGCCGACGTTGAGCTTCGGAACGCTTGCGCTTGCGGCGTACGCTGGGCTTCTCGTAAAAGGCCCGCTTCTTCATCTCTTTGAACACTCCCTCCTTAGCCAGCTTGCGCTTCAGCACGCGCATCGCCTGGTCGAGAGAGCTTTCGACCCTGATCTCCATAATCCTCCGTTTTCGCCCAAATAAGCCTTCCGAGCTTAGGTCCGCTCGCCCATCGTGTCAACGCTGGGGCCCGGGACTAAGCGGCGAGCGGGCCGCTCTGGCCGTGCAAAATCGCTCCGCCCTCTGCTAACGTGCGGATTTTCCAGCCTTGGATGGAGGTCGGCGATGGAACTTGAGCTTAAAGGAAAAGTCGCGATGATAACCGGTGCGAGCCGTGGCCTGGGCCGTGCGATGGCCGAGGCGCTCGCCGCGGAAGGGGCGCGGCTCAGTATCTGCGCGCGCGGCGCTGACGGGCTCGGGCTCGCGGCCGTTGAACTCAGGGCGAGCGGGTACGAGGTCGTGGCCGAAGTCGTCGACGTAACCGACGGCGCGCAGGCCGCTCAATGGGTCGAGACCACGGTCGAGCTGCTCGGCGGGGTCGATATCCTGATCAATAATGCCGGTGGCGCGCGGCCGGGCGCGCTCGCGCAGATCGACGACGCGGCGTGGCAGGCTGCCTTCGAGCAGAACTTCTTCTCGGCGGTCAGGCTGGCGCGGGCGTGCGCGCCGATGATGCAGAAGCGGGGCGGCGGCTCGATAATCAATATCAGCTCGATCTACGGGCGCGAGAGCGGCGGCCCGCTAACCTACAACGCGTCAAAGGCCGCGATGATCTCGTTCACCAAGGTGCTCGCGCGCGAGCTGGCGCCCAAAATGATCCGGGTCAACACGATCGCGCCGGGCTCGATAATCTATCCGGGCGGCAACTGGGAGCAGCGGTTCAAGGCCGACCCGGCCTTCGAGCGCGACTTCGTGAGCCACGAGCTGCCGGCCGGGCGGCTGGGACGCCCCGAGGAGGTCGCCTACGCGGTCGTGATGCTCGCGTCGCCGCGGGCGAGCTGGATAACCGGCGCGTGCATTCCGGTCGACGGATGCCAGGGCCGTTCGTTGATTTGATTGTCGATCGTTGCCGGCCGAGAGATCGGCGCGCACGATTAGCCTGCGATCGAGCAGTGCAGGGTGTGGGCGGTGGCGGAATCGACGCGGACGGTCACGAGATCGCCGGGGCGGATCGAATCCGCGGCGGGGAACACGGCGGTCTTGAACTGCGGCGTCTTGCCCGCGAGCATCCCGGCGCCGCGCCGCGCCGGACCTTCGACGAGGACCTCGAATTTGCGGCCGCAAAGCGCGCGATTACGCGCGAGCGAAGTCTCTTCCTGGAGCGCGATTGCCTCGGTCAGGCGGCGCGACTTCTCGGCTTCGCTCACGGTGTCGCCCAAGCGAAACGCGCGCGTGTGATCGCGCAATGAATACTTGAACGAGAACGCCGAGTCGTAGCCGACCGTGCGCATCAGAGCGAGTGTCGCCGCGAAGTCGGATTCCTCCTCGCCATGAAACCCGACGATGATGTCGGTCGAGAGCGCCAAGCCGGGAATCGCCGCGCGCAACCGCTCGACCAGCGCCAGATATTCGCTGACGGTGTACCCGCGGTCCATCGCGGCCAGTATCCGGTCGGAACCGGACTGCACGGGCAGATGGAGATACGGCTTAACCTTGGGCTCCGATGCCATCGCGTCGACAACCGCGCCGCTCATGTCGCACGGATGGGGCGAGGTGAAGCGGATGCGCTCGATTCCGTCGACCGCCGCGACCATCCGGAGCAGATCGCCGAAGCCGGCGCCTTCGTGGCGATAGGCGTTCACGGTCTGACCGAGCAGAACGACCTCGCGCACGCCGCGCGCCGCGAGACTTCGTACGTCGTCCAGAATCGCTTCGGGCGGCACGCCGCGCTCGCGACCGCGCACGTAGGGCACGACGCAGAAGGCGCAGAAGCGGTCGCATCCGCGCATCACCGTGACGTAGGCGCGCACGCCGTCGGCATGTTCGGGGGCGAGGCCGGCGTAGGTCTCGCCGCGATCGAGCCGCACGTCGACGGCGGAATCGAAGCGGGCGCGGCCGAGCAGCTCGGGCAGCCGGCGGTAGCTGTCGGGACCGGCGAGCAGGTCGAGCCAGGGTGCTTTTTCAAGCAGCGCCGCGCGATTGTTCTGCACCATGCATCCGAGGAGCCCCAGGCGAAGCTCGGGCCGGCGATGCTTGAGGCGGGCGAGGTCGCTCAGGCGTCCCAGCACGCGATCCTCGGCGTGCTCGCGGATAGCACACGTGTTGAGCAGGATGATGTCGGCCTCTTCGGGCCGGGCGGCGCTCGAATATCCGGCGCGGCGCAGGACGCCCGCCACCAGCTCGGAGTCGGCGATATTCATCTGGCAACCGTAGGTCTCCAGGTAGACGCGCGGCTGCGGATTGGCCTCTGAATCGATAGGCATGGTTCGACGCCGCGATCTTAGGCCACCGGCCGGGAGCGGCACAACGGGGCGCGCGAGCACGTGCCGCGCGGAGCCTGCCTCACGAACCGCCCCGGACGGGGTTATGAGATCATCGGGGCAGTCTTCGTGGCATACTTGGGTGGCAGACTTGGAATGTAGCGATAAGCATTTGAGACGACACGATGCCAGGCAAGGTTGATCGCGCGCGGCCCGACGAATCGGGCTCGCGAGAACGGCCGGCGCGGCACGGCGATATCGAGAACCGGGTCGCGGCGCTCGAATGGACATCGATCGCAAGCGGGCTCGATACGGCTGGCTACGCGACGATTCCGGCGATGATCGATGACGCCGAATGCGCGGCGCTCGCTGCGATGTACGATCAGCGCGAGCGGTTCCGCAGCCGGGTGGTGATGGAGCGGTTTCGGTATGGCGTCGGCGAGTACAAGTACTTTGCCGCTCCGTTACCGCCGATCGTGGCGGCGCTCCGCGCGGCGATATATGCGCGGCTCGCGCCGATCGCGAATCGATGGGCGGATCTGATGCACACCGGCGTGACCTATCCCGCGGAACTCGAGCGATTCCTCGACGAATGTAATCGTGCCGGGCAGACCAAGCCGACTCCGCTGATGCTGCGTTACGGCGCGAGCGGCTACAACTGTCTACATCAGGATGTGTACGGTGCGGTCGCATTTCCGCTTCAGATGACTATCTTGTTGAGCCGGCCCGGAGCTGATTTCAGCGGCGGCGAATTTCTCCTGGTCGAGAATCGTCCGCGGGCGCAGAGCCGGGGCGAAGCGATCGTGCTTGGACAAGGCGACACGATCGTTTTCCCGAACAGCGCCAGGCCGGTCGCGGGCGCGCGCGGCCATTATCGATTGGCCGTGCGGCATGGCGTGAGCCGGATTAGGAGCGGCCTCAGGATGAGCCTGGGCGTAATCTTCCACGACGCGAAATGAGATCGCGGCCAAAGCGAAAGAGCCTTCATCCGTGCGGCTGACCGCTCAAGGAATTGAGCATCTGTTTTACTTCAGGATTGCCCGGATCGACCTCGTCGAGACGTCGCGCGTAAATTAGCGCCTTAGCGCGATCGCCGGCCTGCTGGCAAAAAGTGACAATCGCCGCGAGCGACGCGCGATCGTAAGGATGCAGTTTGACGATACGTTCGAGTGTCTCGATAGCGACCGGCGTTTGGCCGGCGTCATTCAAAGCGATCGCGTAGACATATGCGTATCTTGAGTTTCCGGGATCCATACTCGCAGCCTTGCCAAATAGTGTGAGCGCCTCAGTACTCCGTTTCTGGCGCACCATCGAGAGACCCAGCGCGTACAGCAGCGAAGCGTCATCAGGCGACCGCCGTAGCGCCTGGCGAAGCACCGCTTCACTTTCGGTCTCGCGGCCGAGTTCGCGATCGAGATCGGCGAGGTTGACCGCGGCCGGGCTGAACGGAGGATCGAGCGATAGCGACCGCCGAAGCTCGCGTTCCGCAAGATCCGCTTTCCCTTCGCTCGCGAACAGCAAGGCAAGGTTCAGATGCGCCTCGGGACGGTCCGCATTCAATTCCTGCGCGGCAACATATTCGGCGGTGGCGCGGCTCTGGGCGCCGGCCAGATCCGAAGTTAGAGCGCCCGACGGGGCGCCAGCCAGCACCTCCGCGGCTTCGATACGAACGGACCGCACCGGGTCGTTCAGCAGGTTCCCCAAAGTTGACGCACTGGCGCGCGGATCGGAGCCGGACAGGGCGCGCGCGGCGGCGCGTCTGACCAACGACGAATCGTCGGCGACCGCGGCTCGCACCGCCGGGTCGGTGGGAGACGGAGCATAAGCAGCAAGTAGTGACACTGCGGTACCACGAGCGATCGCAGGTTGGCCGTGATTCGCGATCAGGGCGCCAAGCATCTGCCGGGCGCCGGGAGCGCCCTCGGCGCCGGCACTGAGCGCCTCGCCGAACTGCTGGAAGCCTGTGGGCGGGCGCCCATACCATTTATCCAAGGAGTCAGCGGCCCATTGCGGGGATTTGCCGGTGTGACATTGGTTGCAGGCGTTGGGCGTTCCTGTCCGCAAAGAAAGGTCCGGCCGAGGAACTCGAATACTATGATCGCGCCGAGCATCAATGACCATAAAAGTCCGGGCCGGCATGTGACACGCGACACACTGCGCCCCCGCGGATCCAGCTTTGTGAAAGTGATGTTGTGATGAATCATACCTGTTCGAATGACACTGGAGACAGAGACTGTTGCCTTCCGCTCGCAACCTGAGGCTGTGTGGTTCGTGGCAATCACTACACGTAACGCCGGCGTGGAACATCCGGCTCTGAATGAATGAACCGTACTCGTACACTTCACCTTTGATCTGGCCGTCGGGGAAGTAGAGATCCGGATCAAGCAGCGCGACGCGGTAGTCATCGCCAACCGGCTGGCCGTGGACGTAGTCCTGATGAATCTGGCCCCGGCGGGAATGGCATCGCGCACACGTCTGGATTTCCCGCATTGATTCCCGCGCGCGGCTGCGACGGGGATTACCGGTGGCCGGATCGATCGTCCAGACGACGTTGCGGCGCTCGTCGAGCGCGACCGTCAGGCCCTCGCCTGCCCCAACTTTCGTCCAATCCCCTTGTCGCTTTGCCCACGACACATGCCTGGACCCGGGTCCGTGGCAGGCCTCGCACGCGACATTGATTTCAGCATACGTGGTGGCATAGGTGCGCGTGCACAAGTCATAGTTCTTTCTGAGATTCGTGGAATGACAATCGGCGCACATGAAGTTCCAGGTCTGATCGATCCCGGTCCAGTGCGCAGTGTCTCGATAGGTAATGCTCTGTCCCGGATATAAAAAGAACCAGCGCTGGCCGCCATGTTCGTGCGAGCGGCTGTCCCATGCGATACCGAGTGCCTGCAACCGCCCGCCGGGCATCGCGATGAGATATTGCTGCAGAGGAAAGAGGCCGAAAGTATAGTTGATTTGATAGTCGCGCAGAGTGCCGTCGGGACCGTCGGTGCGGACCATGAACTTCCCGCCGCGGCGAAAGAAGGTCGAGGTGACACCGCCATTGGTGAACTGCACCTGATTGAAGTCGCCCAGGACCGTCGCGTCTGTCGCCGGCTGCATCGCGAGTTGATGATGTGAGCCGGTCCACTGCTTGAACTCCCGCTGATGGCATACAGCGCAGGCATTCGCGCCGATAAAGGTCGGCGGCGGCCGTGATAATGCCGGCTGAAGCGCGTTTTGGGATTTCCCGATGCGGGGCTCGGTACTGCGAAGCGATCGAACGATGATTATCAAGCCGGCAGCGAGCATCCCGGCAAAAAGGAGCATGATCGGCGCCCTCGCGCGCCTCGCTGACCGAACCGGCGGAGACGATGACGGCGCGGATGGTGAACGCGGCGGTCCCGAACGCTCGGGACCGCGTCCGCGCGCCGGTTTTCTCCTTCGTTTCGGCAATCGCTCGCTTTACTTTGTCAGTTGGGCGACGGGAGCTGTATCTTTTGGAGCACCTGGTCGAGATTGAAGCTTCCCGGCTTGGCGCGCGGCGGAAATTCCCCGAAGCTCTGTAAGAATTGCCTGCCGATCGCCCTGCATGGGATGCGGGACGTTGAGACAACTGCAAAGCCAAGCGTAACCGCTGCGATCAACGGCACCGCCCCAATCATTCGGATCAATTTTCGATTCATAAATCCCGCCACCTCTTCGAGTGGACGAATTTTAACCAATCACCGCAGTTTCCGCGCGGATGCTCGCCGCTTGCCGCTGCACCCCGTGCGCCCCAACTGCTCCGCGCGCCCCCCATCGGCCGCTATCGTTATCCCTTCCCGGATATCAAGAGTCTTTCTCCATTGCCACTTGACGTCGGCACCCGCGAGATCCAGCTTGGAAGCGCCACGCCCCGGCGGCGGTTGCCGTGCGCACGCCGGCGAGGACGAGCGTCGAAGGCTTTCCGTCGCTCTCCTTCGCAAGGTTGAAGGCATCGATGCCGGCTCGATTCGTAGCCACCCTACCATTGGGTGAGCGATATTCCGTCGCGAGGTCGTGCAGGGAAATGGTCCGGGCGCGTGGTCCCCGGGCGCCCGCCTGTCGGATTCGGAAGCGGGCCTCATTCGTAATGGGATGTCCGGCTCTGCCGTGCCTCTTCGACCAGCCTTTGATACTGTTCATAGGGCACAACCCATTCAACTGAGTAGTTCATTCTATTAAGTAGAAATGCTAGGGCTACGTATTCGTCATAGCTCGTACCAGACATTTCTATCTCATGGCCGCTGGTTATAAAATCTCGGAACGATTGACCGTGCGTAGCTCCGTGGTGATTGTAGTTTTTCATCCATTGATCAAAAGCATTTGCCAGATCTTCTATCTTGGACATTCCTGTGCTCCTTTACGGTTTCGTGAAGCTAGCGGCGGATACCGCATCCGCTCAAGCCTTCCCTTCATCTGCGTGGCTTCGAAGCTCGCCATTTATGCGGGATCGGCTGAAGTGCCCGGGGCATCTTCGCGGGCGTTTCCGCCGAAGATCAGGTTGATGAATTCCGTCACCTGGCATCGGGGACACATGACCATCGGATGCGGCTGATTGCGTTGGTGGCGGCAGTCATCGAAGTAGCAGCTACACGCGATCTTGAGCCCGCACCATTCGCATTTGACGGCATGGAGACGGCCAATATTCTGAGCGACCCGCTGTTGCGCTGATTTCATTTGCCCAGGATTACCACAACCCCCGGTCAACCGTTGTCCACGGTGCGGCCGAGAACTCAAGCTTTATAGTTACGCGATGCTCTTCGCAGCAGGCCTGAGACCTCTTCGCGCAAGCCTGCCGGCTTCAGTACCTCCAGCCAAGGGCCGAAGCCCAGGACCCAGTTGCGAAGCTCAGTGGTTCCGCGCACCGTCATCGTCAACCTAACCTTGCCATCGCGCCCTTTTATGAAGCGCTGCGATGGGTGGACGTTGCGGGAGCGAAGATAGGCCTCGGTGTCGTCGTTGTGAATCAGGATTTCAACGTTGGTCGGCTTTTCTTCGACGATGATCCCGAAGGCGCCTTCGGTATGGCGCTCCGGTCTGAAGCCGGGCGGATACGCGAATTTCTGGAAGCCGCCGCCCTCGCCGGCTATCAGTTCCACCTTGCGCATCCGCTCGACCGCCATCGTGGTGATCTGGCCGTTTACGTGCGTCTTGCCGATAAGATAAAGACCGCCGCGGTACGCAACCAGCGTGTAAGGATCGACCTCGTGGACCAGACCGGTCGCATACTCGATTCGCAGCCGGTATTCGCGAATCAGACCCTGGATGACCGGGTTCAGGAGGTGACCCAGGCCGCGATAATCCTTGGGCGCGTATGGGATCGCGTAGAACTTCCTGTCCAGCGTGGCGAGGTCGGCGCGCTCATACGCAGGCAAACTCTTCGAGAAGGTCTCCCAGAGATCCTCGATTCCCTCTTCCAGGACCGTGCCCTCAAGAAATCTCAAAATCGCAAGTGTGAAATAAAGCGAGACCGCCTGATAAGCCGTGGACTCAAGCGGTTTTCGGAACGCTGGCATCCGGAGCTTCGGTTTTCCGCCGTCGGAAACAACCTGGAAATATGGCCGGCCGAGCCGGTCAACGAGGGCCTCTTTGCCGGCGGCAAGATAGCGTTTGAGCGTGCGGTCGGAGATACCAAGCTCGCGCTGGATTGCGTCGAGCGGCCACCCGAAAGGATGGGACGGCAGCTCGAAGGCGATTCGCGCCATCCGCAATGCCGCCGGATAGCTCGGTTTCCGATGCTCTTTCTTCGCCATCACCCGATGCTTTATAAGATGACGGTGATGTATGACAACCGTTGTCAGACAAAGCCTGATAAAAAGCCCGGCTGGGCACCTGCCGACAAACATAAAATTTCTGGAAGCGCTGGTTCGTCCCGTACGGTCGATTTGTCACCGGCGCTTGCCACGCCCCGGCGGCAGTTGCCGTGCGCACGCCGGCGCGGTTATGATTTTGCGCGGGGCGTTACGAATCATGGAGCAGAGAAGGCCGTCGTTCGAGCGGATGGAAGCGTCGCTGCTCGCCTGTCCCAAATGCAGGCGCGCGGTGCAGGTGCGCAAGCGCCTGCTGCTGATCCTGCCCGAGGGCGACAAGTATGAGTATGTCTGCCCGCATTGCGGATCGACCTGCGGCACCACGGTGCAATCCGATCAGGGCCGCATGATCCAGTAGTGGCGGGCCGAGAGCGCCGGAGATCGTGCGCGGATAAATCGCGGCGGGCGGGTGCGCGCGCACCGCTCGCGGGCCGGAGGTCCGTGCGGGCGGGTTATCCCTGGCCGAACGCTGAAGTCGGCTCGATCTTATAGGTGACTCGCACTTCGCCGGGCCGCCGATTCGGATACTTGTCGGCGCCCAGATATTTTTTCGCCAGCGAATCGATTACGGCGTCCGCGCCCTTCTCGGTGACCTCTGCGACGCGGCCGCGAATCTGCAGATAGCGGTACGGGTTGTCGGGGTCCTGAACCGACAGTGCGACGCGCGCTCCCGGCTTCAGGTTGCGATCCTTGACCCTGCCCCGCGCGCTGTTGATTACGACCACCCCATCGGCGGAATCGACCCAAACCGGCGTCACCTGCGGCGACCCGTCGGGCATCAGGGTGGCGACGTGGGCAAAAGCCTTCTTCGTGGTGATCAGATCGCCATACTTCGCGAGCACATCAGCGACTTTCGCCATAGCGTCCTCCGGGGCCGGTTGAATGTCCGCAGTGTCGCAAAATCAGGGAGAAAAGCAAAATCGCGGAAATACTCGCTCAGGTGAAATAACCTGATAGCAGGTTAGGAAGGCTCCGTGCGGGCACTTCCTCGACGGCATTCGGCGCGAGCTGGCCGAGCTGGAACGGGCCATAGCTGGTCCGAATCAGGCGCGTCACCCGCAGGCCGAGATGCTCGAGGAGGTGCTTGATTTCGCGGTTCTTGCCCTCGCTCAGGATCATCGTCAACCAGCAATTGCCGCCTTGATTGCGATCGAGCATGACCTGAATCGGGCGATAGCGGATACCGTCGACCGTGACGCCGCGCGCCAGCCGCGCGACCATTGTTGCCTCGGCGCGGCCATGCGCGCGAACCCGGTAGGTGCGGGCCATCTGCTGCGCGGGATGTTCGAGATAGCGCGCCAGACCACCGTCATTGGTCAGTAACAGGAGCCCCTCGGTGTTGATATCGAGACGGCCGACCGAGATCACTCGCGGCAGAGTTTTCGGCAGCACGCTGAAGACTGTCGGACGGCCTTCGGGATCGCGCGCGGTGGTCACCAGGCCGGCGGGCTTGTGATAGCGCCAGATGCGGGACGGCTCCGGGCGCGCGATCGGACGCCCGTCGACCGTGATCCGATCGCCAGCGCCGACCAGCGTCGCAGGATGGCTGACTAGGGCGCCATCGAGCGCGACGCGACCGGCGGCAACCATCCGCTCGGCGTCGCGGCGTGAGGCCACGCCAGCCCGCGCGAGGAATTTCGCGATACGTTCCTTGTCCATGGTAGGCGACGACGCGAGGCTACCATCGGCGGACCGGGCGATATAGCATCCTGTGGCGTGCCTGGGGACAAGATTTTTGGCCTCGGTATAACTAGCCTGCAGGTGTTTATTCTGGCAATGTTGGAGAAGTCATGACGAATCAAATCGTCGATTTTCGAGTCATGTGCGACGTGACCAGTACCTTCGACGTGGTTGTAAGTCTCCACGAAGGGGCGAATTTCGCCCCGGACCGCCGTTTGCTACGGGAGCGCAGTACGTGCATCAATGGGGGCAGCAAATAAGTCTGTCTGGGGCGTAAAAATTGACTCTACGGATTGTTTGGGATAACTGCCAAGCCTAGAGTATGAGGGTCGCCCAATCTCAGGGAAGCCGCCGCCGGCTCCCGGTGCGGATGAGGTTTCAATGGCGCTGTTTAACAATAGAGACGCAAAGCCCGAACCGTCGGTCAAGCCGCAGCCCGCGGCCCCATCCCCGTCGATCGCGCCTCCGCCACCGCTTGCGGCCGCTGCCGAGAAGCCTCCGGTAGCGGCGCGTGCCGCGACCGCGCCTGGCGAGATCCGCGCATATCTGGACAGCGGCGTCAAGGTGAGCGGCAAGCTTTCGTTCGACGGACCGGCGCGGATCGACGGACAGATCGATGGCGAGATCAACGCCAAGGACGTTCTGATAATCGGCGAGACCGCGGTGGTGACCGCGCAACTGCGGGCCGCTTCGATAGTCGTCGCGGGCAAGGTCAGCGGCGATATCACGGCGGTGCAGCGAATCGAGATACGTCCGTCGGCCAAAGTCATCGGCAACCTGACCTCGCCGGTGCTGGTGGTGCATGAGGGTGCGCTCTTCGAAGGGCATTGCTCGATGCAGATCGAGAGCGCGCGCGACGAGCGCAAGGTCACGGCCTTTGCCAAGGAAGAACGGATCGTTCCGAAGGACGACCGCGTGCTTCCCAAAGACGAGCGGGTCGTTGCCAAGGACGAACGTATCGTGGCGCAGGCAGGCGGCCACAAGCTGGCATGAGCAATCCGCCGGCTTCGGCGGACCGTCTGCTGATAGCACCTCGCTTCTTTAAGGGAGCGCGCCCGCGCGCGCGAAATCCGCTGGCGGCGCGCTTGCGCCCCGGCGGTGCCTTGACGATATTCCACCTCGGATCGGAGATTCGCTGAGATGCATATTCCGCCGGACTGGGGGACGTTCTCGGCCCTCGTTGTGTCGTTCCTCGTTTTCTGGTTTATATTCAGTCGCTTGTTCTTCAGCCCGTTTCTCGCCCTGCTTGGCGAACGGGAGCGCAGGCTGAGGGAGCTCGCCGATCGCACCGAAAAGCTGATGATCGAGGAACGGGCCGCCGGCGAGGTGCGCGAGCGCCAGATGGCGGAGCTCAGGGCAAAAATGATGGCGGAACGCGAAGCGCGACGGCGCGAAGCCGAAGCGCAGGCGGCGCAGATGATCGAAGAGGCTAAGGCGGAGGTTCGAACGGCGCTCGAACAGGTCAGAAATGGGATCGAAAATGATCTGCGGGCGGGCGAACGCGAATTGGCGGAGCTCAGCCGAAGGCTCGCGGCCGAGGTTGCCGCGCGCGTGCTCGGGCGGCCGCTTGACGGCGTTTCGCAGGCGCTCGTGAATAACTGAAAGATGAAAATCCGGGGGATTGTTCTTGCGTGCGCGGCCGTCGCGTGGCCGGCGATGGGGTTGTGCGCCGAAGGTGCGGAGGCCGCGAATCGGGGCGGCTCTTGGACGGCGCTGCTCTTTTACGTAATCAATTTCGCGCTTTTCGCATGGCTGCTGGCGAAGTACGCGGGCCCGATGGCGCGGAAATATTTCAGCGACCGCGGCGCGGCGATTCGCGAGACGATCGCGCGCGCCGACACCGCCTTCAAAGAGGCCGAGATTGCGGCGCAGCACGCCGCCCGGCGGCTGGCGGCGCTCGAAGCGGACAAGGCGCGCTTTCAAGCCGATTTCGAGTCGGAAACCGCTTACGCCGTGAATCGGATGGCTGAGCTGGCGCGCGAAGCGGCGGTGCGGATAAAGCGCGATGGCGAGTTAAGCGCGGGGGCGCTTTCCGAGGCGGCGAAGCGACGGGTTCGCGCGCGCCTGGCGGAGGCGGCGACCAATCTCGCGCGAGATTTGATTGTGCGCGATTTCAAGGCTTCCGATCAGGCTCGCCTGCTGCGGAACTTCGAGAGCCTGATCGATCGGGAGGCCCGGCCATGAGAGGGTCGCGAGTTGCCCGGCGCTATGCGCGCGCGATGATCGGGCTGAGCGAAGATCACGCCCAGCTCGAAGCGTGGGCGGTCGAGCTGGAACGGCTGGCGCGGGCGGTCGAGATACCGGAATTCCAGATGCGTCTCGCTTCGCCGGAATTGTCGCTGGCGACGCGGGTCGAGGTGCTCAGCCGGATTGCGGAACGGCTCGAGTTGAGCTATCCAATCCGCTCGCTCACGACCGTGGTTGCGCGCCACGGGCGGATTTTCGATTTACCGGCGGTCGCGGAATCCTATCGCGATCAGCTCGATATCCTGTTCGGCCGCACGCGTGCGACGCTGACCTTCGCACGCGAACCGGGGCCGGACGATACGCAAGCGGTAATCGCCGGGCTCGAGCGGCTGGCGCGCAAGACGATAATACCCACGATCAAAGTGGACCAAGCCCTGCTCGGCGGCGTGGTGGCCGAGCTCGAAGAAAAAATCTACGACGGGAGCCTCGCGACGCGGCTCAGCGAGGCTGAGCACCGGCTGCTGGGTTAGGCCGGAGACCAACTGACATGGCGGAAATCAGACCATCCGAAATCAGCGATATTCTCAGGGACGAAATCAAGGGGTTCGAGGGCAGTATCGCGATCCGTGAGACCGGGCGCGTGCTCTCATGCGGCGACGGTATCGCGCGAATCTACGGCCTTCGCAACGCGGCGGCGGGCGAGCTGCTCGAATTTCCGCACAATATCTTCGGCATCGTCCTGAACCTTGAAGAGGACAACGTTGGCGCGGCGCTCTTCGGCGAGCCCAGCGCGATCCGCGAGGGCGACGAGGTCAAGCGCACCGGCCGAATCGCCGAAGTTCCGGTGGGCGAGGCGCTGCTCGGACGGGTGGTGAACGCGCTCGGCCAGCCGATCGACGGCAAGGGGCCGATCAAAGCCGCCGAGATGCGGCGGATTGAAATCAAGGCGCCGGGAATCATCCGCCGCTCGCCGGTCAAGGAGCCGCTGCAGACCGGAATCAAGGCGATCGACTCGATGTTGCAGATCGGGCGCGGCCAGCGCGAGCTGATAATCGGCGACCGCCAGACCGGCAAGACCGCGATTGCGCTCGACGCGATAATCAACCAGCGCGGACAGGGGGTGCAGTGCTTTTACGTGGTCGTGGGCCAGAAGCGCTCGACCGTGGCGCAGGTGGTGGAAAAGCTCAATCGCCATGGCGCAATGGAGTACACCACGGTGGTCGCGGCGACCGCGTCGGAATCGGCGCCGCTGCAGTTTATCGCGCCGTTCAGCGGATGTACGATGGGCGAGTACTTCCGCGACTCGGGCCGCCATGCGCTGCTGGTCTATGATGATTTGACCAAGCATGCGCAGGCCTATCGCCAGCTCTCGCTGCTGCTGCGCCGTCCTCCCGGACGCGAAGCCTACCCCGGCGACGTCTTCTATCTGCATTCGCGCCTGCTCGAGCGCGCGGCCAAAATGAGCCAGGCCGAGGGCGGCGGCTCGCTGACCGCGCTGCCGATTATCGAAACGCAGGCGGGCGACGTTTCGGCCTACGTTCCGACCAACGTCATCTCAATAACCGACGGCCAGATAGTGCTCGACGGCGACCTCTTCTATTCGGGTATCCGGCCCGCGGTGAACGTCGGACTGTCGGTCTCGCGGGTGGGCTTCTCGGCCGCCGTCAAGGCGATGAAGCAGGTCGGCGGAACGCTCAAGCTCGACCTTGCGCAGTATCGCGAGATGGCGGCGTTCGCGCAGTTCGGCTCGGAACTCGACGCCTCGAGCCAGCGCCTGCTCAACCGCGGATCGCGGCTGACCGAGATGCTCAAGCAGGGCCAGTACGAACCGCTCTCAACCGAGAAGGAAGTGCTGATCATCTTCGCCGCCAACGAGGGATATTTCGACAAGCTGCAGGTCTCGCAGGTCAAGGCGTTCGAGACCGAACTCTATGCGTATTTCGACTCGCGCCATCGCGATATCCTTGACGAAATCGCCACCAAGCTCGAAATTTCCGACGACCTGCGCAAGCGGCTGGTCACGGCGCTCGACCGGTACGCCGAGGTCTTCGCCGCGGCCCAGGGCAACGGCAGACCGGCCTGAAAAGCGGCTGGCATTCAAACCAATAATCGAAGGTCCGAAGACTAATCCAAGATGGCGTCGCTCAAGGCAATCCGCCGGCGGATCGCGTCGTTCAAATCGACGCAGCAGATAACTCGCGCAATGAAGCTTATCTCGGCGGCCCGCCTGCGCCGCGCGCAGGAGGCGCTCATCAGCGCACGGCCCTATCACGAGGCGCTGGTGCGGATCGCGGACTCGCTGTTCACCTCGATGCCCGAGGCGCTCGCCCCGGCCGAGGGGGCAAAGCGCGTCGCGCTTATCCTGGTGATCGCGTCGGACCGCGGGCTGTGCGGCGGGTACAACATCAACCTGGTCCGCCGCGGCGAAGACGAGGCGGCGCGGGCCTTGAGCGAGGGGCTCGACGTGCGGCTCTACGTGGTCGGCCGCAGGGCGCTGGATCATTTCAGGCGCGCCAATCGCGCGGTCGCGTACGATCGGATCAACAATCCGCGGCTGGCGACCTTCGAGCTGGCGCAGGACTTGGCGGCGCGGATGCTCGCCGAGTATCGCGGCGGCGAAGTGGTCGAAGTGGGCGTGGTTTACAGCGCATTTCACTCGGCGCTGTCGCAGCGCCCGGTCTATGAACGGCTGCTGCCGATCACGAGGCCCGAGCCGGCCGAAGGTCAGCAGGCGGCCGAACCGACCGACTATCTGATCGAGCCGAGTCCGGCCGAGCTGCTGCCGACGGTGGTGCGCGCGTACCTCGAGGATTCGATCTTCCACGGCCTGCTCGAGGCCGAGGCGAGCGAGCACGGCGCGCGGATGACCGCGATGGACAGCGCCACCAGCAACGCCGCGAAGCTGATCGGCCGGCTCACGATCGAGATGAACCGGGCGCGCCAGGCCACGATCACGCGCGAGCTGATGGATATCGTCGGCGGCGCGGAAGCGCTGAGCGCCTGAAGCCGCATTCGCCGCGCTATCAATGCAAACAGCTATTCATCGGGAGTAGTCAGTCAAAAAAACAGCTATCTATGAATGAAGTACTAGTCGGCCATATAAGCCAGGTTCTGGGCAACGTCGTCGATGTCGAGTTCGGCGACCAGGCCCCGCCGTCGATTCTAAACGCGCTCAAGGTCACCAACCCGGGGCTCGGCGACAGCCCGGGCAACCTGGTGCTGGAAGTCGCGTCCCATCTGGGCGAAAACACCGTGCGCTGTATCGCGATGGACGCGACCGAAGGCCTGGTGCGCGGCATGGACGTGACCGACACCGGCGGTCCGATCCGCATCCCGGTCGGCCCGCAGACGCTCGGCCGCCTGATGAACGTGATCGGGCAGCCGGTTGACGAAGGCGAACCGATCGTCGGGACGCACATGATGCCGATCCATCGCGAGCCGCCGCCGTTCGACGAACAGGGCACCGAGGCCGAGATTCTCGAGACCGGGATCAAAGTGGTCGATCTGATTTGTCCGTACGCGCGCGGCGGCAAGATTGGGCTCTTCGGCGGCGCGGGCGTCGGCAAGACCGTCACGATCATGGAGCTGATCAATAACGTCGCCAAGCAGCACGGCGGCGTCTCGGTATTCGCGGGCGTCGGCGAGCGCTCGCGCGAGGGCAACGACCTCTATCGCGAGCTGCAGGAATCGGGCGTTTTGGCCAAGACCGCGCTGGTCTATGGCCAGATGAACGAACCGCCGGGCGCGCGCGCCCGCGTCGCGCTGAGCGGGGTCACGGTGGCGGAATACTTCCGCGACGAGGAAGGGCGCGACGTGCTGTTTTTCGTCGACAACATCTTCCGTTTCGTCCAGGCCAACTCGGAAGTCTCGGCGCTGCTCGGACGGATGCCCAGCGCCGTCGGCTATCAGCCCACTCTCGGCACCGACCTGGGCGAGCTCGAGGAGCGGATCACGAGCACCAAGAAGGGCGCTATCACCTCGGTGCAGGCGATCTTCGTCCCCGCCGACGACTACACCGATCCGGCGCCGGCGACGACCTTCACGCATCTGGACGCGACCACCGCGCTCGAGCGCAAGATTTTCGAGAAGGGAATTTTTCCGGCCGTCGATCCGCTGGCCTCGACCTCGCGGATTCTCGACCCGGAGATCGTCGGCCAGGAACATTACGATGTCGCACGGCGCGTGCAGGCTATCCTGCAGCGCTACAAGGATCTGCAGGACATTATCGCGATCCTCGGGATGGATGAACTCTCGGCCGACGACAAGCTCGCGGTCGCCCGTGCGCGCCGCGTCGAGCGTTTTTTGTCGCAGGCGATGCATGTCGCGGAGCCCTTCACGAGTATCCCGGGCACCTACGTGCCACGCCAGGAGACAGTGCGCGGCTTCAAGGAAATCCTCGACGGTAAATGCGACGATATGCCCGAGCAGGCGTTTTACCTGGTCGGAACGATCGATGACGCGCGCGCCAAAGCGGAGCGCCTCGCACGCGGAGAGGCGCGCTAGGCAGGCGGCCTTAAGATGGAAACTTTTCCGTTCAAGCTGGTCACGCCGACCGGAATCCTGTTCGAGGGCGCGGTCGAGCAGGTGACGGCGGTCGGACCGCTGGGAGAGTTCGGCGTGCTGGCCGAGCATATAAATCTCATCACCTCGCTGGTGCCCGGCCTGATGACGATCAAGGTCAGCGACGCCCTCTCCGAAGAGTATCTGCTCTCGGGCGGGCTGGTCGAAGTCAAGGACGGCGTGATGACGGCGCTGGCGCAGACTGCGGAATTGCCGCGCAACGTCGCGCCGGTGCCGGTCGCCGAGATCGAAGCCGCCGAAGAGAAGCTCTCGCAGATGAGCACCTACGATCCGGACTATCCCGAAGTTGCGCAGGCGGTGGCGATGCTCCGGGCGCGCCGGCTTGTCACCGAATCACCCCGCCCCGCCCACTGACGCAGCGCAACTCGATGAAGCGGCGGCCCCAGGAAAAGTCAATCCGGCTTTCTGATTCGAGCGGTCCGCAAAGCTGATGCGATTGCGAGCAGCGGCGCGTTTTTTCGGCCGCCCGCGGCGGTCGTCACCAGCCGCGGCGGAACTATAATGTTGGCCGGAAGCTCTTCGAGCGCCTGGAGATGATGCAGCAGCGCGTTCTCGATCGCATCGGGTCAAGGGCGATCTGCCCCGAGCGATTCGAGGTCGCGGAAGAAATCCGGATAGGTCTTCGCGACGCATCCGGGATTGCTGATCCGGATTCCTTCGGACCTGAGCCCCGTTACCGCAAAGGCCATCGCGATACGATGGTCGTCGTAGGTCTCGATGAGCGCCGGGCGGAGCTTTTCGCACGGCTGAATCAGCAAGCCGTCGTCGAATTCATCGACCGCCGCGCCCAGCCGTCGCAGTTCGGTCGCGAGCGCGTGGATTCGATCGCTCTCGTGATGGCGCACGAAGCCGACCGCGCGAATCCGCGTTGGCGATTCGCATAACGGCGCAATCGCCGCGAGCGTCGGGACCACATCGGGCATCGTATTCATCGCAACGTCAAGGCCGGTTAGCCGCCCGGTGCCGCGTATCGTCACGCCGTCGGGGCGCCATTCGATTCGCGCGCCCATCCGCTCGAGCAGCCCGATAAAGCCGATATCGCCCTGCACCGAGTCCGCGGTGAGACCCGGTATCGTGACGGCACCGCCGCACAGCGCGGCCGCCGCCGCAAAGTAGCTCGCACCCGACGCGTCAGGCTCGATATCGAAGCGCGGCTGCGCCGCATAGGCCTGTCCGCCAGGCACGATCACGCGACTACCGGATGCGTCGGTGCGGCTCTCCACGCCCCATCGCCGCATCAGGCTGAGCGTCATTTCGATAAACGGACGCGCGGCCTCGCCCGCGATCTCAAGCTCGAGTCCGCGCGGCCACAGCGGCGCCGGCATCAGAAGTGCCGAGACGAATTGCGAGGAGATGGCCGCGTCGATTCGCGCCGCGCCGCCTTCGAAACCGCCCGCGCCCATGTCGATCGTGATCGGCGGGCATCGATTCCCTCGCTCCGAGCGCGCCTCGATTCCCATTTGCGCCATCGCGTCGAGCAGCGGACCGACCGGCCGCTCGCGCATCCGCTGATTACCGTCAAGCCTGAAGCGTCCGCGCCCGAGCGTCACAAATCCGGCAATAAAGCGCATCGCGGTGCCCGCCCCGCCGGTATCGAGTTCCGCCCCAGGCGCCGGAATCACGCCGCCCTTTCCTTCGACACCGGCTCGCATCGCTACCTCATCGAGCGCAACGCCGAAGCC
>VFSW01004425.1_pt1 | contig 20960 bp, 15 predicted proteins | sample 5358111 | NCBI WGS metagenome assembly VFSW01 (sample SAMN11554181, study PRJNA540505) | mine drainage metagenome | isolation source: sediment from site ElyBrook_90M | place: USA: Ely Copper Mine, Vershire, VT | collected 2017
CCGGTTGGCATGGCAGTGAAAGCCGAAACCGCAGGATGTACGTCCTTTGTATTTAAGAGATCTTGTAAATGGTAGATGGCCACGCGGATGCCCCCCTGTCGCCGGCAAGCGTAGACAGAATGCAGGTGGGCTTGCGTCAAAGAGATATGTGAGATATTGATGAAACGGGGCGGCTGGCAATGGACCTCCTAAGAGATGTAGGAGTCATCAGCACCGACAGGGTCGGGCATTGTCAGCGAACTCCATCGCCAAGATTGTGTTGCAAAGATATCAGGAGAACCGATGCCACGTCAAAGCGTCAAGCCGTCAACGTAGCCTTGGATAGTTTCGGCTCTCGCCACCACTTCCACGCCTCCTCTGCATCCTCTATCCCGAAATATCGGATCGTCGCTGTCGTCAATGGTTTAAAAAATGTCGCCATGCCCTGCTCCCACGACTTATCTCCGACGATCGCGATCCGTTCGAAATCTGCAAAGTGCTTCACATCGAACTTAAATTCATCCCAAAGCGCACTGGGCTTCCAGCCTTCAAAGCCGGTTAAATCAAATAACAGGCACAATTTTCCATGTTTCTTGATCAGTCGATCCAGTTCGGGGACAAGTCGCTCGTAGTCTGCATCCACCAACTTTCCCATGGCTCGAACGGAGACGAACCGCCCGTCGTTTTCTTCTTCCATTTGAATTGGCATGTTGAACTCCTCGGTTTCTGTCAGATTTATTTCTAGTTAGATTTATTTTTTTCTTTGCTCTGGTTCCACTTCCAGTTCCGAATCTCTGGCATGTCCTGACCGTGCGCGCCGATGTAGTGTTTGTGTTCGATGAGCTTGTCCTGCATCTGCTGTTTCAGGTAGTCGCCCTGGGAGCCAAGATTCGGTACCCGATCCACCACGTCCATCACTAGATGAAAACGATCCAGATCGTTCTGCACCCGCATGTCGAACGGCGTTGTAATCGTGCCCTCTTCCTTGTAGCCGCGCACATGCAGGTTGCGGTTGGTTCGGGCGTAGGTAAGCCGATGGATCAGCCAGGGATACCCATGAAATCCAAAGATGATGTGTTTGTCTTTTGTGAAGAGCGAGTCGTAAGCAATCTCTGTCAAGCCGTGTGGGTGCTCTGTGCTGGGTTGCAGCTTCATTAAGTCGACAACGTTAACGACGCGTATCCTCAACTGCGGCAGATGCACACGAAGAATGGAGACAGCTGCAAGAATCTCAAGCGTTGGAGTGTCTCCACAACAAGCCATCACTACGTCCGGCTCGCTTTCCTGATCGTTGCTGGCCCATTGCCAGATGCCCGCTCCCTCCGTGCAATGCACAACTGCTTCATCCATCGTCAGCCACTGAGGCAATGCATGTTTACCTGCGACGACTACGTTGACATAGTTCCGGCTGCGCAGGCAGTGATCGAAAACAGACAGCAGGCAGTTCGCATCTGCGGGAAGGTAACAGCGCACAATGTCGGCCTTCTTATTGATGACATGATCCAGAAAGCCCGGGTCTTGATGCGTAAATCCATTGTGATCCTGCTGCCAGACATGTGAAGCCAGCAGATAGTTCAGCGAAGAAATATCGCGCCGCCAAGGCAGTTCCTTACAGACCTTGAGCCACTTCGCATGTTGGCTGAACATGGAGTCAACAATGCGAATAAATGCCTCGTAGCTATTGAACATTCCGTGCCGGCCAGTTAGAAGATAGCCTTCTAGCCATCCCTCGCACTGGTTCTCGCTCAACATGGAATCCAACACGCATCCCTCCGGCGCAAGAAATTCATCGTTGCCGAATTTGCGTGCATCCCATTGACGGTTGGTCACTTCAAAAACGGCTTGCAGAAGGTTCGAGACCGTTTCATCCGGACCGAAGATGCGAAAATTTCGCTTGTCTTGATTCAGCTTGGCAACGTCTCGCAGGAAAGAACCCAGCACCAGTGTGTCTTCTACCTCCACCGCGCCCGGCGAATTCACGGTGACCGCGTGATCGTGAAAATCTGGCATCTCCAGATCGCGGAGCAAAAGGCCTCCATTCGCGTGCGGATTAGCTCCCATTCGGCGGTCGCCCTTGGGGGCCAACTCGGCCAGCTCCGCGATGAGCCGTCCATTTTCGTCGAAGAGTTCTTCCGGCTTGTAGCTCTTCATCCAGGCTTCCAAAAGCTGCACATGATTTGGATGCTGGGGATCAACGAGCAGTGGTACCTGATGCGATCTGAATGTTCCTTCAATCTGCAAACCGTCCACAACTTTTGGTCCGGTCCAGCCTTTCGGCGATTTGAGAACAATGACTGGCCAGCGTGGCCGCGTCGTATCGTTGCCGGTGCGCGCGTTGCGTTGGAACCGCTGGATATCCTCAATAGCCTTGTCAATGGTCGTAGCCATAAGCTCATGCATCTTCTCCGGCTCGTCCCCTTCCACAAAGTAAGGAGTCCAGCCGCAGCCCTGCAGAAATTGCTCTAGCTCTTCATGCTCAATGCGAGCCAGCATCGTCGGCTTGCTGATCTTGTAGGCATTCAGGTGCAGGATCGGCAGCACAGCGCCGTCGGTCTTTGGGTCAAGAAATTTATTGGATTGCCATGCCGTCGCCAATGACGCCGTTTCAGCCTCGCCATCGCCAATCACGCAGGCCACGATCAAATCCGGATTATCAAATGCCGCGCCGAAGGCATGACTCAGCGAGTAACCTAACTCGCCGCCTTCGTGGATTGATCCCGGCGTAGTTGGCGCAACGTGGCTGGAGATTCCACCGGGAAAGGAAAACTGCTTGAAGAGTTTTTTCAATCCGGCTTCATCCTGCGTGACGTTTGGATATACCTCACTCCACGTACCTTCGAGGTAGACATTGCCTACAATCGCGGGGCCGCCGTGGCCTGGGCCAGCAATGTAGAACATATCCAGGTCGTACTTCTTAATGATCCGGTTCAGGTGGACATAGATGAAATTCTGGCCCGGCGTTGTGCCCCAATGCGAGACCACCAAGGGCTTAACGTGTTCCAGCTTCAATGGCTCTTTCAACAGCGGATTGTCATAGAGATAGATTTGGCCTACCGACAAATAATTGGCCGCGCGCCAGTACGCATTCATCTGGCGAAGTAGTTCTGGAGTAAGCGTCGCGTTGCTCTTTAGTGACTCATCTTTGGCGATTGCACCGGGCGTTTTGTGGAGAACATCTTCGGTCGTGAGTACGTCGGGTTTCATCACTTATTACTCCTTATTCTGTTCCGTGTCGAGAAGCTGGCTCACTGTTTTGGCGATCATCAACTCCATGCGGCAACCCAATTCATCTTGAAATGTTTGGCAATGGGTATGCGCTCAATATGATCCGAGCCGCGAGTAGGCAAAACCCTTCCCACACCCACAGACAGCGTCGTAATTGGGAGTGGATTTATCACTTGATCCCTTGATCCGAGTGGATTGAATCTTTTGGACCTATATAGTTATGATGGATGCTTGGTAGTGGTTAGATGCCCCTGCTGGATTGCTGAGGCCTCTAGCAAATCTTTTGCAACAACTTGTAGATTGCTCGCAGGACTTTCAGAATAAAGAAGTCAGTTCAATGCCATCTTCTCTACTCAAACTGTTGATGTCTTCAGACTGAGAATTATAGCAGATACATCGAAGCAAACAGTTCCATCCCATTAAAAAGACAAAAGCGTACCTTTGGGGAAAGGTACGCTTCCGCTTATTCGATACGAGTAGCTTGATTTACCAGCGATAGATTGTCATATTATCCACATCAACAGTGATCTGCCCGCTCGTGCCCCGTCCATCGACTTGGAAGTTTGTTAATAAGGTTGGCCCCCAACCCAGTGCGAAGGCTGATGGAACCGTTGCGTTGATGGGTGATTGTACCCCATCCAGATAGACGGCTTGATAAGTAACGACTCCCGAATCATCCCGCGAATACGCAATCTGAATGTGATGCCATGCATTCTGGCTCCACGTGCTCGTGTCGCATGTTTGATTCGAACTTACCCATTTGTCCTGCGGTGCTGTCGGAGTTCCAGCATTGATGGTGTAATCCCATTTCTTTCTATAGCCATCGCACTGGAATCCATAAATGACAGTCTGGCCATTTGGCATTACCTGATTCATGTCCATTTCCAGATTGGCAAGGGTGTTCGTAGTATCTGCAAGGTACACCCAGACGTCGTATACAAAGTTGTGCGCTTGTGTATCGTCCCCAAAGGAAACGTGGTAAAGCTCACCTCCAGAATTCGTATAACTTGTCGCTGTATGCAGAGTCGTTCCAGAATATGCAGGAGAGCTAACTAGACCTATAGAACCGGCAGAACTTCCTCCGACTGCTAGATCGTTAGTCATTGTCCAGTTTTTCATGGTTTGAATATTGCTGACACTGATTGCGTTCGATGGAATGTCTGGAGCCGATTGGGCGACAACAACGAGTTGCACGTCCGTATTGCACCCTGCCCCCTGATTACCCCATGACTTAACGTGTAACGTATGTGCCCCAGACGCCGACTGTACCTGAACATTTAGCGATTGACCATTGACGGTAGTTAAGTTAGCTCCGTTGTCGATCGAATATGCCATTGCACTTACAGGCTGCGCCGAGCAAGAGGAAGAAGCTGCAGATAGATTGAAAGGTGTATTTACTGTTTCTCCACTAAAAGGGCTGCTGACTGTAACACCACCCTCTGGTTCTACATTCAGTGCTACATCCGTGGAGCAATAGGCGCCACGATTACCCCATGATTTAACATGGATGGTATGAGCACCTATCGATGCACTGACCTGTGCATCGAGTGCTTGAGAATTTACTACGGCCGCATCAGCTCCACTATCAACGGAATAAGTCATGGCACTAACCGTCTGGGACGAACAGACAGCATTCGTTGCAGATAAAGCGAATGGAGATGTGACCGTTCCTCCATTGGATGGACTGCTAACGGCTGGGTTCCCTCCAGTTATTACATCTACAATTACATCCGTGACGCAACCAGCTCCCTGAGTTCCCCAGGCTTTGACATGAACAGTATGCGTGCCTAATGGGGAGGAAACTTGAGTATTCAACACTTGAGCGTTCACTGTAACCACGTCGGCTCCACTATCAATGGAGTACGCCATTGCGGCTACTGTTTGCGAAGAGCATGTGGCTAGACTTGCAGACAAGGTGAATGGCGAACCAACAAATGATCCGCCAGATGGAGTGTTGACAGTTGGATTAGCAAATGCAACTGCTGTAAGCGTCAGCGATGCCAGAAAAGAATACAGCAACTTCTTCATAAACGTTTGCCTCGCGCGCTTTTTTTGGGTTGCGCGCATGTTAGAGGGTTTTTTAAAGGCTACTCTCGTTGCGAACACGCAAGGAGAGAGTCGCATCACGATCTGCGAAATTTGCTACTCATGCTGAGGATATAAACCTCAATGATTTTGTAGAATCTGGTTCTAGTATCGGCACTGTCTCTCCCTCCATCTCTGCTACCATCCGCTTTTGCGTAGACGCTTTCCCAGACGCTTTTCTAAAACGCGAACGAGAGCTACCATGCGCTTCGACAAGGCGCGCGGGGGCGCACACACATTCCACGTGAGACTTACAAATTAAAGTCTGTGGCAAATCATGCAATGAAGTTATGGATGGATACTACACGGGGATTCGGAATTGAAAAGCTGTTTTTTATAAAATGTACCTAATGAGATAAGCCTAAGAGTTGATGAACTCGGCGCAGTGAATTGTAGAACCGCAATTCATAGAGTTACGCGACAGGAATGTCTGTCTCCGCCATATCGGCACGCTCTCCCTTGATTCCAGAGAGTACAGAGAAGTGGGATGTCAGCGCATTCCATCTGCCGAAAGACGTGACCGGCGACATGAACTCCGCGGCGGAACTTTCGAAGTAAACGGGTTGCCCGATCAGGAGTCGATTAGTTTCATTACATCAACAAAAACTTTATCGCATGAAACTACCTGAATCTTGTAAGGGGGTAATCTGGGTGCGTTGGAAGCAAGTACATCTCACTTCACTCCCACATATCAATGATTTAAAGTCGGTAGCCAGGCATAGAAGCTCTCCCTACATTCAAAGCACGTCATCACTCATCGGCAGTTCCAGTCCTTGGGAATAGTCATCAAGTTAGTAATCGTAACCCTCGTGAAAACGGTTACTTGTCGGGACGTGCTTGTGGTAGCCTCGGATCACTTTCGAAACCAGTTTTGGGGAAAAGTTCACTTCACTCTTTCGGAGAAGCTCCCGATTGCGGATGATTTGCGCTCAGGAGTAGCCCAATGTGCCACCCACCGGTGCCGTTTGATTCGTTCGCCGCAAAACGTCTCATCTTAACCACAACTGCGCCGCGCAGGTGCTGGCCAAAGACCGGTATATGGATGTGGGCTGCTGCAGTGGTATTGCTGCTCACAGGATGCGGAGGGGCGGGCGCAGCAACCAACACTGCACCGCCGACTGTACCCGGTACAAATGGAACCGGGTCAAATGCAACCAACAGCGACAATGGAAGTACAGGCACAACTTCAAGCAACACTGGGACGGGAGGCACAAGCGACAGCGGCACGGCCAGTGCGGGGTCGACCAGTGGATCAGGAAGCAGTTCAAGTAACAACTCGAACTCTAGTTCAAATTCGTCGCAGAATTCTGCGGCGAATTCCGGCTCAACCCCTTCCGCAACACCACCGCCACCACCACCCGTTGATCCAGGAACTGTAATCTCAAACATTCAAACGGCTTCAGGGAACTGGAGAAGCTGGGCACAGCTTCCTCCCTACAGTGTGGATTGCTCGGCCCCTTGCGCAGGGGTTACCTTTTCCATGAACTATGGAGTGACGTCTCCGTCGCTGAGCAACAACGCCACGCAGTTCAATCTAAGCGGAACAGCCCCCTACGCGGATGCCTTGTTCTCCGCGCAATTGATGGGACAGAATTCGCCCCAACTGCGGGACGCGAACCACGCTTTGCTGCCAACCTTGCACAACTTCACATACGATGCTGACTTTTATGTGACCAATGCTTCTATTACCCAGGTGCTGGAGTTCGACATCAGCATGTACATGAACGGTGTCGGAATGATCTGGGGAAACCAGTGCAATCATCTGGGCGATGGCGATTGGGATATTTGGGATAACGTCAACGCCCATTGGGTATCGGCCGGCGTACCGTGCAAATTTACCAATGGCTGGAATCACGTCACGATTCAGCTTCAGCGGCAATCGAACAATGCCCTGCTCTACCAATCCATTGAGCTGAATGGAACCACCTATTCACTCAACATTTCCTACCCAGCCAGTACAGCACCATCCAACTGGTGGGGGGTAACTGCAAACTATCAGATGGATGGCAATTCGAAAGAATCTGCAAATACAACCTATTTGGATAACTTCAGCGTTACTTACAAATAAGTCAGAAGTTATCGCGCTGTATTTCTCCTGCCTCTCGATTACACACCCTCGATTCCAACATGCAGATTGCTACGCGCCGCGAAGTGCTCAGTGATATTCATGGCATGAGATCTTCGTGCGCGATGCATATTTGCACGATGACGTTGCGAAGCAAGCAACACTACGGAATGTAATTTTTTCAGGAACTGGAACGTATTTTTTTCAGAGTCGTGCACAATGTACACGGCTCGCAAAAAGGATGCTTTTATTGGCACTTTTTCTTTATTTTTCTTGAGCAAACCCCTTTTTTGTTTCGAGGAGTTGTGTATTATCCAGAAAGACAGACACCTGAATTTCTTCTGCACAGCACCAAATGTAAAGCTCTACTGGAGCTGTGGAGTGGGTTCATGCAGGGCGGATCATATTTAGTTTTACTTCCCTGCATCGTTCAGGGTTACAGAGAGAACAAGTTATCAAGGCTGAAGTAACTGCTAGCCGCAGCAACGATCCTCAGATGACTAAGTAATACAGACGCAAAGTAATGGTTCCTTCGCTGACTTAGTGTCCCTGAGGAGCTAGAACCAAATCTCAACATGCACGCACCCCAAAAAAGCGTGCCGAGGCAGTTATAAATGAAGATGTTTTTTAGCACTTTGGCAGCACTCCTTTTCACGGCATCGGCATTTGCATCCGTCGCCGTCTCCAGCCCTTCCAATGGTTCCACCGTTGGGTCGTCCGTTCACTATGTTGCGAGCGGTTCCACCTCTACCTGTTCGAGTGGCGTTGCCTCCATGGGCGTCTATGTCAACAATGTTCTGAAGTTTGTTGCAAACGGCAGCACCCTTGACACTACCATCTCCCTAAGTCCTGGCAACTACGGCACTGTAGTTGAAGAATGGGATAGATGCGGTGGCGCAACCTATACACAGCTAGGAATCAAAGTCAGCACAGCCTCGGATGTATATGTCACCTATCCCGCGCAGAACAGCACGGTGAGTTCGCCCGTGACCTTTTCCGCAACCGCGACCACCAGTACCTGCGCGCAAGGCGTCGCCGCTATGGGCGTCTATGTCAACAACAATCTGGTCTACACCACCAACGGTGCGTCATTGAATACCTCTCTGCAAATCGGCGCAGGCACTCCCAAGCTGGTTGTGCAAGAGTGGGATCACTGCGGTGGATCGACATATCATCAGGTGAACGCAACAATCGCGCAGAGCGGGAATGTCATCTCCAACATTCAAACGGCATCTGGCAACTGGAAGAGCTGGGCGCAACTTGCCCCCTACAGCGTTGACTGCAATGCGCCTTGCCCCGGTGTAAGCTTCTCTGAATATTATGGAGTTTCGAATCCCTCCCACAGCGGTCATGCCACGCAATTCAACCTGGGCGGAACTACGCCGTACGCAGATGCGCTGTTCTCGGCTCAGGTCATGGGACAGAACTCACCGCAGCTTCGCGATGCCAACCATACTCTGCTACCTTCAATCCATTACTATACGTACGACACGGACGTCTATGTAACGAACCTGGCTGTAACTCAAGTGCTGGAGTTCGACATTAGCATGTACATGAATGGCACTGGAATGATCTGGGGCACGCAATGTAACCACCTGGGCGATGGAGACTGGGACATCTGGGATAACACCAACGCCCATTGGATATCCGCTGGTGTCCCCTGCAAGATGAACAATGGATGGAATCACGTCACTCTGCAGATGCAGCGAGAGAACAATAACACGTTGTTCTACCAGTCGATTACTTTGAATGGCGAGACATACACTCTGAATCGTACATATGCGCCCTTCTCTGTCCCCTCAAACTGGTGGGGGACCACTCTGAACTTCCAGATGGATGGCAACTCGAAGGAGTCCTCCAACACTGTGTATCTGGATAACTTCACACTGACATACAGGTAAGATGTCGGGAAAAGAAAAAGGCTGGACGGAAATTCCGTCCAGCCTTTTTTCATTCTTTTTAAACGGCAGCCCTATGCATCGTTGAGCCAGCCAGCGTCTCATTTGACAAAATGTGTTGCACGGGCTGAAGAACAGCACGAGCAACGTCTGGCACTGGCATGGGCGGCACACACGTAATGCCGCCAACAAGCTGGCTGAGTGCGCGATAAGCCTCGCGACAGAAATACAGAAATTCCAGTGGATATTCCGGCTTGCGCGCGCGCGCCGCTACCGGATCGGCGTCAAGAAAATAGCTGACATCTGGACGCGGAACGATGTTCATAATGAAGCGAACATAGAGGCGGGCAACGGGGTTGGTCAGCGCTAGATTGGCCAGTTCGTCATAGGCGTAGCGATCACAGATAACGAAATCAACGCCGGACTGTACGGCTTTATTTACCACCCGACGTAAGGAGAGAGCATCGAGAAAGTAAAGGCCGATACGAACGCAGGTCATCAGCGGCGAGCGAACATTTTTGTCACGTCGATTGATGGGAGCCTCCGGCGAGCCAACTCCTTTGTCTCCCTTGAAGATTTTGTGGCCCGAGGTCTCGCGAAGATTTTTCAGTTGGGCAATATCATCCCAGAAAGTGATCAACTGCACGCGTAGGCCCGACTGCTGCAGACGATCCCGCAGCATCGCGATCTGTGTACTCTTCCCTGCCCCATCCATGCCGGAAAAGCTGACGAAAGGACAGCGCTGGTGGTCGTGCTGCATTTTTGTGGGAATGGTTTTTGGATTCAAATTTGTAGACATGTAGCGCTCCAAAAAATGGATACTTAGGGTCGACTGTGGCTCGCGCCTGACATGGTTAGAGCAGCCACTGTTCCAATTGCAATGCCAGCCCCCACGATTAAACCTACATGGATAAGGATGGATCGTGCGCGTCGCTGTTTTGCCGGAGCGATCACCGCGCCCGCTGGCCGCGACGCTGCAAATCCTGTGGTTTTGGTATAGGGCGCAGCCGCAGTGCCCACCGGGTTTACCGGCGGTGGTGCAGGTGCGGGCACAGGAGCTGTGGGCTCGGAAGCCGATGCGGCTGAAGACGAATTCGAATTATATGGCTGCAGGGGTTGCGCTTGGGGAGCAGTGGCCGGGGGAACGGCGAGTGTCGCTGGCACCTTGCGGTACGGATGCAGGAGCAGCGCTACCAGCGCCCGGGTGCGGGGGCGTTTGCGTCGGCCTTGTGGTGGCTGCTACGCCGAAGGGTGCCGCAGACAAAATTACGAGGCTGCACGCAATCTGTCGTCGTAGCCAATCTCCAGAAATCTTCATTAATTTTCCTCAAAACCTCAGGCAGAAATATGCGCGGCAATGCTTGAATGCATAACATGCCGCCTGTAGCAGTGAACCACAAGAAACAGGAAGACAAGAAATCTACGCAGCGTTCTCTGACGCCTGTTCGCGGTCATAGATAACCTCTTCGGGCATCGCGTCGAAGCTATTGACTGCCTCAACGGCGGTCTCATAGACCTCGAAAACGCGATTCACGCCGGTAAACTCCAGCAAAGCTTCCGTACCCAGCGGCAAAGCAGCCAGTTTCACGTCGCCATTGTGCTTGATGGCCTCTTCTAAACAGCAGAGCAAGAGATGGATTCCTGCCTTATCCAGCCTGCGCAACTGGGAGCCATCGAGCACGATCCGTGGACGATCCACATTCAGGAACCCCTGCAGCTCAGAGAGAAAGAGCCGCATATTTTTCGCATCTAAGATGGCTGGCAATATCTTTACCGTAACAATACGTTTATGAATAATCATCCTTGCATATCCTTTCTTCCTTGGGTTGGATGCTGTTTTCTTATAAAAAGTAGGGGATTACCCTGTACTTTCTAAAAGTCGCGCCAGCTCCGCCTTCGGGCTCCGCACCACGTTTCGCAAAACGTTCTTACCGTAGTGCAGAAGAGTAACAAAACTCGTGTTGTACCAACATGATTCCATCATTTTTGGCGAAAGCCCGCAGAGAAATCGCAAACGGTCTACACGGCTTGGGTTCGCCATCATGGCTGCCACCAGCCGGTGATTGCCATCCAGAATCGTAAGGGGGTCACTTTCGGTGATGCCAATCAGGATCACTGGCCCCATCACCGTATCGTCTAGATGCAACTGATCCCGAATCTCGCGAATCTTTGACATAAATCGTGAGTCAATTACCCTCTCGTTTATACGCATCCCTTCGCCGATCTTGTTAATCGAAAAATCTCCACCCGCAATTTTTCTCCACTGCGCGCGGGGAAACACTCGAATCTGGTTCAGATTGGTGTCCTGAACCTTCATCTCATACCATTCCGTGCCTTTCGGAAGTTCATTCCACAGCGCAAGATGGCGAACATAAAAGAGCGCCCGGCGCTTTATATTTTCCGCCGGGTCTGCCAGGTTGGGTGTCAAAACGATCTGGCGCATTATGTCGCGGTACTCGCGAAAGGCCGGATTGTCGAAGTCGCTTTTCAAAAATTCGGCAATCACCTCGTCCTCAGAAACTCGACGAATCAGACGCAGCGGGCGAAAGCTCTCCTGCATCCGCGTTTTGTCTGAAAAGCTAAACGCATCAAACAGAAACGGCATGGCCACAAAGACCAGCAACGCACCCATCAACACCAGTTGCACCAAAATGACCTGGCGCAACGAGGAGTGATACAGAGTGATTCCCCAGATGACGACACCGCTGAACGCAAGTTGAATCCAACTGGTATTGGCAATCTTGTACGACATCTCATACGTAATAATGATGGCACTCAACGAATAGACCACCGTCGTAATTGCGTAGAGCGCCAGCAGGTACGGCAGACCATGCGGGCCGGCAATTTCAAACTTCGACCCAAAGAAAAGAGTCCAGAGCCAGACGGGAGAGAATCGCAGGAAAAGTGCGATGGCCGATCCAATGCTCAGCACAATCAGAAGCGAGGTTGCGATCACCGTGAGGTCTTTTCTCTCCTCCTCCCGCGTGCCTGCAACAAAGGGGAACATGCTGTTGGCCACGGCGGATGAAAAAGAAAAAATCACGCGGCCTACCATCGCAACGGCAGCATACAGCCCGGCGGCCTGCGGAAGAAAAAAGTGCTTGACCAGTACGATGTCACAATTATTAATGAGCACCTGACCGGCATAAAACACCATTGCCTGCACGGTTTCGCGCATGGCGTATGCGAAATGTAACGGGTTGGGAATTCTGCCCGCCAGTTTGGGCGCAATGCACAGATATGCGACAGCAACAGCAGCAGAGTTGGCAGCAATCACGCCCGGGACGCCGAAGCCAGCAAAGATCATCAGTAGCGATCCGCCGAGCCGAACCGCACCTTCTACTACTAGATTGGTCGCTAGACTGCGAAAGCCGTACGCGCCTTGCAGATAACCGCGACGCGTGCCCAGCGGAACATAAAACGCAACGCCAACGGCGAGCAGCAGCACCAGCATCGGATTGGCGAGGTTGAGATAATCCGAAATCTGCTTTTCAAACGCAATCATCCCCAGCGCAATTCCCAGGCCAGAGAGCCACGCGCCGCGGTGGAAGCTGCGATACACAGCCCCTTTGCCCTCCTGCGTTTTCTGCTGGACAACAACCTTTGCCGAAATTATCTGGAAGGAAAGTGTAACTGCAGAAAGAAGCGTGAGCAGGGTATAGACAGCAGTGGCATCACCAAAACCCTTGGGTCCCAGAAATCGAGCGACGGCGATGTTGTAGATAAAATTTATCGCGGTTGCGAAGCCCGAGCCTGTAAGCAGCACAACACTCCCCGACAAAATGCGGGCCTGGAGTGTCTTTGGCTTCTGGGTCGGGGTCGAACTGTTCATCTCGTTCATGGATCTCCAGCAGATATAAAATCAAAACGGGCTAAGGATACCTGCGCAGAAATTCAGGAGCCTGCTGCCCTGCATGTACCTTCTTATTTGCAATATGTGTTTACGATGCACGAATCCCAGATGTGGCTGCCCGCTATTTTCTGCTCGGCAATAATTCCAGGCTTCTCTTCCAGCGCGCCGACAACCCAAACCCCGTTCCCCGCTTCTATATACATAGCCTATGCTTGGACGCCTTTGTAGTTCTTTGTTTTTCCTCTTCCTGCTGCCCCACGGATGTGCCGCTGCTGGGCCATCCGCCCCTGTCCAGTTGAAATATAAAGCTGTGGGCAATGCCCCTGAAGTGCTGGCGGTGTATGAGGCGTGGTTCGGCCATCCTTCCCACATTAAAATCGACTATCAGTCGAACGACCCAGCCGTAATTAAAAAGCAGATTCACGCGGCCAAGGCTATGGGAATCTCCGGCTTTGTTGTGGATTGGTACGGCGACCGCGAACCGTTTATCGATGAGAGCTACTCCCGGATGCAGGCGGAGGCGGGCAAGCAGAAATTTAAGGTCGCGATGATGTATGACGAGACCGAAGCCGCGGACGGCGCGACAGATGAGGCCATCGCGGATTTTACGACCTTCCACGATACCTACCTCTCCGCCAAATCTCCCGGTCGCAATGCTTACCTTACCTACCAGGGTCGGCCTGTCATTTTTATTTTCCCTACCGGTGAGCACACAAATTGGGACCAGGTGCGCGCGGCAGTTAGTAAATGGGATACGCCGCCAATCCTGATCGACGAGAACCTGCCCGGCAAATATGCCGATGCGTTTGATGGTTTTTATGCCTGGGTGAACCCTGGGCCAAAAGGCTGGGCCGCAGACGGCAGTAACTGGGGGCAGGATTATCTTAGCCACTTCTATCAGACGATGCGTTCACAATACACAGATAAAATTATTGTGGGCGGAGCCTGGTCGCAGTTTAACGACAGCAAAGCCTCTTGGAGCCTGAACCGGCACATGGATGGTCGCTGTGGCCAGACCTTTCAGGACACCTCCAACTACTGGAAGAAATATTTCACCGGCGACAACGTCATTCCCTTCCTTTTGATTGGGACGTGGAACGACTACGAAGAAGGCACCGCAATTGAACGCGGCCTGCCGACCTGCTCCAACGGTGTGGAAAGCTACCCCGCCAGCAATGTGGGTACACTCACCACCAAAAAGGCGCAATAGTTTCGATCTACAGTTTCGATCTGCGAATTCCCTGCAGTTCATCTGATCCCTGTTGCATCTCTCACAGCCTCCAGCTACAAGCTGGAGGCTCTTTTATTGGGTGCTGCAGCCTGCGAATGGCTGCGATCATGTGATGGTTCCTTCTTTACTGCACATCCGTACAGACAGACAGAGCCAGCACCCGCAGAAGGTATGGCCGAGCATCCATCACGCTTGTAACATCCACGGTTGCAAACATCGCCCTTCGAAGCTGCCCTGCAGGCAGGCGAATCAGCGATCATCCAACTTTCGGCAGTCTTATCTTATTCGCAAGTCCATCTGGCATTGCGCATGTCGATGTGACCTTATCGTGCGCACAAACAGAACAGCCCCCGGAGTCTCCGGAGGCTGTTCTGTTGGAATAAAGGTTGCTGCGGTTTATCCAGCGCGCTTCTTGAGTGTGATGACCGGCTCCACTTCGTCATATTCGTCAGTGGCATCGGCCATGCTGTAGCTGGAGTGGGGCTGCGTCGCAATCATCGTCGGAGTGTACAGTACCTCGTTGATGATCGAGAGCGGACGGCTGCGAACTTCGTCGTACACGCGGCCCAGATACTCCCCGAGTACACCGAGACAGAGCAGAACGATGGCGCCCGTTTCGAAAATTGCTGCCGAGATTCCCAATCCTACTGCGTGCATCGGAACCGTGGAGAACAGCGCCGCGACACCGAGGATTGCAACCATGAATTGCAGCAGGCCGCAGAGTGCAAAGCTCATCCGCAGCGGCTTATAGCTGAAGCTGAGAATCGCATCCATCGCGTACTTGATGCGGCTGGTGAAGGACAGCTTGCCATCGCCCGCCAGGCGGTCATTGCGGTCGTAGTATACGACTGCATTTTTATAACCGACCCAAGCGCGCAGCCCTGGCAGATAGCGATTGCCTTCTTTCAGGCCGTTGATCGAATCAATCGCCTGGCGATCCAGCAAGCCGAAGATACCGGCGTTGATCGGAATCGGAAAGTCAGAGAGTGCAGCCAGCACGCGATAGAACAGGGGAAAGAGCGTGGAGAGAACCTTGCTCTTTTCTTTGCGGCTCTTGCGCACGGCTGTGACAACCTGTGCGCCGCCGCGCCATGCGTCAACTAACTTGGGGAGAACCTCTGGCGGATCCTGAAAGTCACCATCCATCAAAATGACAGCCTCGCCGCGCGCGGTCTTTAGACCGGCGGTAATGGCGCCCATGTGGCCCCAGTTGCGCGATAGATTGACGACAACGACCCGGGAGTCCACCGACTGCAGGCCACGGAGCAGTTCCAGGGAAGAATCCTTGGAGCCGTCATTTACGTAGACCACTTCCCAATCTTCACCCACGCTGCTCAAAGAGATCGAGACGGCATCGTGGAATTTGTTGATGAGTTCTTCTTCGTTATAGATCGGTACGACGACAGAGATCATGTTTGCCTCCTGGGACAAATCGCTTTTCAAAATCCTGGTAAGAGTAGGCTGAAAATAACTTGCGAGCGATACTTGCTGCTAAATTTTCTTGGCACTATTGCCGCCAATGTGAAGTTGGATGCAGAGAGTGGAACCGTGTATGCCTGTCTAGGGCCGAATTTGAAATTTGTTCCACATTTTTACGGAATTTATTTTTCAAATGCAGTCTTTGACGAAATGAGACAGGCACAATTCACGCGCAAGTCTTCGCAGCCGCAGGATTCTTCTGCAGCGGGAGAAATCAGATAACGCCTGACGATCATGGCAGGCGTCGGATTCGGATTGCGTAAAACGGGGTGCGAATCACCAAGATTCGGAATGGCGCGAGCGAGGCGCGGGTGAGTCTTCCGGGGATGGCTGCAAAAGCAGGCAATGATCCGACTCATGAATATGGCTGCGAACGGAAGAGGCTCAGTATCAGCTCTTCATCCTGATCGCAGAATGGCGAGAGGCAGGAATGGTGCAATGGTGCAGTATGCGGAAGAATCACAGCACGCATACTTTTCTGATTATAGCCAGAATTTGCGGCGACTCTAAAGAAACATTGAAGATTGGCGTTCACAGGTTCGTGTCGTGTCTGATTCGCGCAACGCGCCCATCGCCAGTTCTCTACTGTGTTTGCGATGCGGATTCAGCCTGTGGCTCCGCTTGAAATATCCGCACTCGCCAGCGCAGCTCCGCTGGCGTCAGTACGACGATATAGCGCACGTGAGCCTGCTGCGTGGTCAGAGACTTGTCATTGGCAAACACCTGCTGCTGATAGGTAACGTCGTCGATCAACTGCACGGAAAGTCCATCCGGCGAGTAAAACACGATGCGCAGATCGTGCGCAACATCCTGATAGCGCGTGTGCAGCCCCAGCGCGATCTGCTGATGAATCGCTGCCACCATCTTGTCGTGTGCAACACCGACAAAATCAGCGTCCAGCAGGCCCGCGCTGTTTTGATCGAAGGCCGTGTTGAAACTCTGCCACGATTGCAGATAATCGCGAATCACGGCCTGTGCCGTTTGCTTCTGCAGCGGCAGCGGGCCGTTCAAATTCAGCGGCTCAATATGCACCGTCGGCTGCTGGCCCCCCAATGGGCTGGGCGCGGCCAGCCCCCGCCGCGCGGGCATTCACGCATGCCAGGCCGGCGGTGTGGTGTGGAACGGGCCGGGGCGCTTAGAGAACTTTTTCATCGCTATCTGTCCCAATGGATTTCATTTCCCAGCACAACGCCGCTGGCGACGGAGATTTTTGCACCGCGATCGGCGGGCATGTCCACCTGCGCCATGCCATGCTTCAGCGGAACATCGACGGTGGTTTGCGTGCCGTTGTAGTTCTCCGTAAATGTAACTATCGTTCCCTCAGGAATTGCATTGCCGCTGCAATCGCGCACCGGGTCCGTTTTCAACTCGATCAATTTTCCTGCGGGCGTGGCGCTGACGTGCAGGGAGCACGGATCGCCGGGAACCTGCTCAATGACACGCGTGCTGGTCACCGATCCCGCATGGGCAACAAATTTATCGAAGCCCTCTTTTTCCGTCGAATCCATCTGCGTGGAGGCGACACCATTCTGCGCGGTCAACGTGCGTTCCTGGGTTGCGCCGCCGGGGTTGGCCAACTGAAACGATACCGGCGTCGGCGCGGAAATCAGGTTGTGATACGCGTCAAAAACATACACCGTTCCGCTGATGCCGTTGTGCAAGCCAATGGGCAGGCGCGACGGCTTGGCCAGAAAGCTGATGTGGGCAGGTTGGCTGGACGCGATCACGTTCAGCGCTCCGTCTTGTTGCACATTGTCGCCGGTAAGCACGACCGCGTAATGACCCGCGTTATAGAGCGCGCCTGCCGGGAAGGAGACCGTCTCGCCCAACTGCACGTCATGCTTCAACACCTGGCTGGGACCAACTATATATAGTGTGGCCTTTCCGCTGCCCGATGTGGGAATGGAAAATGCGCTGCCTGCCGCAATGGATTTGGGCACATTCAGACTTCCCTGCTGCGCGTGCGCAGCCAGCGGCGTCGCCAGCGCTGCGGCGGCCAGAAACAGGCCGCCGAGCACTGACGCAGCGTTGCATTTCGCGAGAGACTGGCTCACGTTAGATGCCCCCCGCGCTATAGGTCGCCGTAATCGTGCGCTGGCTGCTGATCTTGCGCGCCAGGTCCTCCGGAATTTTGATCTGGAAGGGCACCGGCGTCTGCGGCAGCAACGCGCGATCCGAATACTGATCGGCCACCCAGACGAGCTGGCCCGTTTTGTCATAGAACGTCGCCAGCACGTGAGCAATGTTTACGATCTGTCCGCTTTGATTGACCAACTGACCGGTCAACGTTGCATCGGGAGCGGGCGTCATCTGCTGATTTTCAATCTCAATCACAGGATCAGCCGTGGCCGAGACCAGTCCCGCCAAGGGTTTCATCTGAATGCTGCCCACATCGGACAAGCTGGTATTTGGAAACTCAATTAAAAATGGTGTGACCTGCTTCGGCAAAAGAATCGAAGAAATTTTGTCAAAGCTGCCCTCGTTGCCCAGCGTCGCGCCGGTCTTGCTCAGCAGAATCGCACGCACGGAGACATAGGCGGGCACAACATCTTCATTCAACAGCTCGCCCATCACAACAACGCCGTCGGCGCGCTGAACGGGATGCATATCAATAATGCGCACGTGCGGCGCTTCCACATCCTGCGTACCCCAGTCATCGCCGGCTCCGCGATAGATCACATCCCAGCGCAGATAGTTGACCGCGATCACCTGCGGTGGAACCACGGACTCTTTGACCAGCGGCCAGTCAGCGTCCCAGCGATCTCCGTTTTTCACCACGTGCAGCGTGCGCGTAGTGACAAAGGTACCGACAACGCTGGACCAGGACATGCGCATTTGCATGTCAGCCTCCGTATCCGAAATATGCAGCGGACGAATGTCGAAGTTCTCCAGCGTCGCATACGTCCGCAGGCTCAGGTAGTGGCCGGTCAGGTCGTGGATGAACTGCTGCTGCGTGAACTGGGCCTTGTTGCCCAGGCTTTCATATGCGTCGGACCAATCCTGCGCACGAATCTCATCCCCAAGTTTTTCCAAGGCCATTTCCGGAGTGGAGGCGGTCTGCATCATGCGTTTTCCGCCTGCGAAATGAATGGCAGATGCACCCGGCCATATGGTTCCGATAACAATGAGAGCCACAGTGGCGGCGCCGATAAAAAATGCTAACAGGCGTCCCTTGCTCATGAGATCACACTCCCCAAGGCGGAATTTGAGTTCGAATGTACAGCCAGTGTTGCAGGGGTTGCCGGTTCCGTTCCTTGCTCATCCACATCTTCATCCGTATAGAGCGAGGAGGTACCGAGAGCATCGTCATCCTTGTCATCAGCCACAAAGAGAACCACCAGAATCGCCAGAATGCTGCTGCCGAACGGAAGTGTTCCCCAAAGAATTCCCTGCCAGTGCGGAGGAATCTGCGGAGCGTTCAGCGGCGTGGCCGGGGGCACACCGTCTTTGCTCCACACGATGATGGTGTTGTTTTCCAGCTCGTCAACCTTCCGCCAGCCAGAAAATTTCAGCAGCGGATCATAGTACGGATCGCGCACAAAGACCCACTTGAGCCCGTATTTATTGGCATGGCGCAGCATGGCGCGTAACGCGTCAATGCCCGCCTTGCCAAAGTATTTGGAACTGGTCAGCGCACCGGCGCCATTTTTTGTCAGCTCTGGCAGCATACGTCCGGAGTTCCATTCGCCATCCACGCTGCTGGCGTCGGTCAGCACGGCGAGCCGCGCGATCTTGTTGCCAAAGCCCAGCGTCACGTAGCGGTATTGGTCGTGCCCATCGCGATTCAGCCATTGCGCCACCGAGGTGACCTTAAAGTTTTCAGCATCGGCAGGTCGATACGTCGCCCACGCCACGGCCAGGCCGCAGGTAAATGCCGCAGCAATCACCAACGCAACCATGCCCTTCATGCGGAAGCGATCAATTATCTCCGTCGCAAAAAGCCCGACGAACGGCAGGGCCAGCAGTGTGGCCCAATAGGTGAAGCGCTCCATCGTGAGAACTTCAAACGCACGGCCCAGCAACAGATGCGCGACCGGGGTGGTGCCGCCGAGTCCCACCAGAAATGCCAGCCAGAAACCCAACAGCAAGGGGCGCAGGCGACGCACGCGGGAGCCGCGCAGAATGATAAATGGAATCGCCAGCATCAGCGCGCCGTACGGGATAACGAAGTAGTTCAGCCCCCACTGCGGACTGAGAAGATAGTTGGCGCGGCTGGGATGCGGAATCGAGTGCTGCGTGACCGGATAATGGATCAGCGCAATCCAGAAGGGCAGCAGCACCAGCACAATGGCAATCACCGTCACACAGACAATGACCAGCGTGCGCGCCAGCAATCTACCCGTCGAAGACGGTTCGCGCGCTTCAGTGTTTGCGACGACCGCAGACTGGTCAAAACCAGCCCTGCGATCCAAAAAGACCAGTGCGAGCACAGGAAGCGCGAAGAAAAAGGAACCAAACAGCAGCGTGGCGTGATGCGCCGCAGCTGCCGCAGCGAAAAGAACGCTGGCCTTCAGGAAGGATTTCCAACTTCCGCGTCGCACCCAGTCGTACAGGTAAGGCAGCGCATTCAAATAAATGGGAGCAGCCGATGTAGTCGCCAACTGGCCTGCGGAGTAAACCAGGAAACTTTCTGAGCCAAGAAAAACCGCAGCGAGCGCCGCAAACGAAGCCGCGCGGGGGTTGACCCACAGCCGCGAGAACCGATATACGCCCACCGTCAGCAGTAAAATCGCTACAAACTGAACCACCATATAGCCCATTTCCAGCCCGGTGATGCGCGAGATCAACGCAATCCACTGGTGCGGCAGCGGCGGATAGGTGGCCTGGGAAAAGCCTGCGTACCACTTCGTATTCCACGGGTTAAACCAGTGGTGCACGTAGTGTGAGGCAAAGAAAATGTGGAAATTGGTGTCGTAGGATTTCTGCGGCAACTTCATGAGCAGAAGCGGTAAGTGAACCACCAGAGCCGCTAAAAGGATCAGGCTCATCGGGATAGGTTGTGCTGTCGGTGCGACCGACTCTGTTCTCTTCAAAGTCCCCCCTCTCGAAGACAGTAGGATTCAGAATCAGCCCCACTGGGTGTTTCGACCATGTCGCTGCCCAAAGCAACCCTCTGCTCGATCTCCTTCAGGGTACAGCCAACGC
>VFSW01004426.1_pt1 | contig 20958 bp, 11 predicted proteins | sample 5358111 | NCBI WGS metagenome assembly VFSW01 (sample SAMN11554181, study PRJNA540505) | mine drainage metagenome | isolation source: sediment from site ElyBrook_90M | place: USA: Ely Copper Mine, Vershire, VT | collected 2017
ACGAGGGCTACTCCGCCACCACCGGCGACGACCTCATGCGCCCCAGCCGCTCCGAAGACGCGCTCCGCCTCGGCCGCAACCTCGCCGAACTCACACCCACCGAACCAGAAGTCCACGGCCTAGTCGCCCTCATGGAGATCCAGGCCTCCCGCACCCGCGCCCGCGTCACCTCCACCGGCGAACCAGTCTTACTCTTCGATCAAAACCGCACCCAATGGGATCAACTCCTAATCCATCGCGGACTCACCGCAATCGAACGCGCTCATAAAATCAACACCACCCGCGGCCCCTATCTCATCCAAGCCGAGATCGCCGCCTGCCACGCCCGCGCCCACACGCCATCCGAAACCGACTGGCCCCGCATCGTCATCCTCTACACCGAACTCGCCCAGCTCATCCCCTCCCCCGTCATCGAGCTCAACCGCGCCGTAGCCGTCTCCATGGCCCACGGCCCCCATGCCGGCCTCACACTCGTAGACGCCCTCGCTTCCGAACCCTCTCTCGCGCGTTACCATCTTCTCCCCAGCGTCCGCGCCGACCTCCTCTACAAACTAGGCCGCCTCCCCGAAGCCCGCACCGAGTTCGAACGCGCCGCCGCTCTTACCCGCAACACCCGCGAACGCGACCTCCTCCTCACCCGCGCCGCATCCTGCGAGACTGACCTAACTAACCCTTAGGAAATAACAAACGGCTCATCCCGCAGAAATGCCGGCCGATTTCCCGTCGCCGCAAACTGCACCCACCTGGGGAAAGCAGCTCCGGCATCGGCCTCGCTGCAAACAGCTTCCTGCCAATACGTCTATAAGCGATATGGAGAACTTGGCGCTGCCATGACGGCGAACGTTATTACTTATCGAGGCAAGTCCGCAGCGCACTGCCCAGATTGGTGAAATGCACTCATTGGCGGATTGTTTGAGTCAACACCAGGCCCGATGCCTTATCTTCAGTCCGGCGGGGGCGGCCATCCGGCGTAGCCGCAAGGGGCGGGTCTCCCACATGTTTCGCGGCTATTGTCTCAGCGTTAGTCCGCTCAACAGCGCCTGCTGCTTGGCAATCAACGACTGCACGCCTTGCTTCGCCAGCGCCAGCATCTTCGCGAGTTGCTGGTCGTCGAAGACTTGATGCTCGGCAGTAGCTTGCACTTCCACCAGCTTGTGGCCGGCCGTCATCACGAAATTCATGTCCACGTCGGCGCGGGAGTCTTCTTCGTAACACAGGTCGAGCAGGATTTCTCCGTCCACAATTCCCACGCTGATCGCCGCGACAAAATCATTCAACGGGTCTGAGGTCAGTGTTCCTGCTTCCACTAACTTTTCCAGCGCCAGGCCCAGAGCGACGTACGCCGCGGTGATCGATGCCGTGCGCGTGCCCCCATCGGCCTGGATCACGTCGCAGTCAATCCAGATGGTGCGTTCGCCGAGGCGAGTGAGATCGGTGACGGCTCGCATTGATCGCCCGATCAGGCGCTGGATCTCGTGCGTGCGCCCGCTCTGCCGGCCCTTGCTGACTTCCCGTGGCGTGCGGGTCAAGGTCGAGCGGGGAAGCATGGCGTATTCGCTGGAGATCCATCCTTTGCCGGAGTTGCGCATGAACGCCGGGACAGTTTCTTCGATCGAAGCCGTGCAGATGACCCGCGTGTTGCCGACCTCGATGAGGACGGAGCCTTCGGCCGTGGAAATGAAGTCCGGTGTGAGGGCGACGGGGCGAAGTTGGTCGGGCGAGCGATTATCAGAACGGAAAAACATGATTCGGCGATTGTAAATGACGGGCAGCTTGCCGGGCTCTGGCTTGTGGTTATGTGGCGCGGGCACTCTTGCCCGCTTGCCGGCGGCATCGAAAGAACCCGGCGGGTAGGAGTGCCCGCTCACAGCCAGAACGGTGGAATTTTGACCCTAGGTCTGCTGATCAATAAACCGCCCGCTCAGGTCGTGCCCAGGCAACCCTTTTGGGAATTGCACCAGCAACCATGCTTGTGCGCTGCAAGCGCCTGATCCCAGGGTGTTTTCGCGATCGATATCCTGTGTAAATAACTGTGTGTAACATGCTGATAATAAACGACATAAATGGACGACATGAATCGGTTTAACTCTCTCCCAGAGCTGGCACGCGAGGCGGTTACACTTCACCCTCAGCGCGTCCATGAGATCGCTGGTGCGGCCCTCGGAACGTCCGTGCAGGGGCAGCGAAATTCCGCCCCGGTTCCACGTACCCGGGATTTCCTGCTTGACAACAGATATATCTAACGATATACGTAACGATAGCTCGATTGATAATGCCGTCGAGCAAAAGTAGCAGTAACAGATTTCGGAGGAAGTATGTATCGAGCATGGGGAAGTTGCTGGAAGGGTGGAATGGCGACGCCGTTTATGGGCGGAGCCTTTCCGTGTCGTCGAGGATGGCGCTCGGGTCGATTCTTTGGGCCGGGGGAAATCCGGCTGGCGCTGTTGTCGATGCTGGAGGCCGGGCCGAAGCATGGCTACGAGTTGATGAAGGAACTCGAGACGAAATCGGGAGGGATTTACAAAGCCAGCGCGGGCGCAATCTATCCCGCACTGCAGCAGTTGGAAGATGAAGACCTGGTGACTTCAGACACAGCGGCAGGGAAGCGAACTTACTCGCTAACCGATGCTGGCCGTCAGGAACTGCAGCGCGAAGCCGAGACGGTAAAAAAAATCTGGCAACGCGCGGAGCAGGCGGGAGACTGGGCGCCGTGGATCGAGGAAGGCGCGGAGGTGATGCGTCCGGCGGCGGCGGTGATGAAGGCAGCGTTGCGGGCAGCCACCCGCGGCTCGCACGACTCGGGAAGAATCGCGAAGATTCGCGAAATCCTGGAACGCACGAAGCAGGAGATTGACGCGCTGGAAAAGCAGTCGTAAACAATCTTTGGCTTCTGAGGCCACGGCGGGCACGTCGGGATTCAGCCGCACCGCGGACGTGGGAGCGGCGTCCAGAATGGCTTTAAAGATGACTGCGGAACTCTCTCCGCGGAACGGCAATTGCCCTGTGGCCATCTCATACAGGACTACTCCAAACGAGAACAGATCAGTCCGGGCATCCAACTCTTTCGCCCGTGCCTGCTCCGGCGACATATAGGCGACTGTTCCGAGCGTGGAACCAGGGCTGGTGAGATGATTCTCCGACTCCATGGTCGGTGCGGTCAGGGCAGCGCTCTCCTTGAAGGAGACCTTGGCTAGCCCAAAGTCAAGAATCTTGGCGTGTCAGCGCTTGGTCACAAAGACCGTCAGGCTGGACGTTCGCTGAAAAGGCCTGGCATCGCACCAGGCCTTGTTCCACGCCTTACTGCTCATTTCTTCGCGTCGGGCTTGACCTTGGTCATCTTTTGCTGGAACCACGGCACGAACGTCTTGCCGTCGGTGGAGATTTCCGATTTCCAGTCGGCGGTAGTCCAGTCGTTCGCCCAGGTGATGGTGGCGCGGGAAGGACATTCCTTGCCCGCAATGAAGAACTTCCCTTCCTGCCTTTCCGTGGTTCCGTTGAGAGTGGCCGTTCCAAGATAAGTGCTGCGGTCGTTCATGTACCCGCTAACCGGGTCGAAAACACCAACCGGGGCCTTTCGATGTCACCTTTTTCATCCTGTGGAAATGAACTGGCCGTATCAAATTCACGCCTTGATACCTTCCAATTCTTTGTGGCATTGTACCCACACCTTGGGAGGGGTTCCCTGTGGGCGAATACCGTCGAGGTTTCAGGCTGCTGTATTTAACCGTTTCAATACTGTTCACCTTTAGCGCAATCGTGGCGCGCGCGGACGTGACTGGTTCGATCACGGGCGTGGTCCATGATCGTGCACAAGCGGTCGTAGCTGGCGCTAAGATGCAGATCACGAACGTGCAAACCAACTTTAGCGAGGTAACGACCTCGGCCACGGACGGCTCATACCACTTCCTCGCCTTGCCGGCAGGCACCTACCAGATCACAGCAACCTTTGCTGGTTTCAAGCCCTACACGGCGACTGACATCACGCTACAGGTGAACGATCAACTGCGCATCGATATTACGATGCAGGTTGGCACGGTGAAGGAAGAGGTCAGCGTTTCCGCCGACATGGTCCACGTGGAAACCGACAGCACGCAATTGGGGGACGTGATCGATTCGAAGAAGATGCTGGCCCTGCCTCTGAACGGGCGCAGCTACCTTGACTTGCTGGGGCTTCAGGCTGGCGTGGCGCCCAGCGGATCAGTGACTATCGGTGGTGACCGGCCGGTTTCGGGCTACCTTGAAAACGCTGGCAATGTCTCAGTGAATGGCCAGCGCGAAACCGCAAACGCGTTTCTTGTGAATGGAGGCGATGTCAGCGAGGGCCGGAACATGGGTGCGGGGCTGGTTCCGAACCTTGATTCGGTCGAGGAATTTCGCCTTATCACAAACAGCTTCGACGCTGAATACGGAAAGTTCAGCGGCGCGGTGATGAATGCCATCACCAAATCGGGCACCAACAGCTTCCACGGCGATGCGTTCGAGTTCCTGCGCAACGACAAGTTGGATGCCGTCAGTTACTTCTCCGCCAACAAATCCGAACTGCGCCGCCATCAGTTCGGCGGTGTCATGGGTGGGCCTTTCTGGAAAGATAAGCTGTTCTGGTTCACGGATTATCAGGGCACGAAACAGGTGCAGGGCGCCGAGACGGGGCTCGAGTTCCTGCCGACCACCCTGCAGCGTCAGGGCAACTTTGGCCCTGGGGCACTGACCGGCACCGTGGATGGCGCTCCCAGCGCCACTTGTTCCCCCACTTGCGTCGATTGGCCTCAGAGACTTTCAGCGCGGTTGGGTTACACGGTGACCGGCGGAGAGCCATACTGGACTGCAGGCTGCAACACACTGGCTAATGCTCAGGCCGGCATGTGCGTCTTTCCCGGGGGCGTGATTCCCCAGAGCGCTTGGTCCCCGGCGGCTGTCGGAACCTTCTCATATATTCCGGCCCCGAATGTTGACCCTGTCCTCGGAACCTACTCAGATAACAGCCAGAGGAACACAATTACCGACAACAAGATCGGAGAGCGAGTCGATTTCAACAACCGAAAGACTGGCACCTGGTCGTTCTATTACCACTTTGACGATTCGACCGTTCTCAGCGCCCTGCCCAGCGGCGGAGCAAGCGTGCCAGGCTTTCCCGCGCAGACACCAACGCGGGCGCAAGAGTTTGTCATGAGTAACACTAAGACTCTCGGGCCTACGGCTGTGAATGAGGCGCGAGTGACCTTCTTCCGAACATCTACCCACCTTGACAACCCGACGGGTGGAAAAGCGTCGCTTTCCTCTCTGGGCTTCGTGACCGGCGCCGGTACCCAGGGAATTATCCCCGATGCCTATCCCGGATATCCGGAGTATGTGCCCCAGATCTACTTCAACAACTTCGCCATCGGAACTCCCTCTCTGATCACGTTACAGCCCGACAACACCTACACCGTTTCGGACGGGTTTTCCAAGGTAGTGGGCAGGCATACGCTTAAATTCGGAGGAGAATTCCGCTATCTGCAAATCAACGAACGCAACCTGGCCAGCCAGGACGGGGCTTTTGTCTTCGACGGCACCGTGACTGGAGTCGATTTCGCCGACTATCTGATTGGGGCTCCGAGGGCCCAAGGTGGCTATACGCAGGCTGCTTTACAGTTGCTGGATTCCCGCACTCGCTACGGCGGCGCATACGCCCAAGACACCTGGAAAGCAAGGCCCAACCTTACGGTAAACCTCGGCTTGCGCTGGGAGGTGAGCATGCCTTGGTATGACACGCAGGGCAAGATCCAGACTTGGGTTCCGGGACAGCAGTCAGTGGTCTTTCCGGGTTCCCCCACAGGTCTGGTCTTTCCGGGTGATCCAGGCATTCCCAAGACGCTCGCCCCCACCCGATACAACAATTTCGGGCCACGCCTCGGCCTTGCCTACTCCCCTGATTTCAGCGACGGCGTGTTGGGGAAGGTCTTTGGCGGCCCGGGAAAGACCAGTATTCGCGCAGCCTACGGACTCTACTATACGTCAGTGGAAGATCTGAACCTGTTTTTCGAGGTGGCCGATGCTCCGTTTGGCTTGTACTGGAGCAGTCCGGGTCCGGTTTTGTTTGAGGAACCTTTCCGAAATCGGCTGGACGGAGGCACCGACGGCGAGGGTCAACGCTTCCCGTTCACCGTCCCGATTCCGGGCAGTCCGGCAAATAAGACGCTGAGTTTCGCGGTTTACGAGCCGATGTCTTATTTCCCGGGATACGACATTCATAACAGACTTGCCTACGCCGAGCATTTCAATTTCTCGATTCAGCGTGAGCTGACGAAATCAACCGTGCTGACGCTGGCGTTCGTCGGGACCGAGGGGCATAGGCTCATCGCGCAGACCGAAGCTAACCCAGGCGATGCGGCGCTCTGCATGGCGCTCAGCGCGCAAGGGTACACGGATCAGTCCTCGGGCTCTGCCGGCTGCGGTCCTCAAGGCGAGCAGGACACGTACACGCTTGGTGCCAAGACAGTGTATGGCACCAGGGATAAGCTTCTAAACCCGAATTACTGTCCTGCCGCGCAGGCCCTGTGCTTCGGGTACGGCAACACCTTTACGCGTTTGGTGGCAAATTCGATTTACAACGCCGGACAGGTCACGGTGGAACGAAAGGCTGGCGATCTAACATTGCTGGCTGCGTACACATTTGCGAAAGGGCTGGACGATTCTTCAGCCTTTGGCGAGCTCATCAACTTCCAGAATGCGAAGTTGAGCCGCGGACTATCGTCGACTGATGTTCGTAACAATTTCGTCGGCAGCTACGTTTGGGCCCTTCCCTTCGACCGGCTTTCCCACGGTTTGCCGAAGCGCCTGACGACAGGCTGGCAACTCCAGGGCATTACTCGTTTCGCCTCAGGGTTCCCCATACAGATGAACCAATCAGGTAATGTGAACAACTCCCAACTGTGTCCTGGGCTGCTGCAGCAGACGCCAGTGCCCTGCAACGGAGATGCCTCGCTTGCCGGCAGTCCTTCCACCGATATGCCGATTCTATCGGGACCGGTTCACACCTACAACCCTCGGAACTCGGCTAACTTCACCTACTTCAATCAAAGCGCATTCGGAGCGACCACCTGTAGCTTCACCGGCGGAGTACCGAGCCCTGAGTGTGGAACGTTTGGTACGGCCAATCGGCGGTTCTTCCACGGCCCTGGGACCAACAATACTGATTTCGGGCTGCAAAAGACGATCCCGGTCACAGAAGCGAAATCTTTCGAGATCCGGGGCGAATTCTTCAACATATTCAACCACGCGCAGTTCAGTAATCCGAGCGGCAACATCAGCAGCTCGAGCTTCGGAACCGTCACCAATGCCCATCCCATGCGCATCGGGCAGGTCAGTGCGAAGTTCATCTGGTGATGCAAGAATCTGTGCTTGTGGGCGGGCGATCCAACGCTCGCCCGCCAACCTCACGACTCCCACCGTCGGGAGGTGTCCATCTGTCCGCCGGACGCACCGTGCTAGGCTGTAGTCATGAGGGCATTGGTTCTGGCGTTGGCGATTGCAGCGCCGTGTTTTGCGCAAACGGCTGAGACTTATCGGCGCGCAGCGATCGAGTTCTCTCGCCAGCAATCCTGGGACCAGGCGATTGCGAATTATAGGAAGGCTCTGGAGCTTGAACCCAAGGATCCCCTCACTCATTACAACTTAGCCCTCGCGCTTAAATACAAAGGCGAGCCCCAGCAAGCGGTTGAAGAGTTTGAGGCCGCGCTGCGCCTCGAACCAAAATGGGCCGATGCCCACTACGGATTGGGCGCCGCCAAGTACGATCTTCACGACCAACCTGCCGCCGCCAAGGAACTGCAGACTGCCATAAGGCTCGACCCGGCAAACGCCGCGGCACATCGACTGCTGGCGCGCATTTATCTGGAGCAAGACAATCCTTCGTCCGCCAAGACTGAACTTCAGCGAGCCATTGCATCGAAGCCCTCAGCAGAACTTTACACTGAGTTGGGGCTGGCTGAAGGGCAGCTGGCCAATCTTCCCGGTGCAGCGGTCGCGTTTCGCCGCGCCCTCCAGTTGAATCCGCGGCTTACGACGGCGCACATGCTTCTAGGTGTGACGCTGCGCCGCCAAGGCGATCACGCTGCCGCCTTAGCGGAATTCCGCAAAGCGGTGGCTGCCGATCCTAGTGATCCCCGAGCACAATTCAATCTTGGAAAAGAATTGAAAGCTGGCGGCGACTTGGTAGGCGCCATCGCGGCCTTCCAGCGCGCCATCGAGCTGAAACCTGACTACGAAGACGCGCATTACAACCTCGGGATCGCCTTGCGTGCCCAGGGCCAGACGGAAGCGGGACAAAAGGAATTGAACGACATCAGTGGGCTACGGCGGTTCCGTGCGCGGCTGGCGGAGGCGAAATTGCTTACCCTTCAGGGCGTAGGCGCGCTGCAGGACCAAAAACTCAACGACGCTCTTGGTTTCTTTCAAAAGGCCATTGAGAAGGGTCCCGAGCTGCCGACCGGCTACTACTACCTGGGCCTCACGTGGGAGCGCAAGGGTGACGCCGAGCAGGCCCTGACCGCGTTGGAAAAAGCACTGGAGCTGAAGCCGGACTACGCACAGGCCCACTCGAGCCTCGGCCTGCTGTACTGGCGTCAGAACGAGCACACGCACGCGCTCGAGGAATTCCGGCAGGCAACCATGTGCGATCCCGACCTGGCGGAGGGGCACTATAACCTTGGTCTGGCGCTGGCGCAATCGGGCAAATTGGACGAAGGCATCACCGAACTGAAAGAAGCCATCAGTCTCAATCCGCAGTACACCGATGCGCGGGTTCAGCTGGGATTGGCGCTCAGCCAGAAAAATGACGCGACCAGCGCTGCAAATGTATTCCGTGAACTCGTGCGACGCGATCCGAACTTCGCGGAGGGTCACAACAATCTCGGATTAGTGCTGTTGCAAGCTGGCAACGTTCGGGCGGCGCAGAAGGAGTTTGTTGATGCGGTACGTCTTAAGCCGAGGTACGCGGAAGCACACTACAATCTGGCGTTGGCGCTACAACAGGAAGGAAATGAAGCAGAATCGCGCGCAGAATTCACCAAAGCCTACGAGATCGCGCCGGAGTTGAAAGACGCGCCGCACCCATAACGGTTGCCCCCGGTGCGGAAAGCTTGCTCATTCATCACCCGAAAGCCTAAGCTTTCGGCGCTTCGCTGAAGATCTCAACCAGCCGGTTGGCGATCAGTTTATCCTCGCCGTCTTTGAGCTGCCAGACTGCAAAACCGAAGCTGTCTGGGTCGCGTGGAGGGCCATGATGACTGGCGCGAACGTCAGCAGGGGCCGCATCCGGACTCCGCCCGCGCATGCCGCTCGCCCCGGCGCCCATGCTGCCGATCGCAAGGGGCCGAGTGTCGGCCAATTTCTGCATGACTTCCTGACCGCTAATGTTTAGCTTGGAGCGATCAATTTTCCAGCTGTAACGCGGCGTTACGTTACCGAGAGCCTGCGGGTTGAACTGCCGGGGTAGCGCCGTTACTCCGAATCTCTGAATAGCATCGGTGATGACCTGGGCACGCTCGTCATAGGTGCGGAGGGTTGCATCGTATTCCTGATTGACAAAAAGCTCGAGCGCTTTGAGCATTCCGAAAACCGTCTCCTTGCCAACCTTGCAGCACCGGCCAATGCGATCCTCCTGAGGACTCATGTTTAGCAAAGCGTAATGCATCAAGTCCTGCCTGCCGATCAGAATTCCGGCTGCTTGCGGGCCACGGATATCCTTGCCGCCGCTGAAAGCGACCATGTCGAAGCCCAGCGCGGGATACTCCCATAGTCTTTCCACGGGCGGCACGTCCGCGGCTGCGTCGTTAAACGTATAAAGCTTGTGCTCCTTCGCAATGGCGACGGTTTCAGGGCCGCTCACTTTGCCTTTGTCGGACAGAATATTGGTGAAGTGAATCGCTACCGTTTTCGGGTTGATGGCAGCAATCATCTCCTCGCGCGTCTCGACCTCTACCAGCTTCGCGCCAGTCTGCCGGATCTGGGGGTCAAACGGGTAGCGATGGCTTTTCTGGATGATGACTTCATTTCTGGGGAAGTCGCTAACATCAGGAATCGCGCGTATGCGAGGTTCGAGGTCTTCGGTCATCATGCCGGCGTAACCGACAACCAGGGCCGCAGCCGCTCCCGCCGTCACCAGTCCAGTGTAGCCAGCCGGAGACTTACAAAGGTTCTCTATGAACTTTCCAGCTGCGATCTCGAGTTCGTCGATCAGGACAAAGTGCTCATTCCCCCGCCGCATCAACTCCATGACCTCAGGGCGCATGACCGACCCGCCAATGACCGTGACCGTCCCGTTGATGTTGACCAGAGGCGTCACTCCAAGCTCGGCATAACTGTTTCCGGTGGAACCGAGGCCGGTCGTAATAGGCACAATCGAAGCGCCATCCAGAGACTCGCTGGCTGCCGGTTTGCGCTTTTTTCCGAAAATGCCGTCAGCTTTTAGTCCGGAAGGAGCGAACAAGCTGCTGGCCGCTCCCATCGCGGCGAGAAATGAACGGCGGCTCCAACCAAACTTCATTGCCAACCTCCTTTTGGCCGATCCTGCACATTACTTGTCCGCAGCCGGAGTGGGCGGATTCACAACTCTTGCGCTGGCGACGATCTCAATCAGGGAATCCCCAGGAATCCATTCGAGCGCCATACAAGCGCGGGACGGAGCCTTGCCGGGTGAAAAATAAGTTCCGTAGATCTTGTTCAACGCGTCGTATTGCGCCTTGTGGGCATCGAACCGGGCCTTGCCGGTTGGCGTGGTGATCCCTTCGGCCAGTGGCAGGCAAAGAAAGACCTGGAGATGGAGGATGTTATCCATGTTGCTGCCGGCGCGCTCGACCGACTTCTTAAGCGCGTCCATGGTGCGCGTCACGTGCTTTTCGAACGGATCGGTGACCAGCACATGATCTTCCTTCGGATAGCCGTCGTTGGACCCAGTCCCCGAGATGTAGTAGATCCCCTCGTTTATATGATGTTCGCCGCCATAGCGACGAGCAGTGTCCTTGTCTGTGTTGGGAGGTGGCGTGGAGGCGGATTTGCTAGCAGCGGGAGCTTGCTGAGCAAAGAGTTTTGTACCGGTTACGTAGGCGACTATCGCGGTGATGTTCCTGACAAAATTCCGTCGAGCGTTGGTGCCCATTTGCTTTCTCCTTTATTTCCTCGCCTTCAAGCAACTCGAATTGCTGAGTCCGCTGACTACCTGACAATTCCATGAGAGGTCCCACTGGTTGCCGCCAGTTTACGCCCCGTGACAAAAACGTGATAGTTCTATGCTCAGAACGGGTCAAATCCCATCAGCATGCGGCACAGGTGTGGAAGCAGCTCTGGAAATGGCGCTGAGCATCTCGCCGGGATTCACGATACCAAGGCCCAATGTTTATGCGGGTGGGAACACGCAGATTGTGAAGGGGTTTTCTATGGCGGGCTATACGCATTAGCGGCCTTTCGTGCGATCAATTCAAACCCTTTTGCACGTGCGCTTTTCTCCAGTGCTCGCAGCCGACTGCGGCCAGCGGCAGGATTTTTGGCCTGCATTTCGATCTGACCAAGGGTGAGGGAAGCCTCGAGCTCTAATCGAAATAGACCCAGGTTACGTGCCTGCGTGAGCGCCCGTTTGGCGACGTTCCCGGCCTCCCCAAGTTTTTTCCCGGCTGCCATGAAGTTGGCATGATCAAGCATCACGGGGATTCGTACGGTGACATCCTGGCTTTTTGCCGAAAGTCGGACCGCTTCGGTAATGGCTGTGCGCGCCTCGTCGACCTTTCCTTGTTGGAGAAGCGATCTCGATAACATCGATTGAGCGAAAATCTCCTGATCAGCATAGGCATCCGCCCGAAACGCCTCAACCGCCGTTCGGCTGAACTGTTCCGCCTCGGCTCCTTTGCCGGAATCGCAATCTAATTCCGCCAGCGCGAGGCGAGTTTCGGCGGCATCGCTCTTGTTTCCGAGTTGCTCTTGCAGGGAGAGGGAGTCAAGATAAGCCCGATATCCTTTATCCGCTTCCGCCTGTTGTCGAAGTACTCGCCCCATTTGAACGAGCGTAGACGCGTAATAACCCTTTCCGCCAATCTCGTGCTCAATCGCTGATGACTGTTGGTACATCTTGTAAGAGCCAGGGAGATCTCCTTCTTCGAACAATACGTCTCCAATTGCGGACAGGGCCTGGGCAGCTGAACCCCGATGCCCCACTTCGTTAGACAACGCGAACGTCTTCTGAAAGTAATTGAGTGCATCCTGCAATCTTCCCTGCATACGCAAGAGGATGCCGGTATTGCCCATCACGGCCGCCATTCCGTTCTTGTCACCTGCCTTCTGATAACTCCGGAATGACTCGTCATAGATCCGTCGCGCCGTCGTGAAGTCGCCTTTCTTGACAGAAATCAGACCGAGGTCAAGGAGTTCTCTCGCTTGACCCTTCTGATTGCCAATTGCCTGCGTTATTGTCAGCGCTTGACTGTAGAGCTTCTCAGCTGCGGCGAAATCTCCTTGATTGATAGGAACCTCAGCCATGTCGTGCAAGGTCTGCGCCAAACCGTTGCCGTCTCCTGCGGCAGCATATATCTGCCTCGCTTCTTCGCAGGCACTCGTGGCCTTTTCGTTTTCGCCAAGATTCGCCAAAGCCCGACACTCGGAATCTCTGGCGCGAGCCACCAGGAGCCTGGCCCCCTCTTCACTCCCTTTCTGTGCCGCGAGTTCGGCTGCGTCTCGCCTGAGTCTTTCGTCGCCGAGCGACGCAGCGGCAAGTGATATGGCGATATCGATTCGCGGATCGCTTTTCGCCTGCGCTCCAACGACACCCGCTGAGGCCAGACTCGCTAATGCATCTTTTCCCCGGCCGCCAGCAGTTTCGGCATTCGCCAACTGCAAGCCGTACTCGAGGTTGTCCGGAAAAAAGCTAAATAGAGTTTGATAAGATTCAATCGCTTTTCCCCAATCCTTGCTCGCCTCATAGAACCGGGCCTCGACTAGCAGGTGCTTCTCGCGCGAAAGATTACCCGCTCCATCCAATGCTTTCTTTGCTTCCTGCTGCGCGACGGCGTCATGCCCGAGGGACGACCACGTCCTTGCAAGCTCAGAGTGAGCAAGAGGAAAGGAGGGATCGGCGGCGACGGCACGGCTGAGCAGCTCTCGAGCGGACAGTGCATCAAAAGCTCTGAGCTTGGCGAGTCCTTGCGAATAGAGGCGAATGGCTTCAGGCTTCGACGGCAACTCAGCCCTTAATCCTACGGATTCGACTGGAGAAAGCGGCGCAAGTCCGAACTGCCCGCGTAGGCGTGATCCAACCTGCGATGCGAGGTCGCCTATGGCTTTCTCAGTGCCCGTTTCCGAAATGGCAACGACAGTTTGTCCCGTGGCGGAGTCTTCGAGGCGAAGGTCGAGGCGAATCTGGCCTGTGTCTTTTCCTTGGGCGAGATATGATCCGAGAATGATGAAGTCGCTGGCCAGGTTCTTGCGAACTTGCGGCAAAGCGGTGGGGGGCAGACTTTCCACATCGGATAGACCGAGGTCGATCTTGGTAAGTGCGACGGTCTCGGCTGGTACGGTGCGCAGTTGCTCGTCGGCCCCCAGTTCCGCAGCTAACATCTCTGAGAGCGCGGTTGAAATCCAAGCCGTATCTTGGCGGCTGGAGAGATTCTTAAAACCTAGTATTGCTACCGACGGACGCATCCGAACGTGGACGTTACTGGATTGTTGCTCGTTGACTTTCCTCTGTATCCATAGCCTGCGCGCTTCCCATGTACCCAAACCGGCTGCCACGGCGAGTATGAGTATTGCGGTAGCCAACGACTCCGTATGCCGACGGACAAACTTTCCACCGCGGTAGAGGAGAGTTGGTTTGCGGGCTTTAATCGGCATGCCCGAAAGGTGCCGCTCGATATCGTTTGCAAATGCTTCCACGGACGCATAACGATGTTTGGGCTCCTTGCGAATTGCCTTCATCACAATGATGTCGAGATCGCCTCGCAGGCGACGCGGCAGCTCTTCTGGTCGAATCGCTCGCGCTTCACCAATCATTTGAGGGGTGATTACACTTCGTGTGCCGCCATCATGAGATGGCTTGTCATCGATCCGGCTAACTGCCGCACTCGGCTTCTCCGGTTCCTCCTCGCAAACGGAGCGCTCGATTTCCAGAGGCGAATCGGACCGGACCCGATTGGGGCGATGGCCTGTCAGTAGCTCGTAAAGCAAGACTCCGAGCGAATAGATATCCGTGGCATTTGTAACTCGTTCCCCGCGCACCTGTTCAGGGCTGGCATATTCCGGGGTCATTGGCCGCCAATCGGTTCGAGTAAGCGGCGCCTCTTGGGACCATTGCGGGTTGAGCACCTTGGCGATGCCAAAATCCAAGAGCCGGGCCACGCCTTCTTTAGTAATCAGGATGTTGCCGGGCTTCAGATCACGGTGGATGACAAGGGTTTCGTGGGCGTACTGCACTGCGAGGCAGACAGTACGGAATAACTGCAGACGTTCGGCGATGGACAATGTATGAATGTCGCAATACTCGTCGATACGAACGCCCTCGACGAAATCCATGATCAGGTAAGGCAAGCCCTCTTCGGTACTCCCGCCATCGAGGAGTCGTACGATGCTGGGATGGTCGAGGGCTGCGAGGGCCTGACGTTCGTTCCGAAAACGCCGAAGCACTTCATCCTTGTTGATCCCCGGCTTGAGCATTTTGATGGCGACGCGTTTCTGATACTGGTCATCGGCACGCTCCGCCAAATAGACCACACCCATACCGCCATGGCCGCATTCGCGGACGATTCGATACGCCCCGATTCGTCTTCCTGCGATTGCACGCGACTGAGAAGATGACAAACAGGCGGCCGGACTATCTTCAAGAAAAGTGGGAGCGCCGTCGAAGCTTGACAGCAGCGATTCTATTTCGGCGCGCAGAGCGTCGTCGTCACCGCAGGCCTGGAGCAGAAACCCCCTTCTCTCCTCGGGGTCTCGCTCCAGTGCCAATGTGAACAGCTCTTTTACCTGATCCCACTTTTCAGGCATATTTTCTAGTCGCCCTTGCGGAGCTCGCGCGCAAGCCACGCTTTTGCCAGGTTCCAGTTACGCTTCAGCGTGGTGCGAGAAACTCCGAGAACTCCGGCCGACTCTTCAATGCTTAAGCCACCGAAAAAACGCAACTCGACCAGCTGGGCCTGCTGCGGATCGAATTCGGCGAGCCGGGTCAGAGCTTCGTCCAATGCAACGACGTCCGCCATTTGGCCCTTGGAAACTCCGACGGCTTCTTCAAGAAAAACTTTCTCAACGCCGCCGCCGCGCTTCTTGGCGTCATGGCCACGGCTGTGGTCAACGAGGATGCGGCGCATCAGTTGTGCCGCGACGCCAAGGAACTGCTCCCGGTTCTTCCAATGAATTTCTCTTTGATTCGCCAAGCGCAGATAGGCCTCATGCACCAGGGCGGTGGTCTGTAAGGTGTGCTCACCGCGCTCCCGCTGCAAGTAGTGAGAAGCGAGACTGCGCAGTTCCGAGTAGAGCAGGACTACCAACTCGGCCGCTGCCTTGTCATCGCCGACATCGAGTCCACTCGGGAGAGTGTCTAGATCTCTTGGCGCATCCATAACAGCCTTGTACGCGATGACAGAACCGCCGTGGTGTCAATGGGCACCGTACATCGCGATGATTTGAACTTAGTAAATATCTAAAAAAGATTAAAGCGAGGGAGGGTAGGAGTTCGCGAGCATTCCAGCTCAAGCCGAAAGATCGCGATCTCTACGGGCGGAAGTATATATCGAGTCAAATGCAAAGAAAAGGGGGTTCAGTCCTTTGTTTTGGCATATTTGGAGTTTGCGGGTGCGGAAAAACAGAACTGCCTGCCGCCTCGACCAAAGAAATTTGGACCTTTTTCCCCGACTTCTTCGCGTTATCCAGATAGAGGCCGAGTTTGGACCGCTGGGACGGAAGACGTCAAGCGAACATCCCAGGTTAGCGATCTCTGCGGCGGCGCTCAAGAAAAACTGGTCAAGAAAAGGAGAATCTATGAAACGGAAATTAGCGGTCTCGGTTCCAACGAAATCGCAGCGTTCAACCATGATGTCTCGCCTCGGGCTGTTGACCTTTCTGTCCGTGCTACTGGGGTGGGTTGGTCTGGCTAGCGCCTCGGTGAGTAAGGATGCCGGCGTCGTCTTGATTAATCAAAGTGAAGCCGTCGGAGGGGGGATCACCTCGTGTGACACACCGGGTTTCCCGATTACCATTTGCACTTCAGGCAGCTACCGTTTGTCCGGGGATTTGACCGTGCCTACTGGCTTGGAAGGCATAGAAATCACCGCCTCCAATGTATCCTTGGACCTGAACGGGTTCACCATTTTGCTTCCCGCAACGGGGTCTACTCCCAGCATCTGCTCGATCAAAGCAATTGGCTCACTATCCCTCATTCGTATCCAGAACGGGATTCTGTCGGGCGGCGATTGTGGGGTTCAGGTGGGCAGCGCTTCCAACTCGCTGGTGTCTGATGTCCCAATTCAGACCGATGTTGTCACCACTTCTGGCGCATCGGGAATCACGATCGGACCCACTAGCCGTGTTCAGGACAGTCGCGTGACCTTCCCCTGTGTCTCCTGTCCCCTCGGTGCCGCAGTTGGCATCCAGGCTGCTGGTAACGCCGTCATCAGGGGCAACAGCGTCGCTGCGGCCCAGGTTGGTATCAATGTTCAATGTCCAGCGGTGGTAGTCGAGAATGTCCTGAGCGATCCTTTTCCCGGTACGTCCGACGAATCGGGCTTCACGATCCTACCAGACCCCTTTGGAGGGAATAGCGCATTGTATCGATCCTCGTGCACTTTTTCTCTTAACAATCAGTGCACATTCTCCGGCACAACCGCGGACCAAAATTGCGGCCTCAGCGGCCCGTAACGCACGGCTTCCAAGACTAACGAGTTGGGGGATGGCTAGGTGGGCACCGTCCCCCTTTCTTCAAGTTGCGCCCATCGCTGTGAAGCAGTCGCGCATTCAGGGCTGATGCATTGCACAAACAAACTGGTTGAGCAGACATACCAATCCTGCGGGACAACATCCTCAGTGGTGTGCCAGATTTCGAATCCGATCCGCCCACGGAAACGCTTTTTGGATCTGCTGGTTAGAACGCCTGCCCCTCAAGTCGGAAGCCGCGCGTTCGAGTCTCGTCGCTCCGTCATTCGACTTGGCCTAAGACTCTGCCGGTTCAAGTGCAAACGCGCCACAGTTCGCCGATGGTAAAAGTAGGGCCAAACCGCGCCTTGTCAACCCCAGCGAGGCCTCGGCAACGACGACAGCCACTAAAGCAGTGGATTGCAACGCTTGTCCGGTTCGGAGCGCGCCAAACAATGGGCCGTTAAGGAGTTTTGGAACCGCCTCGGGTTGTGTCCGACATAGACGTCCGGATTTCTGTTCCTGTGGCTTCGCGGCGTTCACTGAGAGTGCCATCAGGAATTACCAGCGCCACCCAAGGCGTCTTCGGCGAGAGCACATGGGCGTGCCAGACGATTTCTCGGACACCTCCAGAAGTTAAATTGACCTCCTGCTCGCCCTGTTCCTTCAGGGCAAGATTGTCGCTGCGTAACGTGAATGTGTGACGACCAGCGCCTTCGGCCGAGGCTCGCAATATTACTTCATGGGGACCGAGTTCCTGAGAAGTCACTTTGAAGTCGAGCACGCGGTCAGGACGGAGATCGACACCATAGAATCCGCCCGGAAGAACGGTAAGACTGGTGTGCGCTGGACCCTGCCGCACATCGTAGTGACCTTCAGGCAAATGAAGATTGAATTCGCCATGAGCCGAACTTGCGGGCGCGGTTGTCACCTGACCACTCTTTTGTTCCCGGAACGCGACCGGTTCGCTGCTTGCAGGATTGGCCTTTCCCCGCACCGTGGCGGGCACACTGATATCTTCCATCAGCCATATCCATTGCCCTACCGGTTGAGTCCAGACCTCCTTGTAGGTCCAGCAAATTTGGGTGGGCCAGTAGGGGGCGTCGTCGAAGCCTTTGGTTTCAATGCCAACCGGAAGCGCGCCAACCATTTGGCCGGAACGGACGCTGTAGAGCGGCGTCCAGTCGTAGCCCTCGCCGTACATCACGCTGGCGGCGAAAGGATTGCGTCCGACCAACCATTGAGCCTGTTTCTGAGCCAGGTCTTCGGCTTCCAGATCGCCTCGCAGCTGTCCCGCCGCCGAGAGTGCTTTGGCTTGCGAGAGCAGGACGCTGGAGTTGCCACGAAAATCAAACCACACGGGAAATCTGCGCAGAAAGTTCTCGCCACCAAGGGGAATTCCGCGGCGCACTTCCTGCAGGTAGGCATCGCGGTCGGCGGCGCGAAGCGGGGTCCAATTCTTGGCTTCGGGGATCAGCCGAGCTTCGCTCTCGCGATACACGGCAGCTGGCAAAACGGCGTAGGGCAGATCGACGGCAGCCGTCGCCTTGAGATAGTACTGTGAGTGCAAAACCACTGCCGAGTACCACTTCATCCACTTCTCATGGTCCGGGAAGGCTTCGCACAGACGGATGAGAGCAATGATCGGCTCCTGTTCCTGGCCGATGTGAAAGCGATGGAAGAGATTCTCTCGCTTCGGGCTGGTGTAAAAGAAACCGGTCAAGGGAATCGTCCAGGGCTGCAGCGTGCGCTCCTGCGAGCTAAGCACCAGATCGCCCAAGACGATGGCTTCCTGCGCGTAACGGTCGTCTCCAGTCGCCAGGTAAAGTTCGACCGATGCGACCACGCCGAATGAGATACGCTCCAGTTCGTCTTTCGCTCCGTAGACTTCAGCGAGTGGAGGCGCCGTCTTCAGGCCCTCGACCGCATACTTCCAATCCTCTTCTGCGATCATGAGGCTTCGGTACGCCAACTCTGGATCGCTGTCCTTTAATACACGCGCCGCAAGGGCTTCCACTCCGCTGACGCGGAAGTTCCATTCCGGGTCATTGACGGCTTGTCCGAAGCGATCGTCGGACGTGCCCATGATCCCATCGGTCCAGTAACTCACCAGTTGGCCGGTGCTGCGAAAGCCGTCGCCGAATCGCGTTTTGAGCACCCAATTCAAGCCCCATCGCGCCTCTGCCAGCAGACGATCCGAGAGGACGGGGTCTTCGCGGTGTTGCCTCAGACTGTCTGCGAGCGACAACAGGGCGTACACCATTCCCGGCGTATTTCCGGTCGCAGAGAGATCCCCGGCATCGTGGTATCCACCGTTGACGACCATGCGCTTGTCGTCATGAATTGTGTAGATATCCTGATGACACTTGCCGTGAATGCCCGGAATTTCGGTTCCGCAGCGCTCGCTATACATGAAGTTGATCGACTTCCAAATGCTGTCGAGCCAGGCGTCCTCTCCGACGCGAAACGAGCGAGTCAGAGTCTTTCCGGCTTTGATCACGTAGGTGCCTGGCTCGCGAACGGCAGAAAAATCCAGCACTTGATAGGTCCCCAGGGGAGTGCTGGTTTGCTCGACCGGTTTGGTCAAAACGATGTGGCCGGTCTGTGCATCAAGCACGGAGAACTCTTGGGCTTTCAGATCACTGGCGATAGCGGACTTCGAAGAACCGGTAGTGTATCCGCTGTGGCTGAACGCAATCTTTCCGGGCGCCACATCCCACCCCTCCACGTGATCGGCCACCACGCTCTGTAATTCCAGTTGATCGATGTCCAGGATGGTCTGGTCGCCGGGTTCGGGAAACTTTTTAGGAAGACTGTAGGCAAAATCAAGCGCAGTGACACGATCGCGATCGAGTGGAGCAATTTCCCACACTACGTGATTCCAGACGTGGTTCTTGAGAATGATCGATTCGTGACGCCCCTCGTTGTATTGGTCCGGAAGTTTGTGGGAGCCGTCGTTGTGCAGCACAAGAGAGCAGGAGATAGCAGGCGCACCAATGACATCGGGGTACACCCAGAGCGAGATGCGGTTGTAGCGGCTCCAGTTTTCGCCGGGAAACTTTCGGGTCGCCACAAGATCTTCCCACTCCCCGCCACCGTCAACTAGGGCGACATTGGTAGTCGAACGGATGCGCAGCGAATGCCGGCCATCTTTGACGTGGACGTCGGTCAAGGTCATCTCTCCCGCGCCGGCGAAAGACCAGGTGGAGAGGTCTTCCACGCCGTCGAGCAGACGCGTTTCGAGGACCTTCTTGTTTAGCCATCGGAATTCAGCGCCGTCCTCATACCTCGGCTGCATCGGCATCTCGGGAACCATTTGCTGTGCCGCGAGAGACGAGACCGAACAAAAGATGCCCAGGACGGTGGTAATACCGAACTGGCGTGCCTTGCGTGTCCAGTTCCTCCATCTTGATTCGATATCCATGATCGGGCCTTGCGCCTCCATGCGAGATAGGAGCATCCATAACGCGGAAAGACGATCGAAATCGATCAGTCAGTTGCCGCAGAAAGAGTCTAGTGGGCCGGATGCAGAATGAGCTTCTGGATCCTCCAATTCAAGAGTTCCGCTACGAATAAGGTGTTCTCGGAAGGGCAGGAAATCTCATGCACCCATCCGAACTGGCCCAGCAGTTTGCCACTCTTCCCAAACTCTCCGAGGATGTTGCCATCCAAGTCCAGCTTATAGATTCGGCCGGCGGTGGAGTCCGAGGTGTAAAGGACCTGCTTCGATCCGGGAGTGATACAAATCGCCCAAGGTGCGCCGACGGTGGTCCACTCCTTTAGAAAATTGCCTTCGCCGTCGAACACCTGTATGCGGTTGTTTTCGCGGTCGCCCACGTAGACATTTCCCTTGGCATCGGTGGCGATGCTATGCGGGGTGTGAAATTCGCCAGGCGCTGTGCCGCGCTGGCCCCATTCTTTGAGCCAGTTGCCGTCCTTGTCAAATTTCACGACGCGCGAGTTCCCATATCCGTCGGCGACGAAACTGTTTCCGGCGGGGTCCCAGGCAACGGCGGTGGGCCGGTTGAAGAGCCGGTGGGCAAAGGTTGCAAAGGCAGGTGGCGGCGGTGGGGGAGTCACGCCGGGAGGAGGGGG
>VFSW01004427.1_pt1 | contig 20953 bp, 19 predicted proteins | sample 5358111 | NCBI WGS metagenome assembly VFSW01 (sample SAMN11554181, study PRJNA540505) | mine drainage metagenome | isolation source: sediment from site ElyBrook_90M | place: USA: Ely Copper Mine, Vershire, VT | collected 2017
CCCTTGTCCACCGCCAGCGACTTGATCGCCATCACGTCCGAGCCCGCCTGCGGCTCCGTGATCGCAAACGCCCCCAGGATCTCCGCGTTCACCAGCTTCTGGATATATTTCTTCTTCTGCTCCTCCGTCCCGTACCGCAGGATCGTGTACGCGCACCCGATCTCCTGCATGTTCACCTGCACCCGCAATGAACTCGACGCCCGGGCGATCTCCTCCGTGATGATCATCGCCGCGAGCCACCCCATGCCGTTCCCGCCGTACTCCTCGGGGATGACCGTCCCGAACAGCCCCAGCTCGCCCATCGGCTTCACCACTTCCTCGTACGGGAAATAGTGCTTCGCATCCCACTCGTCGGCATACGGCGCGATCTTCCCCGACGCAAATCCCCGAACCATGTCCCGCAACATCACCAACTCTTCCGATAACCCGAATTCCATGTCTCGTCTCCTTATGTGTTGGCTGACTGTATTGTGTGTTAGCTCTCTACTCCCAAAAAGCGGATCGGTCAATACGATGATGACACCTCACAGCCCGATGGCGTCTTTAACCAGCCTCGGTATCTGATCGGGAAGTTCCGCGATCCGCACCCCCGCCCCTTTGAGGGCATCGATCTTGGAGTCGAAGGTCCCCTTTCCGCCACTGATGATGGCGCCCGCATGCCCCATTTTTTTGTTTTTCGGCGCATTCTTGCCGGCAATGAACGAGACGACGGGTTTTGTGACATGCCCCCTGATATATTCGGCCGCGCGCTCCTCGTCGGTCCCCCCGATCTCGCCGATCAGGACGGCCGCCTGTGTGTCGCAATCCTGTTCGAACAGACTGAGGGCATCGATGAAATCCATCCCCTTGACGGGATCGCCGCCGATGCCGATGGAGGTTGACTGCCCGACGCCCGCCCTGGTGAGGCCGTAGGACACCTCGTACGAGAGTGACCCGCTCCTCGATACCACGCCGACCGGTCCTTTCTGGTAACAGAAATAGGGCATGAAGCCGATCTTTGCTTCACCGGGGCTGATGATCCCGGGCGTATTGGGCCCGATCATCCGGCAGGACTTTTCCCGGAGTTTCCGCTTGATGAGAATCATGTCATGCACGGGCATGTTCTCTCCCAGATAGATGACCAGTTTTATGCCCGCGTCGATGGCCTCCAGAATGCTGTCCCGGGCCAGCGCGGCCGGGATGAAAATGATCGACACCTCGGCCGCTTCCTTTTCGACGGCATCGAACAGGTCATCGAAAATCGGCACCCCCTCGACCACAGCACCCCCTTTACCGGGGGTGACGCCCGCCACGATCTTCGTGCCGTACTGGATCATGTCCCTGGTGAAGAACGTGCCCGCTTTGCCGGTAATGCCCTGCACAACGACCCTGGTCGATCGATTGATCAGTATGCTCATTGCTCCCTCCCAGCGCTACCGCCTTTTGCACCGCCTCCTCGAATGTTTCACATAGAGAGAAACCGGCCTTTCGCATGACCTCCCTGCCCTTTTCGGCGTCCGTCCCCTCCAATCTGATCACCAGAGGCTTGTCCACCCCACCGATCTTCTTTAAGGCCTCCAGAATGTATCCCCCCACCCGATCCATCCGGGTGATCCCTCCGAAGATATTCATCAGGATGCAATCGACGTCCTTTCGTGAATTCAACGTCCTGAGCGCCATCTCGTATCCCGTCGGGCTGACGTTGGCGCTGCAATCCATGAAACAGGCGGGCCTTCCGCCCGCGAGCGTGATGCAATCCATGGCCGTCATGGTGAGCCCTGCCCCGCCGCTGATCAAGCCGATATTGCCGTCCAGCTCCACATATTCCAGTTGGTAATCGTCCCGCAACGACTCCTCGATAGTCGCTTCATAGCTCGATTTCATCTCCTGGATGTCGGGGTGTCGATAGAGTGCCGCCCCGTCGATATCGATTCGGGCGTCGGCTGCGATCAGCGAGCCGCCGGCATTCAAGGCCAGCGGGTTGATCTCCGCGAACAGGGCATCGTACTCCATGAAGAACTTGTAAAGCTTTTTGGCAATATCGATGAAGGGGGCGAGCAACTCTTTCCTTGCGCCGAGGCGGATCAGCGCTGCCCGGACCTGATAATCCAGGAGTCCGTACGCGACATCCGCGACGATCTTTTCCATCCGTTCAGGATGGGTTTTGGAAAGCTCCTCGACATCCATGCCGCCCTGCGAACAGACGATCACGACCGGCTGGCCCGTTTCCGTATCGACGATGACGCCCAGATAAAATTCTTGTTGAATATTGAGCCGTTCTTCCAGGAGGATCTTGCGAACGGGATGTCCGGAAATGCTCATGTTGATGAGCTCATCGTATTGGCTTTCGCACTCCGCCACGGATCCCGCAAACCGGACCCCCCTCGCCTTCCCTCTTCCCCCCGTTAACACCTGCGCCTTGAGGACAACGCCGTTTCCCTTGTCAGCCCGCGATACGATGTTTCTGATATCCCGTTTCTCTTCGATGATCAGCCCCTCGGGGACGGGGATACCGCATTTTTTGAACAGCTCTTTACCCTGATACTCGAATATTTTCATCTTCCGCTCCTTTACCGCTGGATACGCCCGTCATGGGGGTCTCCGCATCCGTTGCTCGAGCACCCTTTTCCAGCAAGCAGAAGCTAAAAACATGCCAGCTTCTTAATAGTTATAATTGCCAATTATTCCCGGAGGCGACAGATACAGTGGAATAACGCATCTGTTTCAAATGAACTGTATGGTGCATGTATGAAACAGAGTGTTCAATTGGGGCGGCACGCGACCCGATGGCCGAGCAGGTTGTCGTATCGCTCTTCTATTGCCGGTTTCCAGGGTCCGTTATTCGGCCGGGCGCAACGAGCGAAATCATTTGACAAGGTCGGGACGATAGGAAGCGATATCGGGATACTCGACAAACTCGATAAAATTCCCTTCCGGATCCAGCGAATATAACGCAAGGACACCCTTGCGCACCTCAATGGGTTCTGCGCTGGTCAGTTTCACCCCATGCTCTCTTAAATGCTCTGCTACCCCGTTGATCCCTTCGATGACGAAGGTAAGGTACGCCAATCCGTGACGTTCATAGAGCCATTCGGGGACGGCATTCGGTTTTGGAGGCTCTTTGGCGGGCTGGACAAGTTTGATTCTTTCACCATAGGGTGTTTGCAAGCGAACGATTCGATATCCGTGGGGTGTACCGCCCAAGCGTCTGCTCATCTCCGGCGTCGTGTCGGCATCCGCCACCAGATTCAGGCCCAGGATTCCAACATAGAAATCGAGCATCCGCTCGATATCGTTACATACGATGCCCGGCTCCAAGGGTGCCGTCATCTTCAACGACCACGATTGCGTAGCTTCTTTCACCATCATCATTCCTCCTTCATCAGTTATGCCTCCTGCAGAACCTTGAGCGAAGAGCCTCCCTCCACCATGACCTTCCTCTTTTCGAAAAAGGCCTTCATGTGAGGGGTCACAAGGTGATTGCGGAGCGCCTCGAGGCTCTCCCACTGCTCGATGAGGGTGACAACGTTCGCGTCCAATACCTGCGGCGGTAAACCCGATGCGATATCCACCACCGGGATATATCGGATGCATCCCTTCTCTTCCCTCACCAGGCGCCCGGTGGATTTTAACAAATCGAGAAAATCGGCCATCCTGTCCGGCTTTACCCGTACCGAAGCGATTACATAAATCATGTCCTTTTCCTCCTTGCGATCATAATCATAACAGTTTATCCGGATCCGTCCTTCTGTCCATTCCGGACCCGCTTGGAGCGACAGCCTAACCTGACACCTGTCCTTTCAGCATCGCATCGTCACCGAAAGAACGCCCATTGCAGGTGATGCCCGCATCCCGATGAAGGATACTGGCGCAATCGTTTGGTCAACCCATCTCGGGACCGGCGATCCCGAACACCCGCCGGGGTTCTCCCGGATATCGGTTTTCGCCCCGGACCATGCGGATGAGCGGGCGCTGGAGCGGGAAAAGGCGCTTCGGCACAATGGCATCGACATCGGGGTTGGCGAGACAAACATCCACAAAGAACGGCTCGCCTGGGTGCGATCGGCCATAATTGATTACACCTGCCGCTTGCGAATCTCCTCAAGCACCGGCAACAGGTATTGCCGGAATTGGGCGGGATTCTCGCTCGCCGTGCGCAGCGTGTCCGCCGCCGTACAGGAAAAGTCGTATTCGCCGGTGAGGAGATAGAGCGGGCAAAGAACGTTGTTGATGCTGCCCGGCTTGCCGCGCAGGATCGGCCCATTCGACAGGTCGATCTACTTCGGCATATCCTGCGGGGGCGAAGCGGCGACGATGAAAATGAGATCTTCGAACCCCGTATTGATGATGGCATGCTTGACCTTCGGAGGGATGAAGATCACGACGCCCGGGCCGACCAGATGCCGTTTGCCGTCCAATTCCACCACTCCCTCTCCCTTGAGGATATAATAGATGTTCTCGGCCCTTTTATGGACATGCGCCTCGCAGTACCCCTTCGGCTGGTAGCTGGAGACGCGAAAATCGAACTGTTTCGACCCGGAAGATTCGTTGACGAGCAATTTTGAAAAGGCGCTGAAATGACCCGGGGCTTCGATCCAGTCGACCTCCTGAGCCTTGAAAATCTTCGCTTTCATCGATCCCCTCCCTGCAAAGGAGGGAGGGGCTTTCGCCCCTCCCCGGGTTTGGCCTATTTCCTGTCGCTCCACTTGGGAACGGGATAAATCCACTTTGCGGTCGCAGCACTGGTCGGATAGACGACTTCGAACTTCCCCTTCTGCACCTGGAGGACCAGGGTGGGCAGCTTGCACTGATGCGTGAAGTGGTCGTAGCTGATGAACTTGACACGTCCGTAAATCGTCATGAGGTCCGTCTGTGCCATGGACTCGGTGACCGCTTCTCTCGTCAGGGATTTCGCCCGCCTGAGGATGTCGGCGCAGACGTACGCCGAGGCATAGGCCTGGGCGGCATGGTACGGCGGTTTCACGTTGAATAACTTCTGATACTTCGCATCAAATTCCTTGGCTCCGGGATAGGGAACGGTCTTTTCCCACCTAGTGGAGGCATAAACGTCTTCGGCCGCATCGCCCGCACCCGTCACGAACTCGGGAATGGAGTAACCGGCCGCGCTACCGGTAAAGGCCTTCACATTGAAATCGATCTCCTTCATCTGCCGGGCAATCAGGGTGGCGTCCATCAGATAAGAAATCGCATAGACCACATCGGGGTTGAGGGCCTTCAATTTAAAAAGGAGAGGCTTGAAATCGACCAGACCCGCCTCATAGGCCTCGAAGATCGGAACATTGACCTTGTTGTCGTCGGCCCACTTCTTCATCGCCTTGGCCGTGCTCGTCCCGAACAGCGTATTTTCATAGATCATAACGACGCTTTTCGGCTTGGCCTCCTTGAGGAGCCACTCCTGCAGACCCGTATCAAAGTCGGTCGCCGGCTGGGCCATCCGGAAGATGTATTTCCAGCCCGACTGGGTGATGTTGTCGGCCGCGGCGGTGGAGATCATGAAGGGCATCTTCGCCTTTTCGGCCAGGGCGGCGGCGGGATAGGTGTCGGCGCTGCTGTACTGGCCCGTCAGCATGAGGATGCTGGGATCCTGGATCAGCTTCTGGGTGACGGTGATGGAGATTTCCGGCTTGCTCTGATCGTCCTCATGGACCAATACCAGTTTTTTCCCATTTATCCCGCCGGCGGCATTGATCTCATCCGCTGCCAGATCGAAACCGCGTTTCATGTGCTGTCCAAAGGGTGCATGTCGTCCCGTCAGCGAGTTGGGAACACCAATTTTGACGGTGCCCTGTGCAAAAAGCGTCTGAACCGATACGGTCAAGCCGAAAGACAGCATGAAAAACGCCGCAAACAAAACGATAGCTGTTTTCTTCATATCTCCCCTCCTATTGTTTTTTCAGTTAAACAATAACACCCTGAAGTTTTCGCTTTTACCTGCTCTTACCACGGAACTTGACGATACGCCTCCTTTCTGAATTCCTTATGCACGTTTTGGAACATCCCGATATTCTATAGGCCGAGGTATGCTGTTTTAATATGCTCATTGAGCAGCAGTTCCTGGCCCGAACCGCTCATGGTGATACGACCGTTCTCGAGAATGAAGCCTTCGTCTGCCATCTCCAGGGAGCGCTGGACATTCTGTTCCACCAATAAAACGGTAATCCCCCGGGAGTTGATCTCCTTGATGACTTCGAAAATCTGGCTCACCAGTATGGGTGCCAGACCCAGAGAAGGCTCGTCCAGAAGAAGGAGCTTCGGCCTCAACATCAACCCTCTGCCGATGGCAAGCATCTGCTGTTCGCCGCCGCTCAAGGTGTTGGCCATCTGGACCTGCCTCTCCCCCAGAACCGGAAACAGGTCGAAAACCTCGCGGAGGGTTTCCTCCCTCTTCGCCTTCGCCTCCGGCAGGACCGAACCGATCCGGAGATTCTCCAGCACCGTCATCAACGGGAAGAGCTGGCGGCCTTCGGGGACGTGAGCCACGCCCAGCTCGGCAACGTGGTGGGCAGCCAGGCCCGTGGTCACGTGGCGCTGGATCCGAATCTCCCCGGAACGGGACACCAGAAGGTTGGAAATGGCCTTCAGGAGGGTCGATTTACCGGCGCCATTGGAACCAATAATGGTGACGAGTTTCTTTTCAGGCACAGCAAAGGTGACATCCCACAAGGCTTGGGCATCCCCATAAAACACATTGAGACCCTTAACACTTAGCATAGTCCGCTCCTAAATAGGCCTGTATGACCTGCTGATTGCTGCAAACAGTTTCCGGCGTCCCGTCCATGATCTTTTCCCCGTAATTGATGACGACGATCCGATCGGAGATCGACATGATCGCCTTCATGACATGCTCGATCACCACCAGGGTAATTCCCTTTTCTCTGATCTTCATGATCAGCTTCACGGCATCGGCAATCTCTTTGGAATTCAAACCGGCCATGGTCTCATCGAGGAGCAGCAGCTCCGGTTGCGTCGCCAAGGCCCGGGAGACCTCCAAACGCTTGCGCATTCCCAGGGTGAGGTTCCCCGCCAACATGTCCTTGCAGGCAAGCTGACCGGTAAATTCGAGAATCTCCAGGGCACGTTCTTTCGCCTTTTTGGCGTTCCCGATCTTGGCGAAGGCGCCCACCATGACGTTTTCCAGGACGGTCAACTGCACCAGCGGTTTGACAATCTGGAAGGTCCGCGTGAGGCCGAGACGGCAAGCACCGGGCGGCGTCACATGGGTCATGTCCTTTCCATTGAAAAGGATGGTCCCGGCCGTCGGTTTGTGATAGCCGGTCAACAGGTGGAAGATCGTCGTCTTACCGGCGCCGTTGGGCCCGATCAACCCCAGGATCTCCCCTTTCTGAACGGTGAAATCCACTTGCTTCACCGCCACAAGGCCTGCAAAAGCTTTTGTCAATCCCTTCACTTCGAGCAGCATCGACTGATTCCCCCTTTATGCATGAAACCACTTGCCGGTGTATTGTTTCAGACTCCCCACGACCCCCTTGGGCAAAAACAGGATGACGACGACGACCAGCGCACCGTAGATCAGCACACTGGCGTTGGCAAACATCAGCCGGGATCCTTCGTTGACCATGACGACGCAGATGGCCCCGACCAGCGGGCCCCAGAACGTCCCGATCCCGCCCAGGATGACGACGAGCACCATCGCGATCGCGACGTCGCCGACGGAAAAGACGATGTAGGGATCGATGTAGGAGGTGTAGTTGGCAAACAGGCTGCCCATCACCCCCGTGAAAAAGGCGCTGATCATGAGGGAGTAAATCTTATAACGGGTCGTGTAGATGCCCAATGCCTCTGCCGCCTCTTCATCTTCGCGGATGGCGATGAAATAGAAGCCCAGCTTCCGTTTGATGACGAAGTCGACGACCACCAGGACAATCACCGTGACGACCAGCATCAGGTAGTAGAAGCTGACCTTTGAATCAACGATCGAATTGATCAGGAGAATCCCCACGGCGCCTTCGGTCACCTCTTTCCAGTGCAGGACGATGAGCCGCAGGACCTCGGAAAAGGCCAGGATCGAGAGGGAAAAGTAAGGGCCTCGCAACCGAAAGCAGATCGCGCCGATCGGGATGGCAATGAGTGAGGCGGCGATCCCGGCGTAGAGGAGGCCCATCCAGAGGGAAACTCCCAGTTTGGTATGGAGGAGCAACGAGACGTAGGCGCCCGTTCCGAAGAAGGCGCTGTGCCCGAAGGAGACCTGCCCCGTATACCCGCCCAGGAGATTCCAACTCGCTCCCAGGGCCGTCCAGAGCAAGATGAGTATGGCCAGATGGAGGTAATACTCATTTCGGAGCACGAACGGCAGGACCAGGGCAACCAACGCAAGCAACGCCGCAGGTAAATGACGGTTTTTCAATATGTCGTCCCATTTTGTCATAGCAGACCTCATTGCCTCTAAAATCTCGACTTACCGACCAGTCCGGACGGTCTGAAGATCAACACCAACACGAAGATGACAAACCCGAGCACATCCTTCAAGGCCATGGAGATATAGGTGGCTCCCATCTGCTCGACCACACCCAGCGTCACACCGCCGACCAGCGCGCCGAGGGCGCTTCCCATTCCCCCGAGGACCGTGACGATGAAGGCCTTGAGGGTAAAGAGTTCGCCGATGGCCGGGAAGACGTAGAAGATGGGCATGAAGAGCGTCCCCGCCGCACCCACCAACGCGGCCCCGACACCGAAGGTGATGATCATGATCTTGTCGATGTTGATCCCCATGAGACGGGCGGAATCAATGTTCTGTGCCACGGCCCGAATCGAGCAGCCCGTATCGGTCTTCATGATGAAGAGGTACAGGATCCCGGTGATGCCGAAGCAAATGAGAAAATCCCAAAGCAGCGGAAGGCTTACCGATATTTTCCCGATACTGGCGGTTGCGTTCGAGTAGGTGGTTAGTACCGTGAAATAGTTTGGTGAAAAAATCAGCAGGGCGGCGTTCGTCAAGACAAGCCCGATCCCAGCGGTCATCAGGATCTGATTTTCCCCGGGGGCCTTGGCCTTGATGAGGGGCATCAGGAGGAAACGCTGAATCGCGATGCCGATGACAAATAACAGAGGGACACTCACGGCAATGGAGAGGTAAGGATCCACTCCAAATTTTGTAAAGAGGATGTAACTGACGTACATCCCGATCATGAGGAACTCGCCGTGGGCCAAGTTGATAATTCTCATGACGCCGAAGATCAGCGTCATTCCCAGGGCAATCAAGCCATACAGACCGCCCAGGAGCACTCCGGATGTGACCGTTTGAATGAAAATCGAAAGATCCATACTCAAACCCCCACTGATTTTATTACTGATTCCAAATGGTGCTACAGATAAAAAGGATCGCAGAACTTGCGCTTATCGTGAACCTGTGCTTGTTGACCGATGACGGCATCATAAGTTGTATCGAAAAGCCAAAATCATGCCACGCCCCTATAATCGATAAACATCGATTAAAATCAAGCAACTATCCATCAAAAAGAAAAGACGATCTGTTCCAAATGAACACATTGTTTCAGAAGTGTGACATTTCGTTATCCTCTGTCGCGGCCGCGATGACGCGAATCGTTCTTCCGGCAAGAGCGTGAGCATTCGCCGGAGACTCAGGTCAGGGTCTTCATTTTTCTCCATAACGTGGTTCGGCTGATGCCGAGCATCCGCGCAGCTCTCTTTTTACAGAATTTTGCATCGAGCAGAACATCGTTGATGATCTTTTCCTGGGTATACTCCTTCTTGCCGATCGCGTCGCGCCGCACCGTCTGCAAACGAACATTCGGCTCCGATACGTTATGCGTTTCAAGCTCTCGGAACAGTTCCTCAAAAATATCGGGATCGAAGACCGAATCCGACAGGAGCAACAACCGTTCGATGAAATTCTCCAATTGCCGGATGTTGCCCGACCATGGATAGCGCATCAATTTTCGAATATGGTGATCCGGAATCGAAATCGGCTTCATGCTATATTTATGTGATATGCGCTTCATCAAATCGAAGACGATGATCTCCAGATCCTCGATCCGTTCGCGCAGCGGCGGCATATTGATAATAAGAACATTCAGCCGAAAAAAGAGATCTTCACGAAAGCGGCCGGAGCGAACTTCCTCGACCAAATTCTTGTTGGACGCGGCGAGAACCCGAACATCGATCGGAATCAGACGATCACTGCCGATCCTCATCACCTTCTTTTCCTGAAGAACCCTGAGCAAGCTCGCCTGTACGCTCGGCGGCGTCGAGGCAATTTCATCGAGAAAAATGGTGCCCGTATGGGCAAGTTCGAAGAGACCTATTTTCCCCCCTTTTCGCGATCCGGTGAACGCGCCTTCCTCGTGGCCGAACAGCTCATTTTCCAGCAACTGATCGGGGATTGCCGCGCAATTTATGGACACAAAGGGCCCCTTCGCTCTTCTCCCCATATTGTGGATGCTTTGGGCCAGGATTTCCTTTCCCGTCCCGGTCTCCCCGTTGATCAAGATCGTCGAATCGGAAGATGCATACCGCATCGCCTTCTTTATGACGTCCCGCATGGCGGAACTGGAATGAATCAAGTCTTTAATGGTGTATTTTGCCACGAGTCCCTTGGCAAAGTTTCGCCTGACTTCATTCTCATCTTTCATGACATTTGCGGCATTTTTAAAAATCGATACTATCCCGGCCACTTCTCCGTTGACCGAAATAGGGATATGGTTGGCCAAATAGAGATCTCCGTTCATTTTTTCCATTTTGTTAAACAACGGCTGTTTCGTTTCGAATATCTTCCTAAAATTCGCTTTACTCGTATAGTCGAGCAAGGAATTGGTCGCCGTGTGACTTTCTCCCATACCCAAAAGCTGCTTGGCGGCTTTGTTCACCGTCGTTATGACACCCGATCGATTCACGGATATTATGGCATCCGGCGTCGAGTCAACGATGCACTGATACCGTTTCGATTTTTCCTGTTCCTGTCGATTCAGACCAGCCACGGATACTGCATCCTCGATGGCAAAGGCCACGGCCTCTTCCGAAATGTACAACTCGATCCCTCTCAGGCCGTAGTTATGGGCATATTTCATCGACACACCGCCGCCGATGATCACGTCCACACCCTTTTCCTTTGCCGCAACGATCACCTGCTCCAGGCTTGCGCTGTCGTGATAAATGCCCTGCATGATCCTGGCGTCGAATATCTCTTCCAATACCTCCATACCGTTGAGCTGCTTCCGGAACGTCGTGATGATAATCCGCTTGCCCACCATGACGGCCCTTTTCATGCTGATCAGGATATCCATCGGGTTGGCCATGAGTGCCAGGACGGGGATGTGCAATCGCTCCCTGAGAAGCTCGGCGGTGCCTCTTCTGCTGATGATGACATCGGTGCCGTCGTTTTCCATGGCGATACCCACCGGTATGGCCTCGTCCAGACCGCACACCAGCTTGGTATGCACGCGATCAATCTTCGCCTTCGCCAGCCTGTTGATCTTGTTTATCAGTTCCTGACTTGACAGTATGGCGCCAACGGTCAGCTTTGCTCTTTGCATGGTCATATCGGTGCCTCTGTTCGAGCAACTCGTAATCAATCGGTGTTTGTCATGTCCGCAAATTTCGCTTCCCATACGAGGGTTCCGGATGGCCGAAGGGAGGCAGGACCCAAGACCCGGTGGAGGGGGCGAATGCCTGTCTATTGACGGCCACATCGATGACAAAAGGTCCGTTCGAACGGATCGCCTGTTGGAAGACATCCTTGAAGTCGCCGGGCTTTTCAACTCTGGCGCCCTTGGCGCCGCAGGCAACGGCCAAAGCCGCGAAATCAGGATTCATCAGCTCACCCGTTCTATCTTTCTTGAAGCTGGTCACGATCTCGCGGCCGGGCCAGGCCCCATTGGCCTGATGACGGATCACGTTAAAACCGTAGTTGTTCCAGATGATCCAGACGGCCGGGATGTCGTATTCCACCGCCGTGCAGAGGATATGCGGCGTCATCATGAATCCCCCGTCTCCACAGACGGAGACGCAAACCTTGTCGGGCACGGCCAGTTTGGCCCCCAGCACCCCGCAGATGCCGAAACCCATGGAGGCGAATCCCCAGGATTGAAGAAATCCGGCGGGCCGGTAGACATCATAAAACTGGAGCAGCCAGTTGTGGTGCTCGCCCACGTCCGCAAGGAGGATGCCGTCCCTCGGCATGATGGCCCGGATATCCTTGACCAGTCTCTCCGGCTGGATGGGAACGGCGTCGGAGATATATTTGGGCTGGTTAAACTCCTCCCAGCCTTTTCTCCAAGTACCGATGCCACTCAGCCACTCCGCATTCCGCTTGGCATTCGGTTTGACCCGGTTTGCCAGCTTGTTCAGCAGCTCCTTCAGGAAGGTCTTCACATCGCTCAGGATACCGATCGTGGGCGGATAATTCCTGGCCATTTCATCGGGATCGATCTCGACGTGAATGAGCTTTGTGGGCGGGATATTGAACGTGTAGCCGGGGATCCAGGAGCTGCTCTGCCGATCGTCGAACTTGACCCCGAGAGCAAGAAGAACGTCGCAGGAACGGCATGCCTCGTTGGCCATATAGCTTCCGTTTCGACCGATCGGCCCCAGGCTGAGCGGATGGTCCGCCGGGATCACGCCTTTGCCGTTTGCCGTGGTTGCCACGGGGATACTGAGAAGCTCCGCCAGCTTGATCAGTTCGGCGGAGGCTTCGGAAATTTCGGCCCCATGACCGGCAATGATGCAGGGCTTGTCCGTGCTCAGCAGCAGCTCCATGGCCTTTTCAATGAGTTCCGAACCCCCCGTGCTGCGCGAGGAAATCCCGTCGCGCCAGAGGGACGGTTCCGGAACTTCTACATCCGCCTCCTCCGCAAAGCAGTTCAACGGCACATCGAGATGAACGGGGCCCGTCCTGCCTGTCATCATCGTCTTGAAGGCCTGGCGCATCATCAGAGGGATCTGCTCGACGCGGGTAGCCTGGTAGCCTCTTTTCACATAGGGTCTGATGACATTGGGAAATTCCGCCTGATAAAAACGCCCTGTCTCCTGGAAAGGAGATCTGCCGAATTGGGATGTCGGAACGTTGCCCGTGATGGCCAAAAAGGCCGAAGAATCCATCATGGCCGAAGCCAAGGCGGTAGGAAGGTTCGTCGAACCCGGCCCGCAGGAGGTGAACGTCGCGACGGGTTTATGGGTTACCCGGAAGTAAGCGTCCGCCATATGGCCCGCTGCCTGCTCATGTCTCACCGTCATTAGCTTAATCTTGTCCTTTCGATCATAAAAGGCATCCAGAAACCCGATATCTCCATGGCCGCACAGACCAAAGAGATAGGGGACCTTTTCCGCAATCAAATATTCCGCGATAATATCCGCCCCTCGCACCTTTCCCATTTTTCCTGTCCTCCCTCAGTGATGTCGCGATCGTCAATGGTTCCGAGCGTTGTATTGCTCCCCCCGGTATTTTGTCAACTTCTCATCTTCCCGAGATCCATCCGCTCAACTACAATCGCCATCCGGCGAACGCAGTTACCTCTGCCACCCAAGCGGACCCAGCTTCCCGACGGAACTTTCGATACCCCATGTGGGACGCTCTCCATACGTGGTTTCCAGAATCGATACACCGGAGAAACGGATCTGTCGGAGCTTCGCGGCGACTTTTTGAAAATCCACTTCCCCCATGCCGACGGGGGCGTGCGACCACGTCCGGGAATCCGTATCGGAAAGATGAACGTGAATCAATTCTTCCTTGATCGTTTCAAGACCGGTTTCCACATCCTCAACCATCGCCGCATTGGCCACGTCAAACACCGCTTTCATCCACGGACTGTTGACTTCGTGCAGGATGTCGAGCATCCGTTCGGATGTTTCGATGAACAGTGACGGCCCGTTTTCCAGCCCGAAGACGACCTCGTTCTTCTCCGCATGCTCCACGCACCGGAGAACCCCTTCCCGAGCGAACTCCTTCCAGACGAGCTCCACGGAAGGAGCCAGCAGCGGATGCCGTTTCCCGATGATGACAACGATGATGCGCGCACCCAACTCGTGCGCAAGGGTGATTTGATCCTTGATCTGGCGAACACTCTCCATTCTGATGCCGGGGTTGGCGCTCGCCATATTGATGTCGAGAAAGGTGGGATTGACGGCCACCAGTTCCAGATCAAGCGTGTCGAGCAAATTTCGCAGATCCCGGCGTTCTTGCCTGGAAAAAGCGGGCGGCCAGAGATGCGGGGGCGCGGTCATCAATTCGACATACCTGAATCCCAACGCCTTGATTGCCCGCAACGCATCGGGCAGCGGGCAATTCCACAGATACGAGTACTGGGCCGTTCCGAGCCTCAATGCTTCTTCCATCTTCCCAATTCCTGCGCCGTGAAAACGGCACGGCCGCCTTGTATCCGCAGCGTCTCAATGACTCGTGCATGCCGTCATGCCGGATCGAGTCCGTCATGACAATCTGATCGACATATTATGCGTCGTCAGGCATTGCGGCTCAAACCTCCTCAGACGCTCCGGCCGGCAATGGCACCCTCTTCGATCGATTCCTTTATGGTGCGCGGCAGGTTGCAATCCCCGACGACGTACAACTCCCCGATCCTGCCCTCCGCCTTGAGCGCCTCGGCGAGATCGTTATTGTTTCGCATGCCTGCAGCCAACACGACGTTTTCGACGGGAATTTCCTGGAACATCCCATCCTTCTGAATCACGATCGACCGATCCTTGATTTCCTCGACGGTCGTCTTCAGCCGCACCTCGATATGCGGGCTGCCCGCGACGGCGTTCCGGGCGAACAAACCGGTCCGCAACCCCACATTCCCGCCGAGCTTGTCGGTCGGCTCGACGATGATCAACGGCCGCACCTCCTCCTCTTCCAGAAACAGGGCGGTCTCCAGACCCACGAGCCCCGCCCCGATCAGGGCGGTGGCCCCCTTGAGCGTACGATTTCCGGAAAGGACGTTGAGCGCCGTGTGCACGTGCGGTTTTTCGCCCCCCGGGGTAAAGGGAATGGCCGGTTCCGCACCGGTGGCGATGATCACCGCATCGGGCTTCATCTGCCCGACCATCTCTGCCGTGACCGTCGTCCCCATGCGAATCTCAACGGCGGATTTTCTCAGTTGGGTTTCCAGATAACGGATGATCCCCAGGAATTCCTTTTTATGCGAGGGCTTGGCGGCATAGTTGAGCTGCCCTCCGAACTCGTCGCTCTTTTCGCACAAAAGGACCTTGTGGCCGCGCAGGCAGGCGACCCGTGCCGCTTCCATCCCGGCCGGGCCCGCGCCGCCCACCAGGACCTTCTTCGGCCGCGGGGCGGGCATGATCTTCAATTCGCTTTCCCTTCCCGCCTCGGGATTGATCGAACAGGTGATGGGATTGTTGGTCGCCAGTTGATCGCTGCAACTCATGCAGGCCGGACAGATGCGGATATCCTCCACGCGCCCCTCTTTCGCCTTCCGGGGCCAGTACGGGTCGGCGTGCAGCGCCCTCCCGAGCGCGATGAAGTCCGCCTTGCCCGCCGCCAGTATCTCCTCCGCCAGATCGGGGTGATTGATCCTTCCCACGACCGACACGGGGATGCCGACACTCTGCTTTACCTTCCATGCGTCATCCACGAGGCAACCCCGAGGGTAGGCCATCGACTGCGCAATCCATCCTATCGATTCATAAATCCCCGCCGAAACGTCGATGAGATCGATGCCCGCCTTTTCCAGCTCCCGGGAGAACAGCACCGAATCGGCGACGGTGATGCCCCCCTCGACTTTTTCATCGGCGCTCATTCGGTAGGCAATCGGGACCTCCTCACCGACGACGCGGCGGACCTTCGCCACCACCTCCAGGGGAAAGCGCATGCGCTTTTCGGGGGAGCCGCCGTACGCATCGGTTCGCTTGTTGCTGAAGGGGGAGAGGAACTGGCTGATGATGTACCCGTGGGCCCCGTGGACCACCATCACGTCGAAACCCGCCTCGACGCCCCTCCGGGCGGCCTCGCCGAATTTCTCTATCAACTCCCCGATCTCCGCCAGCGTCAGTTCCCGCGGGGATTCCCCGCCGGCGAGGATCTTGCAAGGGACATTCGACGGCGCCACCGGCTGGAGGCCGGTTATGTAGGACGACGTTTCCCTGCCCGCCGCGTAAAGATGCGCGGCGATCTTTGCGCCTTCGGCGTGGACCGCGTCGGCCATCCGCCTCAAACCCGGGACCATCCTGTCGTCGTGTATCCCCAGCTGCCGGATGTGCCCCCTCCCGACCGGCGCGACGTACATCGATTCGACGTTGATCAGGCCGACGCCCCCCCTGGCCCTCTCGGCCACGTAGTCGATATACCGCTGTGTCACCGATCCGTCGGTATTCGCGTAATTCCGTTCGCAGGGAGCGCTAATGAGGCGGTTCCTGAGGGTCACGCCCCGGAGTGTGTATGGTTGAAACATCCGTCGATAATTCATTGCATCCGCTCCTTCCCCAGTGGACAACGCGGTGTCACTCGAATATCTCGGTGTTGTAAAACTCGCCGAACAGCTCATGTTCCGACGGCCTGTCTTCCGGAATCGGCCGGCTCACCCACGTTACCTGCATGTAGTGTTTGAGCGAAATATTCTCGTTGGTGATGTTGCCGCCCCAGATGCCACACCCCAGGCTACCCGTCATCGGCATCCCATTCGTAAAAGACCCGGCATTGGCTTTCGATTGCGCCTGCCTGACCATCATCCGGCTCACCGGCGCAACGAGCGCCAGGCGATGGATGTGGTCGTCATCGAAGGAGTAGATCCCGCAGGAATGGCCCTTTCCACCCACATCGTATATTCTCCTGACCATGTCGAGGGCATTGTCGAATCCGCTGTATTTGAAGATCGATAGAACCGTCCCGAGCTTTTCGCTGGAAAAGGGATATTCCTTCCCGATCTTGTCCTCCTTGACGATGAGGAATTTTTTCTCCGGCGGGATCGCGAATCCGGCCAGTTCGGCCAGCCTCGCGGCAGGTCGGGCGACCGTCGCCGGCGTTCGGTGGCCCTCGGCATCCCAATAGATGGTCTGGAGGAGCTTCTTCTCCTCCTCTGTGATCAGATAACCGCCCTCTTTTTGGAGTTGGGCGAGGAACCGATCGTATATCGACGCCTCCACCAGGAGGTTCCCGTCCGCCGAGCAGCCGGAGCCGTTGTCGTTCGTTTTGCTGAGGCGGGTGTTCCGTGCGGCCTCTTCGATGTTCGCCGTTTCATCAATGACCATCGTCGAATTCCCCGGTCCAACACCGAAGGCAGGCCTTCCCGAACTGTAGGCCGCCTTCACCATCGCCGGCCCCCCGGTCGCAATCGTCAAATCACAGATCGACATCAACTCCTGCGCCAGCGGGATACTCGGCGTTTCTATGCACTGCAGGACGCCTTCGGGTACTCCCTGTTTTTTAAGAGCTGCCCGCATGATGCGCACGGCTTCGTTGGTCGATCGCTTACTGGCAGGGTGGGGGGCAAAAATTACGACATCCTTGCACTTGATCGCATAAATCGCTATCCCGATGGGCGTGATCACGGGATTGGTCACGGGGATCAATGCGGCTATAACCCCGACGGGCTTTGCATATTTGGATATCCCCTTTTCCGGAATCTCTTCGATCAATCCCATGCTTTTCTGTCTGAGTGCATCGCGAAGAATTCCCAGCACTTTAAAACGCCGGGTCGGCTCCCGATCCCCCATGCCGCTCTCATCCACGCTCATGTTCGTGAGTCTGAGCGCCGTAGTCTCGTTCGCCACCGCCCAGGCAACGGCCCTGCACAACCGGTCCACCCTTTCCTGATCGTAGTTTTCAACAGCCTTCAGTGCCGCCTTCGCCCGCGTCAACAGCTCCCTGGCATGTGACTTTTCCTCTGCCGTGATTGGCCTCGCCATCGGTAACCTCCTCATGATGCGTAATTCGTTCTTGTAAATGTATCCATAATTACGGTTAGAAATTTCTGAGGGACGGGCAACGGAAACGCCGCATCGTACCCGACCATGCCGATGGCCCCGGGAGCCCCTACTTTTTCGGCTTCTTCCTGGCGATGATCGCCTTGATCTCTTCCACCGGTGCTAAGGTCGCGATCGCTTTCTCCATCGCCGCTTCGACTCCGAAGATAACCTGCAGTTTCTCCAGGGTCGTCGTGAGAGCCTCCGCGGGGATACAGACCACGCCGTCTTCATCGGCCATGATAATATCCCCCGGCCTGACCGCCACCCCGGCCACCTCGACGGGCACGTTGTAGCCGACAATCTGGATGTCCGAAGGCTTGTCCACCGTCGCCGATCCGGTGCAATACAGAGGCATTCCCATAGCCCGGTAGCCCGCGATGTCCCTCGCGCCGCCGTAAACCACCATACCTGCCAACCCCTGGCGTTTCGCGCACTCACCCTGGTTATCGCCCGTGAAGTGGCAATCCATCCCCTTGCCGTCGATCAATAGAACGCTTCCGGCTGGGGTGTCGCGAATAGTCTGGTACATGCTCAGTTTGGGATTGTCGGGGCGCGGCGAGCCGAAGAGGACCGTGGCGACCCTCCCCAGGATGGTGACATCTTCAGACCCGCGGGCGGGCCGGATGCCTTTGATTCCCCCGTTGAGCCCCGCCAGGGCAAGGGCATCGTTGACCATGCCGGTATTCGCCTTTTTCAGCGCTTCCGCGGCTTCCCGCGGGATTGAAACAGCCTCTGTCATGGACGTAACGCTCCTTTCATGAGGGGAACCGATGCGGCGCATCAGCCGGTGATGTCGCCCCGTCGTTTTTTCACAGCCGGCAACGTCATGATTGCCAGGATCAGGACTGAAACGACGATGAACGCAAGGCTTATCGGCCGCTCGATGAAGACCGTGGGATCGCCTTCCGAAACCTGGAGCGCCCGCCGCAGGTTCTCCTCTACCATCGGCCCCAGCACGAACCCGAGCAGCATCGGAACCGGGCTGCACCCGAGCAGCCTCCAGGCAATCCCGAGGATGCCGAAAATCGCCGCAAGATAGACATCAAACGAGGCAGTGTTCGTGCTGTAGATACCGATGGCGGAGAATACCATGATGGCGGGAAAAAGCAGACGATAGGGAACCTTCAGCAGGCTGACCCACATGCCGATCAGCGGCAGGTTGAGGATGACGAGCATCAGGTTGCCGATCCACATGCTCGCGATCAAACCCCAGAAGAGATCGGGCTTCTGGGTCATTACCCCCGGACCGGGAGTGATACCGTTTATCATCAGCGCACCAAGCATCAGCGCCATCGTCCCGCTCGCGGGAATCCCCAGGGTGAGCATCGGGATGAACTTGCACTGCGCGTCCGCGTTGTTGGCGGCTTCGGGCGCTGCCACACCCTCGATCGCACCGTGACCGAAACGCGATGGGTCCTTGGCAATTTTTTTCTCGATCATGTAAGACGCAAACGTGGCGATCGACGGTGTGGTGCCGGGCAGAATGCCGAGAAACGCCCCAAGCCCCGTCCCTCTCAGGATCGGGGCGATTGCTTGTTTCATGTCCTGCCGTGTCGGATAGAGACTCCCCACCTTGGAGGTGAAGACCACACGCTCCTCCGGATCGCTGAGGTTGTTGATGATTTCTCCCACCGCGAACACCCCCACGGCGATGATCACAAAGCCGATCCCGTCCGCAAGCTCGTAAAAGCCGAAGCAGAAGCGCTTGATGCCCGAATCGACGTCGGAGCCGACGATCCCCAACAGCAGGCCCAGCACGACCATCGCGAGCGATTTCAGCATGTCGCCCTGGGCGAGCACCGCCGCGGTGACGAGACCCATCAGCATCAGCGAAAAGTATTCCGCCGAACCGAACTCCAGAGCCATATTGGCCAGCGGTGGACCGAACATGGCGACGATCAGCGTACAAACGGTGCCGGCAAAGAATGAACCGATGGCCGCAATCGCCAGGGCCGCGCCGGCGCGCCCTTGCCGCGCCATTTGGTAGCCGTCGATACAGGTGATCACCGACGCGGTCTCCCCCGGCAGGTTGACCAGGATGGAAGTCGTCGAGCCGCCGTACATGGCACCATAGTAGATGCCGGCCAGCATGATCATCGCCGCAACGGGCGGTATGTTGTAAGTAAGCGGCAGCAGCATCGCGATCGTCGCCATCGGCCCGATTCCGGGAAGAACGCCGATCAGGGTCCCCACCATCACGCCGATGAAGCAGTAGAGCAGATTCTGCAGCGAGAACGCCACGCCGAACCCGAAGATGAGATTGTGAAACAGTTCCATCGCGATCTCCTATCAGAATCCCTTGAGTAGCGGATAGGGCAGCCCGAGCCCCCAGATGAACAGCGCCAGTGAAGCCAGCGTCAGTACTCCTGTCAACAACAGCACCTCGATAAACTTGAATTCCCTGCCCGAAGCCGCCGACACGAAGACCAGTGCCACGAGCGCCGGGACGAAACCCGCCCGCTCCACCAGGACGCCGAACAGGATCAGGGACAAGGGCAGCAGGGCCAGCGCCCTGAGCGACACGTGGCCCTGGATCCTCTCGCCGCGCCGCATCCCGATCGCCGCGATACAAGCACCGAATACAACGAGTATCCCGCCAAGCATGGTCGGAAAGAAACCGGGACCCATGCGCAGCGCACTGCCGAATCGGTATTCCCGGGCAATGAACATCGCCGCCAAGCCGATTGCGATCAGCATCATCCCGGCCCAGAAATCCTTGTTCTTGCGTAACTCCATCTTCATGCGGAACTCCTCACCTGCAAAGGGATCTCATCGCACGGCGGGTCGCTCCCGTTCAGAATAGCGGAAGGACGGCAGCGGCCCGCCGGTACGCTGCTTCTACTTGACTTGGATATTGGCCTCTTTGACCACCTTGCCCCACTTGGTTATCTCTTTCTCGATGAAGGGACCGAATTCGGCCGGGCCGAGATAGTCGACGTCCGCCCCTTCTTTCTCGAACAGCTTCTGCACGTCCGGCGAGTCGAGGAGCGCCTTGATCTCCTTGTTCAGCCGGTCGACGACCGGCGCCGGCGGGGCGGGCGGCGCGCGGGTCCCCCCCCCG
>VFSW01004428.1_pt1 | contig 20952 bp, 21 predicted proteins | sample 5358111 | NCBI WGS metagenome assembly VFSW01 (sample SAMN11554181, study PRJNA540505) | mine drainage metagenome | isolation source: sediment from site ElyBrook_90M | place: USA: Ely Copper Mine, Vershire, VT | collected 2017
ACCGGGCCCCGTCAGAACAGACTGGCCAGCCCGAGTACATCCTTCATGTCATACAAACCCGGGGGCCTGTCTGCAATGAACCGCGCTGCGCGCAGGGCGCCCAGGGCAAAATTGGCACGACTGCTGGCCTTATGGGTGATTTCCAGGCGCTCGCCCTGTCCCATGAACGACACGGTATGGTCCCCCACCACGTCGCCGCCCCGGGTCGTGGCAAAACCGATGGTGTCCGGATGGCGCTCGCCGGTCACCCCTTCGCGGCCGTACACGGCCACGTCGGCCAGGCGATGTCCGCGGGCTGCCGCCACCACTTCGCCCATGCGCAACGCCGTGCCCGAGGGGGCGTCCACCTTGTGGCGGTGGTGGGCTTCGGTGATTTCCACGTCATAACCCGGCTGCAGCACCCGGGCCGCAAGATCCAGCAGTACCAGCGACAGCGTGACCCCCATGCTCATGTTGGGGGCAAAGACGATGGGGATCCTGGCACTGGCTGCCCGGATGAGGTCCTTCCCGGCATCGTCAAACCCCGTCGTCCCGATCACGATGCCGCGTCCCGCGGTCTCACAGGCGGCAAGATGCACCAGGGTTCCTGCGGGGCGGGTAAAGTCGATCAATACCTGGCTGGCATGGAGCGCCGCCGGAATGTCGTCCGTAATGGTCACGGCTTGCGGCGCGCCCAGCCAGTCGCCGGGGTTGCGTCCCAGATAGGGGTTGCCCGGCTGCTCCAGCACGCCGGTCAGCGCCAGATCTGCTGCCGCCACCACGGCTTCCATCAGGGCCCGCCCCATGCGGCCACTGCCCCCTGCAATACAGATGCCCAGCGCCATCAGTGGCCCCCCGCTGGCGCCGGCACTGGAACTGGTGCTGCACCTGCAGCAGGGGCCACGGGTTGGGTGGCCGCAGGCAGCGTCTCGGCGGCGGGTGTTGCCGCCACTGCAGGCAGGGGAGCAGCAGCAGGAGGCGGCGGGAAGTCATAGTCCGTCTCGTAACGCGCCATCTTGTCATCCTTGAAAAACACCGTCAGGTTGTGTGGCTGACTCATTTTTCCCTTTTTGCGCGTGTAGTAGACGTAATCCCAGCGGTTGGCGTGGAAGGGGTCTGCCAGCAGCGGCGAGCCTAGCACATAGCCCACCTGGGTACGGGTCATGCCCGTCTTCAGGCGGCTGACCATCTCCGCATCTATCACCACCCCCTGCTGGATATCCAGGGTGTACGGCTTGATGGAAGAAAGCTTCGGGATGCTCTGCGTCAATTCATCCCAGGTGGGGAGCGAAAAGCTCGGCATCGAGGGCATGCTCAACGAGGAGCATCCCGCCAGCAACAGGGCCGGCAGAAGCAGTGCAGCGGCAGTTCGAATCATTGTTTTATCCAGTACAGTCTAATCTGCTTATAATAACTCATCTTCACCCACCATTAGCCCCCCCATGAGCGCTCCGCAAGATCTCAAGGACATCGGCCTCAAGGCCACCCTGCCGCGCTTGAAGGTTCTGGGCCTGTTCGAAAACTCCGACACCCGGCACATGAGCGCTGAAGAGGTGTACCGGCGCCTGCAGCAGGAAGGCATGGAGATTGGTCTCGCCACGGTGTATCGGGTTCTGACCCAGTTTGAACAGGCGGGCCTGTTGGTGCGCCACCATTTTGAAAGTGGCAAGGCGGTGTTCGAGCTCAATCACGGCGAGCACCACGATCACCTGGTGTGCCTCCAGTGCGGCCACGTGGAAGAGTTCTACGATGCTGAAATCGAAAGGCGCCAGGCCAGGGTGGCGAAGGAACGCGGGTTTTCCATCCACGACCATTCACTGCAACTGTACGCCGACTGCCTGCGGGAAAACTGCCCCCGAAAACCCTGAAAAAAAGCGCCCCGCAGGGCGCTTTTTGATCTACAGGGGACGAACGCCCCCGTTTTGACTACAGTACGGACTTGAGCGTCTTGCCCATCTCGGCCGGATTCTTGGTGACCTTGATGCCGCATTCTTCCATGACCGCCAGCTTTTCCTGAGCCGTGCCCTTGCCGCCGGAAATGATGGCGCCTGCGTGGCCCATGCGTTTTCCAGGAGGGGCCGTCACGCCGGCGATGAAGCCGATGACCGGTTTCTTCATGTTGTCCTTGATCCAGCGCGCGCAAATTTCTTCATCGCCTCCGCCAATCTCACCCACCATGATGACGGCTTCGGTTTCGGGATCGTCGTTGAACAGGCGCATGACGTCAATGTGCTTCATGCCGTTGACGGGATCGCCGCCAATGCCGACACAGCTGGACTGGCCAAGCCCCAGTTCACGCAACTGGCCTACGGCTTCGTAGGTCAGGGTGCCGGAACGGGAAACCACGCCAATGGGGCCCTTTTTGTGGATGTGCCCCGGCATGATGCCGATCTTGATTTCGTCCGGCGTAATGAGGCCCGGACAGTTGGGCCCGATCAACTGCGTCTTGCTGCCCTGCATCTTGTAACGCGTGCGGATCATGTCGCGCACCGGAATGCCTTCAGTGATGCAGATGACCAGTTCGATGCCTGCTTCGACGGCCTCATCGATGGCCGCTGCGGCAAAGGGGGGCGGCACGTAGATGACCGACACCGTGGCGCCGGTCTGTGCACGGGCTTCCTTGACGCTGTCATAAATGGGAATGCCTTCGTAGTTCTGGCCGCCTTTCTTGGGCGTGACGCCCGCCACGAAACATTGCGCTCCGAATGCATATTCCTTGCACATCTTGGTGTGGAACATGCCGGTCTTGCCCGTAATGCCCTGGGTGATGACCTTGGTATTTTTGTTAATCAGAATTGACATATCACCCCCGCGCCGCTTCCACCACCTTGGCGGCGGCGTCAGCCATGTTGACGGCGGAGATGATGGGAAGACCCGACTCCGCCAGAATTTTTTTGCCCAGTTCCACGTTGGTTCCTTCCAGACGAACCACCAGGGGCACTGCCAGCTTGACTTCGCGAGCTGCCGCAACCACGCCCGCCGCAATCACGTCACACTTCATGATGCCGCCGAAGATGTTGACCAGAATGGCCTTGAGACCGGGGTTTTTGAGCATCAGCTTGAACGCTTCCGTCACTTTCTCGGTGGTGGCGCCACCGCCCACATCGAGAAAGTTGGCCGGGCTGCCGCCATAGAGCTTGACGATGTCCATGGTGGCCATGGCAAGGCCGGCACCGTTGACGAGACAACCGATGTTGCCATCGAGCGAGATGTAGGACAGGTCGTACTTGGAGGCCTCGACCTCGTTGGGATCTTCTTCGTCCAGATCGCGCAGCGCCGTGATTTCAGGATGGCGGTACAGCGCGTTCGAATCGAAGTTCATCTTGGCATCCAGGGCAACCACGCGCCCGTCTCCCGTCACGACCATGGGATTGATTTCGGCGAGGCTGGCATCGGTTTCGTCGAAGGCGCGATACAGGCCCTGCAACAGGGTGCGCGCCTGGGGAACCAGCGCCTGCGGCACGCCAATCTTCAGCGCCACGTCATCCGCCTCGGCGTCCAGCAGCCCCTTGGTGGGGTCGATGAAAATCGTGTGAATCTTTTCCGGGGTGTGGGCGGCCACTTCTTCAATGTCCATTCCACCTTCCGAACTGGCCATCAGGGCGACGCGCTGGGTACCGCGGTCCACCACCATGCCCACGTAGAGCTCCTTCTTGATGTCAGCACCTTCCTCGATCAGGAGACGGCGCACTTTCTGACCTGCGGGCCCCGTCTGGTGCGTGACCAGTTGCATCCCGAAAATCTGTTTTGCATAGGTCTCGAGCTCGGCGGGAGATTTGGCGACTTTCACGCCACCGCCCTTGCCCCGCCCACCGGCATGAATCTGTGCCTTAACCACGGCGACATGGCCCCCCAGGGTCTTTCCTGCCGCCACCGCCTCCTCCACGGAGAAACACGGAATGCCGCGCGGTGTGGTGACACCGAACTTCCGCAGAATCTCCTTTGCTTGATACTCATGGATCTTCATTGCTTGGCCTTTTATCAGTGTTGATGGTATCCATGTGAATGGTATCCATAGCCAATTACAGATAGCCGATAGCCCATGGAATGGAGCCCTGATTCTACCCAAAATTCATCATGAAAACATTATGATTTTTGGGAAAACCATTTGGGATAAAATTTGGCCACCACAGGCCCGTGGGTATCGAGCGCGTGGCAGCCATCCAGGTGCGGGGGTTTCTGATCGCTGCCCGACTCGGCCGAGCCGTAGCGGGTCTGAAAGGCCACGGTGGCCAGCGTCCCGATCATCTCGGTGAGGTGGGTGCAGCCGCGCACTCCGGCGAAGCGTTCCTTGACCGCCTTGGTGAATCCCGGAGCAATGCGCAGCCCCTCCAGATGGCGGTAGTGGGGCGTGATGGTCTCGCAGGCTCCGGGGTAGGGGCGTGCCACCGTGCGGGCCTCCGCCTCGCGAATCACCATGCCCTCATCGATGGTGATGCGCAGCCACATGTCGTGAATCGGCTCCCCCGCAGGCTTGCTGCCGCCCGACACGTGGAACTCGTAGCCCTTGACGTCCACCAGGTGCCCCTCGATGTCGAAAAGGCCGTCCTCGCGCTGATAGCCCTCGACGGAAATCTGACGTCGGTGCAGCAGCCTGCGCGGAACGGAGGGGTTGGAAAACGCCATGGTGTCTGTCTCCATGAAGATAAGGGGCGAACCTCATCAGGTACAAAACGAGGATGATACGCCGATTGCCTTTTTGGACCTATAATCGCCTCAACCCTTCCTTGACGCGGAGACGACTCGTTGCACTTTCTCGCGCTTGCCCGTGCGCTCATCGCGGCGACCCTGCTGCTGGCCGTCTCTGGTGCAGGTGCCCAATCCCCTGACGACACCCTGCTGGCGGCTCACGATGCCTGGCAGATGCGCAACATCGTGGCGCTGGAGAAGTACAACAAACAACTGGCCAAAGATCCTCTGGCCGATTATGCGCTCTACTGGCTGCTCGATGCACGCCTGAGCCAGCCCACCCCGGTTCCTGCCAGCGACGTGCTGGCCTTCTTCGAGCGCCACCCCGCCAGCCCCCTGGGCGACCCCCTGCGCATCAGCTGGCTCAAGGCCCTGGGCCGCGCACAGGACTGGGACACCTTTGCGGCCCAGGTCACTCCGGGAGCACTGGAAGACCCCGAAGTGGCCTGCGACCAGCTGCAACTGCGCCTGCGCAAACAGGACCAGGCGGCCATGCGCGAGGGACGCACCCTATGGTTTGGCCGCAAAACCCTGCCCGACAGTTGCGACCCGGTATTCCGCCAGCTGGCCCTGCAGAACGTCATTTCACGCGAGGACATCTGGGCGGCGCTGCGCCAGGCGTTGAGCAGCAGCAATCTGCCGCTGGCACGCTACATCAACAGTTTCCTTCCGCCGTTCCAGGGCCTGGGTGAAGACGACCTGACGCTGGCCTACACCCGCCCTGCCCAGGTGCTGGAAGGCTGGAACCCCCGTGACGACAGCACGCCCCGGCGCGAACTGATCCTGTTTGCCTTGAGCCAGCTGGCAGCGCGCCACCCCCAACAGGCCGCCGATGCGTGGAGCGCCATGGCGGCCTCGTTTCCGGCCCGCGACCAGGCCCACGGCTGGCTGCAGATTGCCTGGCAGAGCACGATGCTGCATCACCCCAATGCCTTGCTGTGGTTTCACAATGCGCCCGAGTCGCTGATGGATGACACGCTGCGTGCCGCACGCGCGCGGGCGGCGTTGCTGCAGGAAAACTGGGAAGAACTGCTGGCCACCATCAACAGCATGGGCAGCAACGAATCCTCCCGGGCGGTATGGCGCTACTGGAGAGCCCGCGCCCTCAGTGCTCTGGGCCGCGCCCCCGAGGCCCAGGCCCTGCTCACCCCGCTTTCCCAGGAATCCCATTATTACGGTCTGATGGCCCTCGAAGACCTGGGTTCCCGCTTCACCCCTCCCGCGCCGCCCGCACCGCTGGCTGCGGATGAAACCACTGCGTTGCAGGGGCGATTCGAGCGGGCACTGCGTCTGCACCGCCTGGCGCTCAACCCGGAATCGCAGTACGAGTGGACGGTGGCCAACCGCACGCTCACCCCGCGCCAGCACCTTGCAGCCGCAACCCTGGCGCAGCGCGAGCAGTGGGTGGATCGCGCCATCTACAGCATTGAGCGCGCCGGTGACCAGCAGGACTTCACGCTGCGCTATCCCACGCCCTTCGAACCCCAGCTGCGCCAACAGGCAGAACGCTACCAGCTGGACCCTGCGTGGATTTACGGCCTGGTGCGCCAGGAAAGCCATTTTTTTCCTGAGGCCCGCTCGCGTACCGGGGCCATGGGGTTGATGCAACTGATGCCCGCCACGGCGCGCTGGGTGGCACAGCGCGTGCCCCTCAAAAAATTCCGCGCCACCATGACCACCCAGGTGGACGTCAACCTGCAACTGGGCACCCATTACCTGCGCCACCTGCTCAACCAGCTGGGCAATCCCATCCTGGCCACGGCGGCCTACAACGCCGGGCCCAACCGGGTGCTCCGCTGGGTGTCCGGCAAACCCCAGGACGCCGCCATCTTCATCGAAACCATGCCGCTCAGCGAAACCCGCGGTTACGTCCAGCACGTCATGTTCAACACCACCCTTTACGCCTTCCTGCTGGGCCAGCCCACGCTAACCCTGCACCAGCGCCTGGGCATCATCCAGGGCATGACCCCCATGCGCAGCTCTGAACCCGACCCCGCCTCCCAGCCATGAAGATCTACGCCGTGGGCGGCGCGGTGCGCGATGAACTGTTGGGACTTCCAGTCACGGATCGCGACTGGGTGGTGGTGGGGGCCACGCCCGAAGACATGGTGGCGCAGGGCTTCAAGCCCGTGGGACGCGACTTTCCGGTATTCCTGCACCCCAAGACGCACGAAGAGTACGCGCTGGCACGCACCGAGCGCAAAACCGGGCCGGGCTATCGGGGCTTTACCATCCACGCCAGCCCTGAGGTGACACTGGAACAGGATCTGGAACGGCGCGACCTGACCATCAATGCCATGGCACGCGATGCCCATGGCGCCCTGGTGGATCCCTTCGGGGGCATGGAAGACCTGCGCCAGCGCCGCCTGCGTCATGTCAGCCCCGCCTTTGCCGAAGACCCGGTACGCATTCTGCGCGTGGCCCGTTTTGCCGCGCGCTTCAAGCAATCGTTCAATTTTGTCGTGGCCGATGACACCCGGACACTGATGCAGTCCATGGTGGCGCAGGGCGAGACGGATGCCCTGGTGCCCGAACGGGTCTGGCAGGAACTGGCCCGCGGACTCGCTGAATCCACGCCCTCCGAACTGTTTCGGGTACTGGAGCAATGCCATGCCCTGCCCCGCATCCTGCCGGAGGTGATGCCCTTCTGGGCGGCGTACGGAACAGCCGCCTTGGCGGGCGTGGACCTCGCCGCGCATCGCGGCCACGGCCTGCCCGTGCGTTTTGCCGCCTGGGCGGCGATCCTGTTGCAGCAGGCAGCGCAGGGTGGACGCGCGCAGTTGCAACAGCTGGGCGAGCGTTTGCGGGTTCCTTCGGACATTCGCGACCTTGCGCGGATGACCAGTGAACATCGCGAGGCCATCAGCAACAGCGCCACGGCATCCGCCGAATCCCTCCTGCAGCTCATCGAACAGACCGATGCCCTGCGCCGCCCGCAACGCTTCGAAGCCATGCTGGCGGCTCATGCCTGCCATGCGCAGGGGGATGAACCGGCACTGTGGGAGCGCCTCAACCGCGCCCTGCAGGCCGCCCTGGAAGTCCCGGCGGGCGCATTGGCGGAAGCAGCGCGTGCGACACCGGAGCACATCCCGCAGCGCATCCGGCAGGCCCGCCTTGCGGCCGTGGCCGCAGCAATCCGTTAAGTCCCTTGAGGCAGGCCCAACAGGGCAGATGCGGCAGGCGAGCCCTGCCCCTTCCCCAGCACCAGCACCTTGAACAGCTCTCCCATTTCTGCAGGACTGAGCAGTTTCTGCACGGCACTGACCGCAGGCAGGTAACGGGCTTCATCGGTCACGGGAATGGCGCCCAGCACTTCCAGCAAGCCCGCATCCAGCAGCCAGCGGGCCATGGTGCCGTAGTCCTTGAGGACGAGGCCGTGGTCCAGGGCCGCGCGCGCCACTGCGGTAAAGTCCACATGGGCCGTGACATCCTGCAGTCCGGGATAAGCGAAGGGATCGCCATGCGCATGGTGGCGCACATGGCACATCAGGGTGCCCTCATGGCGCTGCGGGTGGTAGTACTCGCGCGCGGGAAATCCGTAATCGATGAAATACGCCCGGCCCGCCTTCAAGCTGTGCGCGAGGCTGGCCATCAGCGCTGTGGCATCCGGACAGACTTCCGTATCGTAGGGCACGGGCAAGCCGTCCGTGGGGGGCAGCAGGGCGGCCACGCGCGCGTCGGTGAGCGGGTGCTGCTGCCAGGCCCAATCCTCACCCTCCAGCGTCACGCCCATTTCCACCCAGCCCTCCTGGCGCCAGCCCACCCGATGCACGGGTAGCGCGTCGAGCACTTCATTGGCCAGCACCACGCCCGTGAGTGCGGCGGGCCAGGCACTGCACCAGTCCACGCGCGCACGCAGGGCGGCCGGCAAGGTGGCCAGCAGGGCCTCCTGCCGCTCACGCAGGTCGGCGCTGACTTCCAGGATCAGGTAGCGTTCCGGCAGCGTGCCCAGCGCTGCCAGGGCCAGCAACATGTCGCGCGCCAGGCGCCCGCTTCCCGCCCCCAGCTCCAGCACCATGGGGTGCTGCCCGCGCAACCCGTCGAGGGTGGCAGCCACCGCGCGGGCCCAGGTTTGCCCAAACAGCGGCGTCATTTCAGGGGCGGTGACGAAATCGCCGCCGCTGCCCAGCTTGACCGAACCCGCGCTGTAATACCCCAGCCCCGGGGCATACAGGACAAGCGCCATGAAGCGCGAAAAGTCGATCCAGCCCCCCGACTGCCGGATCACCCGGTTGATTTCGCTGCGCAGGCGCGCGCTATGGGCCAGGGCTTCCGGCTCAGGTTGCAGGGGGTGCGGTAGAATGGGCGGCATCTCGACAGCGTTGCGGCAAAAGGTCACATGTTAACGGTTGAACGCCCCCCTTCGGCAACTTTTATCCGGCTCCAGGAACGGCTGCGCGGTGCCGTGGGCCGCGCCATCAGCGATTACCACATGATCGGGGACGGCGACACCGTCATGGTGTGTTTGAGCGGCGGCAAGGATTCGCACGCCCTGCTGTCCATCCTGATGGACCTGCAGCGACGCGCGCCGGTGTCGTTTCGCCTGATTGCCGTCAATCTCGACCAGAAGCAGCCCGGCTTTCCCGCCGACGTGTTGCCCGCCTACCTGGAATCCCTCGGGGTGGAATACCACATCATCGAGGCGGACACCTATTCCATCGTGCGCGACAAGATCCCGCAGGGCAAAACCACCTGCTCGCTATGCTCGCGCCTGCGCCGCGGCGTGCTCTATCGCACGGCCAAGGCGCTGGGCGCCAACAAGATCGCCCTGGGACACCATCGCGACGACATCATCGAAACGATGTTCCTCAACATGTTCTATGGCGGCCGCCTCAAAGCCATGCCCCCCAAACTGGTGACGGACGACGGCCATCACATCGTGATCCGGCCACTGGCGTATTGCACCGAGAAGGACCTCGCCACCTACGCGCGCCACATGGCGTATCCCATCATCCCGTGCGATCTGTGCGGCTCGCAGGACAACCTCAAGCGTGCCGCCATCAAGGAATGGCTGAAGCAACAGGAGCGTGAATTCCCGGGACGCGTGGACAACATCTTTCTTGCCCTGCAATCGGTCACGCCCTCGCACCTGGCCGACACGGCACTGTTCGATTTTGCCCACCTTGCCCCCAGCCAGCAGGCCAACCCCGAGGGCGACACCCTGTTCGACCCGGACACGCTGGAACGCGGCGCGCTGCGCCTGTCCACCATGGAGGACCGGCGCATCCATTTCGTGAAGGCCGGAAACTCTGATAAAATAAAAGATTGATTTAAGGAAAACGACCATCATGAATCCCACCATCAAACACCTGCCGCCCAAGAAGATCAATTCCTTCTACCCGCCCCAGCGCACCTTGATGGGTCCTGGTCCCTCCGAGATCACGCCACGCGTGCTGGCCGCCATGTCGCTGCCCTGCATCGGCTACCTCGACCCGGTGTTCGTGGACATGATGGACGAACTCAAAACCCTGTTGCGCTACGTCTTTCAAACGGACAACCAGCTGACTTTTCCAGCCTCCGGCCCGGGCTCGGTGGGCATGGAAATGTGCTTCGTCAACATGGTCAATGAAGGCGACAAGGTCATCGTCTGCCGCAACGGCGTGTTTGGCGGGCGCATGATCGAAAACGTCGAGCGCTGCGGCGGCAAGGCGGTGGTCATCGAGGACACCTGGGGCGAACCGGTGGACCCCAACAAGCTGGAAGAAACCCTGAAGCAGCACCCCGACACCAAGGTGGTGGCCTTCGTCCTGGCCGAAACCTCCACCGGCTGCATGTCCGATGCCAAGACCCTGGTGGAAATTGCCCACCGCTACGGGGCACTCACCATCGTGGATGCGGTCACGCAACTGGCCGGCACCCCACTGTTTGTGGATGAGTGGGGCATCGACGCCGTGTATTCGGGCAGCCAGAAATGCCTTTCCTGCACCCCGGGGCTGGCCCCGGTGTCCTTCAGCGACCGCGTGGTGGCGCTGGTGCGCAATCGCAAGGAACGCTGCCACAGCTGGTTCATGGACCTCGACCTGGTGCTGGGTTATTGGGGCAACACCAATCGCACTTACCACCATACCGCCCCCATCAATGGGCTGTATGCACTCCACGAAGCCCTGCTGCAGGTGCGCGAGGAAGGCCTGGAAAATTCCTGGGCGCGCCACACCCGGCATTATCTGGCGCTCAAGGCCGGCCTCGAGGCCATGGGCCTGGAATACCTGGTGAAGGAGGAATACCGCCTGCCGCAGCTCAACGCCGTCAAAGTGCCCGAAGGCGTCGACGAGGCCCGCGTGCGCAAGGCCTTGCTGGAAGAGTTCAATCTGGAGATTGGTGCCGGGCTGGGACCTCTGGCCGGCAAGATCTGGCGCTTTGGCCTGATGGGCTATTCGGCCAAATCAGAAAACGTCATGCTGTGCCTGTCCGCGCTGGGGTCCGTACTGATGGACCTGGGTTACCCCGTCAAGCTGGGTTACGCCGAGGCTGCGGCACACCAGTCCTACGCCGAGCAACACGCCAGGGCAGCCGAGCAGAAAATCAAGGCCGCCTGATCAGCGCTCGGACAGATGCAGCCGGTCCCAGATCACACTGGTGAGGCCGGCTGAATTCATGGTGTAAAAATGCAGGCCGGGGGCTCCCGCCGAGAGCAACCGGTCGCACAGCTGCGTCACCACATCCAGGCCAAAGGCCTTGATGGAGGCCGTATCATCGCCATAGCCCTGCATTTTCATGCGAATCCACCGCGGAATCTCGGCACCGCAGGCCTCTGAAAACCGGCTGAGCTGGGAAAAATTGGCAATCGGCATCACGCCAGGCACGATGGGCAGATCCAACCCCACCGCCTCGCACTCCTCCACGAAACTGAAGTAGGCATCCGGATTGTAGAAATACTGGGTGATGGCGGCATTGGCGCCCGCTTCCACCTTGCGCTTGAAGTGCTGGATATTCTCCTGCATGGAACGCGACTGCGGATGCACTTCGGGGTAAGCCGCCACCTCGATGTAGAAATGGTCGCCCGTCTGCTCGCGGATGAACTCGACCAGTTCGTTGGCATAGCGAAAGGCGCCGCCACCGTAGGTGCCCGAGGGCAGGTCGCCGCGCAACGCCACGAGGTGACGGATGCCATGCGCCTGGTATTGCTTCAGCACCTCGGCGAGATGTTCACGGGTGGAACCAATGCAGGACAGGTGGGGCGCAGCCGGATGGCCGTCCCTCTGGATTTCCAGCACGGTCTCGAGCGTGCGCTCACGCGTGGTACCACCGGCGCCGTAGGTCACGGAAAAAAAGGCCGGCTTGAGTTGCGCCAGCTGACGCCGGGTGTGGCGCAGCTTTTCAGCACCCTCCGGCGTTTTGGGCGGAAAGAACTCGAAGCTGAAAACCTTGGGGTAACGCTGCTGGCTTTGCAAGGTCGCCCCGCGCTCAGTAACGGTAGTGATCGGGCTTGTACGGCCCGTCGACATTGACGCTGAGATACTCGGACTGCTGCGGCGTCAGCACCGTCAGTTTGGCGCCGATTTTCTTGAGGTGCAGGCGCGCCACCTTTTCGTCCAGGTGTTTGGGCAGGACGTACACGCCAATCGGGTACTTGCCCTGATTGCCCCACAACTCGATCTGCGCCATCACCTGGTTGGTGAAGGATGCCGACATCACGAAACTGGGGTGGCCCGTGGCGCAACCCAGATTGACGAGGCGCCCCTCGGCCAGGACGATGATGCGCTTGCCGTCGGGAAACACCACATGGTCCACCTGGGGCTTGATGTTCTCCCAGCGGTACTGGCGCAGCGAGGCAATGTCGATTTCAGAATCGAAGTGGCCGATGTTGCAGACGATGGCGTCATGTTTCATGACGCGCAGGTGCTCGTGCTTGATCACGCCCACATTGCCGGTGGCCGTGACGAAAATGTCTCCCTGCGCGGCCACTTCATCCATGGTCACCACGCGATACCCTTCCATGGCCGCCTGCAAGGCGCAGATGGGATCGATTTCGGTAATCCATACCGTGGCGCCCATGCCACGAAATGCCTGCGCACAACCCTTGCCCACGTCGCCGTAGCCGGCCACCACCGCAATCTTGCCCGCCACCATGACGTCCGTGGCGCGCTTGATGCCGTCCAGCAGCGATTCGCGGCAACCGTAGAGGTTATCGAACTTGGATTTGGTCACCGAGTCGTTGACGTTGAATGCCGGGCATTTGAGCTCGCCCTTCTTCATCATTTCGTTGAGGCGGTGGACCCCGGTGGTGGTCTCCTCCGAGATGCCGTGAATGTGGCGCAGCATGTCCGGATACTTGTCGTGCATCACGAGCGTCAAATCGCCGCCGTCGTCGAGGATCATGTTGGGCACCCAGCCATCGGGGCCGAATATGGTCTTCTCGATGCACCACCAGAACTCTTCCTCGGTTTCGCCCTTCCAGGCAAATACGGGAATGCCGGCGGCGGCAATGGCTGCTGCCGCCTGATCCTGGGTGGAGAAGATGTTGCACGAACTCCAGCGCACCTCGGCGCCCAGGTCCACCAGGGTTTCGATCAGCACCGCCGTCTGGATGGTCATGTGCAGGCAGCCGGCAATGCGTGCCCCCTTGAGGGGCTGCTGGCTGCCAAACTCTTCGCGCAGGGCCATGAGGCCGGGCATTTCGTTCTCGGCGATGCCGATCTCCATCCGCCCCCAGCGGGCAAGGGAGATGTCGGCAACTTTGTAATCCGGGGTTTGCTGGGTTTGCGGGACGGCACTCATGAACGGGGCTCCTTAAATTGCGGCACGCAGGGCTTCAACCCGATCGCGGGCTTCCCAGGTGAACTCGGGTTCTTCGCGCCCAAAATGACCATAGGCGGCGGTTTTGCTGTAAATGGGGCGCAGCAGGTTGAGCGACTGGATGATGCCCTTGGGTCGCAGGTCAAAATGCTGCTGCACCAGTTCGGCCAGACGCTCGTCGGACAAGGTGCCGGTGCCGAAGGTATTGACCATCAGGCTGACGGGTTTCGCCACACCGATGGCGTAAGCCACCTGGACTTCGCAGCGACGCGCCAGTCCCGCTGCCACGATGTTTTTGGCCACATGGCGCATGGCATAGGCGGCAGAACGGTCCACCTTGGATGGGTCCTTGCCGGAGAATGCGCCGCCGCCATGACGGGCGGCCCCGCCGTAGGTGTCCACGATGATTTTGCGTCCGGTGAGGCCGCAGTCTCCCATGGGCCCGCCAATCACGAAGCGCCCGGTGGGGTTGATGAGGTAGCGCGTCTGCGCGCCCAGGAGGGCGGCGGGAATCACCGGCTTGACGATTTCCTCGATGACGGCTTCTGACAATTGCGCATGCGACACATCCGGATCATGCTGGGTGGACAGCACCACCGTGTCGATCCCGACCGCCTCGCCATCCACATAACGCACGCTGACCTGCGATTTGGCGTCGGGGCGCAAAAACGGCAGGCGCCCATCCTTGCGCAGCTCTGCCTGGCGCTGCACCAGGCGATGCGCCAGATGGATGGGCAGCGGCATCAGGGTATCGGTTTCGTCGCAGGCGTAGCCAAACATGAGGCCCTGGTCGCCAGCACCCTGATCGAGGTCCAGCCCGCGCCCTTCATCCACGCCCTGGGCAATGTCGGGACTTTGGCGGTTGAGCGCCGTCAGGACCGCGCAGGTTTGATAGTCAAAGCCGATTTCCGAACTGTTGTAACCAATGCGCCGCACCACGTCCCTGGCCACATCGATGTAGTTGATCTGGGCGCTCGTGGTGATTTCGCCAGAGATCACGATGAGTCCGGTACTGGTGAGCGTTTCACAGGCCACGCGCGCCTTGGGATCCTGCGCTAGAATGGCGTCCAGCACGCCATCGGAAATCTGGTCGGCAACCTTGTCCGGATGCCCTTCAGAGACGGACTCTGAAGAGAAGAGATATTGACTCATGGCGAACCCCGCCCTTTTTCATGAACAACAACGAACTGTGGATTATAACAGCGATTCCTGCCTGAAATGATGCTGCGCCTCTCCCTTGTCTTGCTGTGGTTGCTGCACTGGCTGCCCCTGCCCGCACTGGCCACCCTGGGGGACCTTCTGGGAGCCCTGGCCTACCGGCTCGCGGCCGAACGGCGGCGCGTCACCCTGATCAACCTCGCCCTGTGTTTTCCGCAATGGTCCGATGCCCGGCGCGCCGCCGTGGCGCGCGCCCATTTCCAGGCCTTCATGACCAGCATCCTGTCGCAGGGGGTGGGCTGGTACGCGTCGCTGGCTCACCTGCGACGCATCGTGCACTTTGAGGGATTGCCCCATCTGCAGGCCGCCCTGGCAGAAGGCCCCGTGATCCTCATGACCCCGCATTTTTTTGGCATCGATACTGCAGGCATCTGCCTGTCCGCCGACGTGGACATGATCTCCTTCCACACGCGACACAAGAACATCCGCATCGACGACATGATCCAGCGCCGCCGCCGGCGCTGGAATCGCGGCGTGATCTTTTCGCGGCAGGACGGCATCCGCACCGTGCTGCGCGCCCTCAAACCGGGCTGGGCCCTGTATTACCTGCCCGACCAGGATTACGGCTCGAAGGATTCCATCTTCGTGGATTTTTTCGGCGTCAAGACCGCCACCATCCCTGCCATGTCCCGCCTGGCGCGTTTGGCCCACGCCCGGGTGGTGCCCTGCGTCATCGAGCAGGACTTTCACCACAATCGCTGCGTGGTGCGCTTTTATCCGTCCTGGCAGGACTATCCCGGCGCCGACGAAACGGCTGATGCGCTGCGCATGAATCAGTTCATCGAAGCGCGCATCCTGGAACAGCCGGCCAACTACCTATGGAGCCACAAACGCTTCAAGACCCGTCCTCCCGGCGAGCGATCGCCCTATGCGCGCTGACTCACGGACAATCCCCTGCGCGCAATTGCAAAACGCGATAGGATGCCTTTCATGACGCAACCCATGGCCTGACCCGATGCAACTTCCCTTTACCAAAATGCAGGGACTGGGCAACGACTTCGTGGTTCTGGATGCCACGGCCGCTCCCCTGCAGCTCTCACCCGGCCAGATTCGCTGGATCGCCGACCGCCATTTTGGCGTGGGCTGTGACCAGATCCTGATCGTGGAGCGCGCGCACGACCCTGCCAACGATTTCCGTTACCGCATCCTCAATGCCGACGGCAGCGAAGTGGAAAATTGCGGCAACGGCGCCCGCTGTTTCGTGCGCTTCGTGCGCGACCAGGGGCTGACCCAAAAAAACGAGATCCGGGTGGAAACGCTGGGTGGCGTCATCGCGCCGCGCCTTGATGTTGACGGTCGGGTTACGGTCAACATGGGCGAACCCGTCTTCGAACCCACACGCATTCCCTTCACGGCCCCGGCCCAGGCGCTGACCTACCCCCTGACGGTTGGCGCCGTCACCCATGCGTTCAGCGTACTCTCCATGGGCAACCCGCACGCCGTGCAGGTGGTGCCTTCGGTAGCCACGGCACCGGTGGCCAGCGAAGGCCCGTTGATCGAACACCATCCCGCCTTCCCCAAACGCGTCAATGCGGGATTCATGGAAGTGGTGAGCCGCACCCACATCCGCCTGCGCGTCTTTGAGCGCGGCGCCGGTGAAACCCTGGCTTGTGGCACGGGTGCCTGTGCCGCCGTGGTGGCGGGCATCACGCGTCACTTGCTGGATGCCACGGTTACGGTCACGACCCATGGCGGCGACCTTTCCATTACCTGGCAGGGCCCGGGACATCCCGTGTGGATGACGGGCGATGCCGTCACCGTATTTACAGGCGAACTTCGCCTGCCCGAATGATCAGAGGCCCTTGCATGAATCTGGATTCCGATGCCGTTGCCGCCTGGCTGAAACAGCACCCCGATTTTTTTGAGGCGCACAGCGCGCTCCTGGCCGACATCAACCTGCCCCATCCCCACGGCACCCACGCCGTCTCCTTGAGCGAGCGTCAGCTGCAGGCCATGCGCGACAAAAACCGCGCGCTGGAAGCGCGCCTCAGCGAATTGATCGGCTACGCGGGCGCCAACGACACCACCAGCGGCAAGGTCCACCGGCTGGCCGTCAGCCTGCTGGGGGCACGCACGCTGCCCGCCGTACTGGACATCGTGCAGCAGCAGTTGAAAGAGGATTTTGCCGTACCCCACGGCGCCATCCGCCTGTGGGGCCTCGCTGCCGAAGACGGACGCCCCGAATTTGCGCCGGTGCAGGCCGAGTTGCGGGAATTCGTCTCGCACATGGAAGCACCGCACTGTGGCCATCACGCGGTGTACGAAACCAGCCGCTGGTTTGAAGACGAGGCGCCCAACCTGCGCTCATTTGCCATGATGCCCCTGCGTGACAGCGTCACCTTTGGCGTGCTGTTGCTGGCATCGCCGGACGAAAACCGCTTTTATCCGGACATGGGCACCTTCTACCTCACCCGGATCGCCGAGCTGGTGGGTGCAGCGCTGCGGTCCCAGACCCATGGTCCCTGAGTCGCTGCGCGCCGCCTATCTGTCCCACTTGCGGGTGGAACGCCGCCTCTCGGCGCACACCGAAAAAAGCTATGGCCGCGACCTCGACCTCCTGCTGCAGCTTGCAGGAAGCCAGGACCTCGACACCTTGAGCCCCCACGACATCCGGCGCTACATTGCCACCCTGCATGCGCGCGGGCTGTCCGGGCGCAGCCTGGGCCGGGCGCTCTCCGCCTGGCGCGGATTTTTCAACTACCTGGCGCGGGACCATGGCTTCCGGCATAACCCCTGTGCCGACGTGCGTCCGCCCAAGTCCCCCAAAAAACTGCCGCACGCACTCACTCCGGACACTGCAGCGCAACTGATGCAACCTGCCGGCGACGATTTTCTGGCGCTGCGCGACCATGCCCTGCTGGAGTTGTTGTACTCGTCAGGACTGCGCCTGTCCGAAATTGCGGGACTCAACGTGGCCGACGTCCATCGCTCTGAGCACACCGTGGTCGTCACGGGAAAAGGGGCCAAGACCCGCGTCGTCCCGGTGGGACAAAAGGCGCTGGAGGCGCTGGCGCGCTGGCTGCAATGCCGGGCGGCCGCAGCAGGCAACCAGCCGGCCCTGTTCGTGACGCAGGCTGGAAAACGCCTGAGCGGGCGCAGCATCGAAGCCCGCGTGGCCCTGCGCGCACGCCAGCTGGGGCTGGCGGACGCCGTGCACCCGCATGTGCTGCGCCATTCCTTTGCTTCCCATGTGCTGCAATCCAGCGGCGACCTGCGCGCCGTGCAGGACATGCTGGGGCATGCCAGCATCACCTCCACCCAGGTGTACACGCACCTCGATTTTCAGCACCTGGCCAGAATTTACGATGCGGCCCACCCGCGGGCACGGCGCAAGGGCTAGAAGAAGCGGGTCACGCCCACAATGACCGTACGGCGCAACCCGTACTGCGGCGCCCCGACGCCGATGCCGGTGCCATCGCGCAGCTCGTAGCTGCGGTCAAAAACGTTGAGCAGGGCAAGCCGCCCTTCCAGGTCGCCCCACTCCCCCGCCTTGAACAGGTGGGTGGCTGCCGTGTTGACCGTCACATAGGACGGCATGGTGCTGGTATTGGCAAAGCCGCTGCGCATGCCGCTGCCAAACAACGCATCCGCGCTGAGGTTGGCCCAGTCGGTGCGATACCCCATGCCGCCCGAGAGGGTGTAACGCTGGTCATGGTCCAGATAGACCCAGTGGTTGTTGATGTAGTTGAGCACCCCGGGGCTGAAGTTGAACTGCCCCGATTCGATGCCGCGACCCTGTGCCCGACCCACGGCCGCATTGAAGTTTCCGGTCCAGCGCTCACGGTGCCAGGTGCCGGAGAGCTCCAGGCCGTAGACACGGCCTTCCTGATAGTTGAAGTCTGAAAACACCAGCGCGTTGCCGAACTGCCCCTCGTCGAGCAGGTGCTGCACCTTGCGATAATAGCCATCCACGCTCATGTTGAACTGATCGGACCACTGGTGCGAAAGCCCCATGTCCAGGTAATCAGAACTTTCCGAGCGCACCGGGGCGTCGGTCGTCACCTGCGAGGCATTGGTGGTATTGGTGAACAGGCCCACCGTGCGGGTGTTGATGAGCCCTGCGGCAGGCGGCGTGAAATAGCTGCCAAAACCGGCATGCGCCCGGGTGGCTGGCGTCATGTCCACCACCAGGCTGACGCGCGGGCTGACCTGGTGTTCGTTGATCAGCATCGCATTCTGGTCGTAACGCAGCCCGTAATTGAGCGTGGCCGCAGGGTTAAGCTTCCACTCGTCCTGCAACGAGACGCCCCAGAAGTGACTGATGCCGCCGCTGTTGTCGATGATGCCCGTGGGCGCACTGCTGGCCACCCCCGCATCGCTCAACTGATTGCCGGCACAGACCGATGAGGGGCCCAGACAATACACCTGCGACTGGTTGTTGGTGAGATACCGCTCCTGCTGCACCATCAGGCTGGCGTGCAGGCGGTGGCCCTCGCGCCAGTCCATGCCCGTATCGGTCTGCAGCCCCTGTGCTTCATTGCGGCGGATGACGTCATTGCTGACGCCGCTGTAGAACAGGTCGCCCAGGGCGGCGTCGGGCGTGTAATGCACTTCCGAGAGCCGGTGATAAACGGATACCTGGGTGTCTGCCACGGCACTGCCGTGGGTCTGGTAACTGGCCACCTCGAACTGGTTATGTTCGGCCTGCGTGGCGTTGAGTGCCAGCGGCGTTGGCGTCGGCGTCAGCGTGGAACTGCAGCATTGTGGGGACAGACCCGGGTTATCGGGGATCTGGAACAGGTTTTGCGATTGCCCGAAAGTCAGGCTCACCCGGTCCTGTGGCGTGAGATCGTAGGCCAGAAACCCAAAGCCCTTGCCCTGGCGGGTCTGGTCATGAAAGGCATTGAGGGTGTTGGCAGGGTTGTCGATGCCCTGCTGTGACGTCATGAGCGAGCCCGTGAGCGTGTAGCTGAAGCGCCCGACCGAGCCGTTGGCAATCCCCGCCATTTCGCCGTAGTTGCGGCTGCCGCCCTGCAGCGAAATTTCCCCGCCGGGTTCAGAGCCCGGACCCCGCGTCTGGATGTCCACGATGCCGGCCGTCCGGTAACCATATTGGGCCGGCAACACGCCGGTCATGACGGTGAGCTTGTCGGCAATGCGGGTGTCCAGCATCTGGCCAAAGCCGCTCAGGGCCTCGGGAATCATGACGCCATTGATGCGGTATTGCAGGTTGCCATGGTCTCCGCGCACATGCACCTGGCCAAAACCATCCTGCACGATGCCCGGCGCCTGCAATAGCACCTGGTTCAAGGGCGTGGCATTGCCCTGCGGCAGGTGGGCAATGTCCGCATCCGAAAACTGGTACTGGGTGCTGCCTGTATTGGCCGACACGCCACTGCGGGCGCCATCGAGTTTTTTGGAAGTGATGGTGATGGTCTGGGCCTGGGCGACGGGCTCGTCGGATTCGGCCCGGGCCGCGAAGGCCGCAAGGGCCAATGACAGGGCCCATGCCGTGCGTGATGATGCGGTGTTGCATGCCATGAAGAAAACCTCGAAGCGATGAGAATGCGGGGAGGGGCACTCCCCCCGGGGGCGTGGGCCCCCACGAGACATCAGACTACGGATCGAGGTGCGGCAGGGGGTGCGCGGGTATCGAACCCCAGGGGCTCGCAAAAGGCGTGGCGGGCAACCCCGGACTGGACCCGGAGGGCATCGGCGCGCGGCGGAATGCAGACAGGCAAGGCCGCGGTACCAGCAAAACTGGCCAGGGTGAGCGCATCGAAGAGCTGGCAGTGGTGGTCATCATGAGCCCAGGAAGAGGCCGAATCCACGCTTTGCACCCGTTGGACCCAGCGCTCGCCGTGGGCCACGCGGTGCGTGAAGCCGGCAACCTGGGCGCCCAGCAGGCATGCCAGGGCAAGCGCCATTCCCAGGCGTCCCCAGGCGCCCTGTCTGCGCAGTCGTTTTAAAATACCCATGTTCAGTGGTGAAACAAGTCGATTTTGCGCCAGGCTCCGGAGCGCCAGCGCAGCCAGAGGCCCAGCCCCAGCGCCACAGTGTACACCAGGGCCGCCATCCAGCCGCCAATGGCACCCAGTCCCCATTGGGGCAGGAAGCTCACCCAGCCCATGCCCGGCGGAAAGGTCAGGGCATGACAGAGCGGCAAAAATACCAGCCAGGACAGCACCAGCAGCAACCCCGTGGGAAAGCGCACGTCGCCCGCCCCGCGCAGGCAGAAGGCGCTGGAGAGATTCAACGCATCAAAGATCTGGTAACCCGCGGCAATCCATAACAGGCGCTGGCATAGCGCGGTCACGGCCGCAGCATCGACGCCCCCATTGGAAATGAACGGCGGCACCACCCATGCCCCCGCCAGCGCCTGTTATGGAT
>VFSW01004429.1_pt1 | contig 20950 bp, 18 predicted proteins | sample 5358111 | NCBI WGS metagenome assembly VFSW01 (sample SAMN11554181, study PRJNA540505) | mine drainage metagenome | isolation source: sediment from site ElyBrook_90M | place: USA: Ely Copper Mine, Vershire, VT | collected 2017
ATCGTAGACCACCTTGATCCCCGACTTGGCGATGGCCTTCAGGTCCACCAGTTCTTCCAGCCGCTTCAGGAAGGCCGGCTTCACGTCCGCGGTATCGAAGGTAGTCGTGCTGGTGTCGGCAACTTTGAAGCCGTCGCTGAATCCGGCGATGGCCGCCTCAATCTGCTTGGTCACCTCCGGCAGCGCCGGGGCCCCGTCGTGCGTCGAGAACTTGATGCCGTTGTACTCCGGCGGATTGTGCGAGGCGGTGAAGTTGATGGCGCCCGAGGTCTTCAGCGTGCGCACGGCGTAAGCGATGGCCGGCGTGGGCGCCGCCTCGGGAATCACGATGGGCGTAACCCCCGCCCCGGCCAGCACCCGCGCCGCCTCCGCAACAAAGCTCTCGCCCAAAACGCGTGGATCGCGCCCCACCAGCACCCGGTGCGGCTCCGGCTGTGTCTTCACATAGGCCGCAATCCCCGCCACCGCCAGCCGGATGTTGGCCACCGTAAACTCGTCCGCCACAATCGCCCTCCAACCGGAGGTGCCAAACTTGATCGCTGTCGTCATCTCGTCTCTCCACCTGCGGCGGGTTGTTTCGGCCGCAAAGATCATACTGCCTTAGTCAGCTTCCCTCGGCAAGCCGCGGATTCGACGGCCGCGCGGATGAGGTAAAGGGTCCGGGGCCCCGGCTGCTGCAGCACGCTCGCCCGGGAACTACCGCCAATCGGGCTCCTCTGGGCATTATCTCGCCCAGCCCATTCCAGGGATAACGGAATCCAAAAGAGGCCGTCGAATCAGTTGTATACTCGCCCCAGCCTGAGTTGCCCGATGAAATTGGGCGCTGTACTTCTCCGAATCCTCGCATGGGTTCCTCTCGATAGTTGGCTTCCTGCAGAAGGCCAGCTGCTTTGGACGCAGGCATTTCCAGCTCGAACCAGGAGGTCGACCATCCATGACACGCTCCCGCCTCGTACCATTTCCCGCGCTTCTGCTGGTTCCCGCACTGTTGTGCAACAGCCTTGCCTTCGCTGCGCCCAAACCAGCGGACGTTTCCGCCGCCAAAGCCAAGGTCGAGGCTCGCGGCGTAGGCCAGGGTGTGCGGGTGGTTCTGGCCGATAAAACCGAGGCAAAGGGGCAGATTGTCAGCGTCGGCGAGCAGAGCTTCCTCCTCAAGGTCATGGGAGAGCCTCGGCCCAGGGAGATCCAATACGCCCAGGTGACCGGCGTCCACAAGGACAAGCTCTCAACCGGCCAGAAGATCACGATTGTCGCCATCGTCGGTGCGGCGGCAATGGGTATCGCCGTGGCGGTGATTGCCCACAATGCCGCGAGCGCCTACAACAGTCAGCCGCACTAGCTGCCCCGTGGTGAAAGTCGAATTTGAAAGGGCTCGGCTTCAGCCGTGCCGATAAGGCAAGTGAGTATCCTCCGGCCGAGTCGGAGGCTTGATGGTTGGTGCCCCCTCGAAGGGGCCTGCGTAGAAGCGCTCCATGCAGGGAGCCGCGCGTCGCCCGCGCCGCAGGCGCAGTGGTTGTCAGCCCCGCGCTTCAGCGTGGGGTTGCCGAAACCAACCTTTCATCCGGAGTCCCGTAGGGACGGCGCTCAGACTCCGCGCCTTCAACCTCTTTGCGAAAACAATGCAACAACAAAGAACCCGGGAGCGACTCCCGTAAAGGTCAAACTTCTACTGCCACCCCGGCAAATCCGGGGGTTCTCCCAATCGAATCGATCTCGAATGTCGATCTGGGGAGGCTTTGTAACAGTCGTCCACCGGCGTTTCCGACCCGCGAGAGATGAAAACTCTGGGTGCCCCTTGCGACGTCCTTGTTTTTGTCGCAAGGGTGGGTTAGCACAGCTCCCAAGATGATCGTTTGTTTAGCTTGCATTCTGTTTTTCTTTAGGGCAGTCGTGCTGATAATCTCGGCAAAATGAGGGCCGGGCTTCAGAAGCCCCTGCAACACTTCGGACCAGCCATTGCTCTGATTCGCCCCTTTTCCGCGCCTTCCATACCGCGCTCTCTCAAATCCCCAGGCTATCTGTTCCAAATGCGATTGCCCTGCGGCTACCCTCGCGTCTTAATCCTGAGAAATGGGAGAGATGCGTTTGCATAGAATTAATCTCCATTGGCGCATAATCATAAATACATGTCCGGCAAGACAATGCACCGGCCTCGCTTCAGAGGCGAAGAGGCCGCTCGGAAATCGCAGTAACTCCTTTGCCGTCTAGAATCTGCACGTAACTTCATTCGAATCAAGAATTTAGGGCGAAGCTAGTGCTGTATCTTGTTGAAAAATAGGAACTTCTTTGCAGAGACGGGGTGGGGGTAGGGCGCCATTCCGGGACCCTCGCGAGGGTCAAGCGCCAGCCGTCCCCGCTCCAGGCCAGAGATTTCCTGTCAAGGCCCGCCCGCGCTCGTACACTGTCCATGGGACCCTTCCATGCCCGAAACCGAGCCCACCGTCCGCCCCGCAGTTCGAATTGTCCTCACCACCGCCGCCAGCCCCGGCGAAGCCAGCCGCCTGGCGCGCGCGCTGGTCGAGGAGCACCTGGCCGCCTGTGCCACGCTCATCCAGGCGGTCCAGTCCATCTATCACTGGGAAGGGCAGATTGAAACCTCGACGGAGACGCTGCTTCTCCTCAAGACTGGCCCTGGGCAATTGGAGGCGCTGGAAGCGCGGCTCAACGAGTTGCACAGCTACCAGACCCCTGAGTTTCTTGTACTTGGAGTCGAGGGAGTCAGCCACGCCTACCTCGACTGGTTGACGGCCAGCCTGCGCCAGCCCTGAAACGGGTTCGCGGAACTGCCACGTCTGGTATTCTGAGCCTGGTTTGTTGCCATGTTTTGGATGATGATTGCCTTTCTCGCCTCTCTTGCGGCCCTGCTGGCGGTCGCCGCGGGCGTGGCGCGTCACATCTGGCTACAACGCACGCGGATGCACGGCAATCCAGACGCCGGCCCCGTTCCCAGGCCGGCAACCGGCGCGGCTTTTGACCCGGTCGAGGAAGCCGACTTGGAGATTGATCGTTGAAGGAACTCGAGTGAGCAAGGATATCTCAGCGCAGTTGCACCCCGGTCTCGGCCAGGAAGAGGCTCCCGCGGCCCGTGCGTCCGCTTGGCTGCGGTCCGGCGGCCTTGTGCTGGCTGGCAGCCTGCTGGCCGCCGTCTGCGCACACATTGTGCTGCCGCTCTATTTCACCCCCGTGCCGCTGTCGCTGGCGCCCTTCGCCGTTCTGCTGCTGGGGCTGCTGCTCAGCCCGCGGCTGGCGGCGGCCACCTTCGCCGCCTACTTGGCGGAAGGCGCGCTGGGGCTGCCCGTCTTTGCGCCAACCCCGGCCCTTCCCGGCCTGGCCCATCTGCTGGGACCAACCGGCGGCTACCTGCTGGCTTACCCTCTCGCCGCCGCGCTCATCGCCTTTCTGCTAGGGCGAACCGGCCGCGGATTTGCCCCAGCCCTGGTCAGCGCCGGCCTCGGCAGCCTGGTCATACTGGCCGGCGGCGCCCTGTGGATGGCCGCGTTCACCCATGCTTCTTTGCAGGCGGTCTTCTCCCTGGCCGTGCTGCCCTTCCTGCCCGGAGACGCGCTGAAGGTGGCCGCCGCGGCGGGAGTTGCCGCCGGATGGACCCGCCTGCGCCGCCGCAGGCTCTAGCTGCATCCAAGATTCACTGTTGTTTTCGATTGAAAGGACCATTACCTCCCGTGAGTACACAGACATCCGGAGTTGCCGCTCCCGCTCTCACCGATATCTCCATCGCCCATAGTCCTGACTCCGACGACGCTTTCATGTTCTACGGCTTGGCCACCAACAAGGTCCGCGTCCCCGGCTTTCGCTTCAACCACACCTTGTGCGACATCGAGACTCTGAACCTCCGCGCCCGCGAAGAGGCCTTCTACGATGTCACCGCCATCAGCTTCCATGCCTACCCCTACCTCCAGGACAACTACGCCATGATGGGCTGCGGAGGCAGCGTGGGCGAGGGCTACGGCCCCATGATCGTCTCTCTCAAGCCGCTGACCACCGAGGACCTGGGCAAGATCAAGATCGCCGTCCCCGGCACGCTGACCACGGCCTACCTGGCGCTGAAGATCTTCAACCCGGCTCTGGAAACGGTCACCGTCCCCTTCGACCGGATCATTCCGGAGATTCTGGCCGGCAACTTCGAGGCCGGGCTGATCATCCACGAGGGCCAGCTTACCTATTCGTCCAGCGGCCTCCACAAGGTGCTGGACCTGGGTGTGTGGTGGCGCGAAACCGCCGGCCTGGTGCTGCCGCTGGGCGGCAACGCCATTCGCCGCTCGCTGGGCGCCGATACCATGCGCATCGTCACCAAGGCCGTGCGCGACAGCATTCAGCACGCGCTGGACAACCGGGAACAGGCTCTCGACTACGCCATGCAGTTTGCCCGTGATCTCGACCCGCGCCTGGCAAACCGCTTCGTCAGCATGTATGTCAACGACCGGACCATCGACTACGGCCCCGACGGCCGCGCCGCCATCGTCAAACTGCTCGAGTTGGGCCACGAGCGCGGCATTATTCCTATCGCGCCGAAGGTCGAGTTCATCGACTGAACCCGCCGCGGCCTGTTCTCTGCGGGTGACTGACTTCCAGGCGGAGCACCCTTCCCTCGCGCCGGCTCTTGCGTTTCCAGTGCAAGATACAAGGATGTGCGCCCTGCGCCGGGGGAGGCGTCCTGATTGGGAGGAACAATTGCAGGGTCACTCCTCCACGCAATATGGGTCAACCGTTGTTGGCCGACGGTCCATCCATGTCGACCCAGGAAGTCTGAGGGAGTCTGAATCGACCCTCAGAAAGTCCCCGCCTCCACTTCCACCGAGCGGAATCGAGCCGGCAACTGGAGACGGTGGACCCACGCAGGCGCGATCGTCGTGAACTCCCTATCCTGCATGGAACCTACTGCACTGCCGTGATTGAGTTCATTTGCTCCGCGCCCCTCTTCAACCGGTTCTGGTAGCTGGCCGTGATGAACTCGCGGAACAGCGGATGCGGCTCCAGCGGCTTCGACTTGAACTCCGGATGGAACTGGCAGCCCAGGAAAAACGGATGCCCCGGTATCTCCACAATCTCCACATACGTCGCGTCAGGCGTTGTGCCGCTGATGCGCAGCCCGCCGCCCGTCAGCAGCGCCTCGTACTCGCGGTTGAACTCATACCGGTGCCGGTGCCGCTCGCTGATCTCCGTCGCTCCGCCGTAGGCCTTCGCCGCCAGCGAATCCTCTTGCAGAATGCAGGTCCACGCACCCAGCCGCATGGTCCCGCCCATCTCCTCCACGCCCAGCAGCTCGCGCAGCTTGTAGATGATGCGGTGCTGGGTGGCCGGGTCAAACTCGCTCGAATTCGCGTCCTTCAACCCGCAAACATTGCGCGCAAACTCGATGCACGCCGTCTGCATCCCCAGGCAAATCCCGAAGTAAGGAACCTGTTTCTCGCGCGCGTAGCGGATCGCATTCAGCATCCCCTCAATCCCGCGCTTGCCGAAGCCGCCCGGAACAAGAATCCCATCCAAGCCTTCTAACTGAGCCTCATAACTCCTGTCCTCGGGAGTTTTCGATTCCAGCCCCTCCGCCTCGATCCATGTAACATTGAGTTTCAAATTCCGCGACACCGCCCCGTGCGTCAAAGCTTCCTTCAGCGACTTGTAACTATCCTCGTACTCCACATACTTACCCACAATTGCGATATTCACATTGTCCTTCGGGTGATAGCAGCGGTCCACCAGGTCCTTCCACGCCGTCAGGTCCGACTCCGGCGCTTCCTTGTGCAGGTACTTCAAGATCAGCGCATCCAACCCTTCCTCGGCAAAACGCAGCGGCACCTCATAGATCGACGGCACCGTCGTTGCGCCCACCACCGCTCGCTCCTCCACGTTGCAGAAGGCCGCAATCTTCTGCTTGATCTCCCGGCTCAGGTTGCGGTCCGATCTGCACAGCAGCACATCGGCCTGAATCCCGATCCCCAGCAGCTCCTTCACCGAGTGCTGCGTCGGCTTGGTCTTCAACTCCTGCGCGGCGGCAATCCACGGCACTAAAGTCAGGTGCACAAATACCGTATTCTCCCGCCCCAGTTCCTGCCGCATCTGCCGGATCGCCTCAAGAAACGGCAGCGACTCAATGTCGCCCACCGTCCCGCCGATCTCCACAATCGTCACGTCCGCGCCGTTCGACGAAACCTTCCGCATGGCGTTCTTGATCTCGTTGGTCACGTGCGGAATCACCTGCACGGTCTTCCCCAGGTAGTCGCCCCGCCGCTCCTTCAATATGATCTGCTCGTAGATGCGCCCCGTGGTCAGGTTGTTGTCGCGGGAAAGCGGAGCGTGCGTAAACCGCTCATAGTGCCCCAGGTCCAGGTCTGTCTCCGCGCCGTCGTCGGTCACAAACACTTCGCCGTGCTGAAACGGCGACATGGTCCCTGGGTCCACGTTCAGGTAAGGATCGAACTTCATCAGGTTCACGCGCAGGCCGCGGCTTTCAAGCAGGCAGCCGATCGAAGCAGCCGCCAGACCTTTACCTAAACTGGACACAACTCCGCCCGTCACAAAGACATACTTTGCCGACATCGCCGCAACCTCACTTTTCAATTGTTGGGATTGGCCGTACCAGGGGTGCACAATCAAGTATGGCAGAGTTCCGGATGGGAATGAAATGAAAAATTCGCCCGCCGCTGCCGCCACGCTGGCAGGCGCGTACTTTAATCCTCTTCAATTCAGACGGTTAGCACCGTAATTTCCCTGTGCATAAAACGGCTCCTAATCCCTGTTCCCGCCCTCAGCCGGTTGAGGCCTCGTCAAATTTCCACCTTGCCGCCCGGAGCGGCCAAGGCTAGGATGCTCCATGGAAGGAATCGCGATCATGACTACCATCGCCACCGACCGTCGCAAACTCGGCGCCACAGGCCCTGAAGTCTTTCCCATCGCCCTCGGCTGCATGGGCATGAGCGGCATGTACGGCGCTACCGACGAAGCCGAATCCCTCGCCACCATCCACGCGGCCATCGACGCCGGCGTCACACTGCTCGATACCGGCGACTTCTACGGCATGGGACACAACGAAATGCTCATTGGCCGAGCTCTCCACTTCCAGCGCGACCAGGTACTGCTCAGCGTAAAATTCGGCGCACAGCGCGCCCCCAACGGAGTTTGGATCGGCTACGACGCTCGCCCCTCCGCCGTAAAGACCGCCCTCGCCTATTCGCTCAACCGCCTCGGCGTCAGCTACATCGACATCTACCGCCCCGCCCGCCTTGATCCCAACGTCCCCATCGAGGACACCATCGGCGCCATCGCGCAAATGGTCGAGGCCGGCTACGTGCGCCACATCGGCCTTTCTGAAGTAGGCCCGGAAACCATCCGCCGCGCCGCCGCGGTCCATCCCATCGTCGACCTGCAGATCGAATACGCCCTTATCAGCCGCAACCCCGAGGCCAAAATCTTCCCCGTCCTCCAGGAGCTGGGCATCGCCGCCACCACCTACGGCACCCTCTCCCGCGGCCTCCTCTCCGGCTCGCAAATCGGGGCGCCGGGAGATTTCCGCGCCTACCTCCCGCGCTTCAAGGGGGACAACCTCATCCGCAACCAGCAGCTCGTGGCAAAGCTCCGTGAGTTTGCCGCGGCCAAAGGCATCACGCAATCCCAGCTGGCTATTGCCTGGGCGCTGGCCAGGCAGAGCTTCATCATCCCGGTCATCGGCGCACGCACCCGAGCGCAACTGGCTGAAAGCGTGGCCGCCCTGGAAGTCGCACTCACTCCGGGCGAGATGGACGCCATTGAAGCCGCCGTGCCCGCCGAAGCCGTGGCCGGAACCCGCTACGACCCCACGCAGATGAAGCACCTCGATAGCGAAAAGTAAGCCGCCATGACCACGATGATCGATAGAATCGAGATTCTCCACACTGACATAACCACCCTGTCCGTAGACGCCATCGTCAACGCCGCCAACAGCTCCCTGCTCGGCGGCGGAGGCGTCGACGGCGCCATCCATCGCGCTGCCGGCCCCGAGCTTCTCGCCGAGTGCCGCCTTCTCGGCGGCTGCAAGACCGGCCAGGCCAAACTCACCAAAGGCTACCGCCTCCCCGCGCGTTTCGTCTTTCACACTGTCGGCCCCGTCTGGAACGGCGGCAGCCACAACGAGCCGGAACTGCTCACAAGTAGCTATCGCAGTTGCTTTGCCCTGGCGCGCGAACACAAACTCCGCACGTTGGCCTTCCCCGCAATCAGTTGCGGCATCTATCGCTTCCCCATCGACCAGGCCGTCGAGATCGCACTGCGCGAGACCTTCGCGGAGCTCGGTAGCAACGCCTCCATCCAGAAAGTCGTCTTTGCCTGCTTTGACCATGCGGTCTTCTCGTCCTACCAGCGTGCCGCGAAGAACATTCCATAGGGAGCCCCCGATCAAGTCAGTGGATGGAGGTTTGAACCGGAGCGGCTGCAACCGCACCGCCCGTTCCAGCTCAATTGGCAGGGCTTTACAGGCTGCGCAAAAACTCCTTTCGACCACGATTCTCGAAGGCTTTGTATCAGGGCACAAGCTCACTCGTACCATAACCCCAATAAAATCAACGTGGTCTTTGCCCGCTGAGGCACGCTTCCCGCCGTGCTTCCGGCCAGGAACCCGCTTGCCCGGATATCCCCAGGCGTGACGCTATTACGAGCAGTTCGATTTTGCCGCCTCACCGACCGATTCGCTCCATCTTCTGGTGCAGCTGAAGAATCTTCAGACCCGTCTCACCGGTTAACCTGAAGGTGTGCAGCTGAGACTGTAGCGCCCCCCAGGGCACCTCGATCACTCCAAAGCGCAGGGCATTCGGCCACCTCGCCATGGCTGCTAGACTGGGGGTACATGATCCTCCCGTTCGTCCGCGAAATCTTCGCGGAGCTGGAGCACGGTTCGGGTTTTGAGCGCGTACGAAGGCATCTGAGCCTGGGTGCGGGGCGGAGGCGTGTCTCCGGACTCACCGCCACGGCGCGTGCGCTTTACATCCCGCTCATGGCGCGCGCCGCACGCCAGCCGGTGATTGTGGTGGTATCCGACAACAAGGCCGCCGAGGCACTCGAGCCCATGCTGCGCGCCGGCTGCGAACTCACCGGCGCCATTGACCGTGCGGCTGTCGTGCGGCTGCCTGCTCACGACGTGCTTCCCTTCGAAAATCTTTCACCCCACCCCGACGTTCAGGAGCAGCGGGCCTTCGCGCTCTGGAAGCTGGCCACGGGCGCAGTCTCCATCCTCATCGCTCCCGTCGAGTCTGCCGCCCTCAGGCTCTTCGACCGCGACTACTATGCCGGCCTCGCCGTGACCCTCAAGCGCGGCGAAGAGGTTGACGTCGAGGTGCTCACCGGCCACCTGGCCAGCGTCGGCTTCACGCAGATGGACCTGGTGGAGATGCCTGGCCAGTTCACGCGCCGCGGCGGCATTCTGGACGTCTACTCTCCCGAGGCCGACCGCCCCGTGCGCATTGAGTTCTTCGGCGACGAGATCGAAACCATCCGAAAATTCGATCCCGAGACGCAGCGCTCGCAGTCGGGCCTGGACGAAGCGCAGTTGCTGCCGCTGACCGAGACCCCGGTCACCGAGCGCCTGCTGGCCGCGGTCCATGCGCGCCTCAGTCGCCAGCGCGTTGAGGGTGAAGACGAGGAGCTGGCCGCGGAAATGGCCGCCGCCGGGGGTGTCAGCGTCTTTCCCGGATGGGAGTTTTTCTCCGCCGTAGCCGGCGCGGAAAAATCGCTGCTCTCGCTGGTACCCAAATCCGCTCTCTTCATTGAAGAGCCGGCCATGGTGCGCAACCAGATCGATCGCTGGTGGAACAAGGTCGAACAGCGCCACGAGCGCTCGGCCATGGGCTCGCTCATTCGCCCCGAAGACATCTATCTGGGCCCCGAAGCGCTGCAGGCGCAGCTCAACGCGCACATGGGCTTCGATCTCGATCAGCTGGGCGTGGTGGATGTGCTCGATGAAGACAATACGCTCGGCGAAATCGAGCTGAACACCCGCCCCACGCTGCGCTTCCACGGCTCCATCCCCGCGCTCACTGAGCAGCTCAGGAGACTGATAGCAGCGGAGTCGCGCATTGTGCTGGCCGCGCCGCACCAGGGGGATGTCGAGCGCCTTGCCACGGTGCTGCGCGAGTACCAGATTCCTTATCGCCTCGGCAGCCGCAATCCGCATCCCGGCGAAACCATGCTCGACGAGGGCAGCTACCTTGCCAGCGACCTGCGCGTGCCCGTCATCGTCCGCACGCCGCTGGCCGCGGGCGTCAGCTTCTCCGACGCCAACCTCATCGTCTTCGGCGCCAACGACCTCTCCGACGAGGCCGATGTGGCCGCGCGTCCCGAGCCCCGCCGATCCAAGACCGCTGCCTTCGTCTCCGACTTCCGCGACCTCACCGTGGGCGATTACGTGGTCCACGTCGAGCACGGCATCGCCCAATACCAGGGCCTGCGCGAGATTGTGCAGGACGGGCTCGCCGTCGAGTTCATGATCCTGGAGTTCGCTGAAGCCGCAAAGCTCTATGTGCCGCTCACGCGCCTCGATCTGATCCAGAAGTACCGCTCCACCGATGCCGGCCCCGCGCCCGTGCTCAACAGGCTCGGCTCGCAGCAGTGGGCCAAGACCAAGGCCCGCGTGCGCAAGGCTATGCAGGACATGACCGGCGAGTTATTGAAGTTATACGCCGAGCGGACCACCGCGCAGGGAACCGCATTCTCCAAAGACAACGAGTTTCAGAAAGAGTTTGAAGAATCCTTCGACTACACCGAGACCGACGACCAGTTGTCGGCCATCCGCGCCATCAAGTACGACATGGAGTCCACCACGCCGATGGACCGTCTGCTGTGCGGCGATGTGGGCTACGGCAAAACCGAAGTCGCCATGCGCGCCGCCTTCAAGGCCGTGCAGGACTCGAAGCAGGTCGCGGTGCTCACCCCGACGACGATTCTGAGCTTCCAGCATTTCGAGACGTTCAAGAAGCGGTTTGCGCAGTTTCCCATCAACATCGAAATGATCTCGCGTTTCCGCACCGCGAAAGAGCAGAAGGAAATTGCCGAGAAAGTGGAGACGGGCCGCGTCGACATTCTCATCGGCACGCACCGGCTGCTCTCGAAAGACATCAAGTTCCAGGATCTCGGCCTGCTGATCGTCGATGAAGAACAGCGCTTCGGTGTGCGCCACAAGGAGCGCCTCAAGCAGATGCGCAAGGAGATCGATGTGCTCGCCATGAGCGCCACGCCCATTCCGCGCACGCTTCACATGTCTCTCGTCGGCCTGCGCGACATGAGCGTAATCGAGACGCCGCCCAAGGACCGCATGGCCATTCAAACCGTGGTGGCCAAGTTCGACGAAAAAATCGTGCGCTCGGCTGTCGAAGTGGAACTGGAGCGTGGCGGGCAGGTTTATTTTGTCCACAACCGCGTCGAGTCCATCTACGAAATCGCCGCGCGCATTCAGGAGCTTGTCCCCGCGGCGCGCGTCGCGGTGGGCCACGGACAAATGGGAGAGACGGAACTGGAGCGCGTCATGCTCGCCTTTATGAGTCACGAATACGACGTGCTCGTCGCCACCACCATCATCGAAAACGGCCTCGACATTCCACTCGCGAATACCATGCTCATCAACCGCGCCGACCGCCACGGACTAAGCGAGCTCTACCAGTTGCGCGGCCGCGTGGGCCGCTCGAACCGGCGCGCCTATGCGTATCTACTCATACCGCCTGAGAACGAGCTGACCGAAATCGCCCGCCGGCGACTGGCGGCCCTCAAGGAGTTCAGCGACCTTGGCGCGGGGTTCAAAATTGCCGCGCTCGATCTCGAGTTGCGCGGCGCCGGCAACATGCTGGGCGGCGAGCAGAGCGGCCACATTGAAGCAGTGGGATTCGAGTTGTATACGTCGATGCTGGAAGCCGCGGTGAAGGAGATGAAAGGCGAGGCGAGCGAGGAGCGTCCGGCCACACAGCTCAATCTGGGCATCGCCCTGCGCATTGACGAGAGCTACGTGCCGGAAGAAAATCAGCGCCTGCGCCTCTACAAGAAGATCGCCGGAGCCAACAGCGAGGCTGCCGTCAACGAGGTGCGCGCGGAGATGGAAGACCGATACGGCTCCCCGCCCGATGCAACCGTATTCCTGCTTGAAGCCGCGCTGCTGCGCCTCGAATGCGAAGGCATGGGCATTGCGCAGGTCGATCGCAAGCGCGGCGAACTGCAGATCCGCTTCATGGAAAATGCGGCCGTCGATCCGCAGACCCTGATGCGCCTGGTGGCGAAGAACGCCAAGCGCGGCGCGCAGTTCACGCCACAGGGTCTGTTGAAGTATCCTTTGGCTGCCACGCGCCCCGACGAAGTGCTGCTGGAGATTCACGAAGTGCTCGCCAAGTTGGCCCCGGCGCCGGTGAACGCATGAGAAGTGGTCCTCAACGAAGAAGGCGAAACATGGGGAAGTTTTTTGCGCTGCTAACGATTGGAGCCTGTATGAGCACTGCAACCGCTGCCCCCGCAGCGGCCGAGGATTGGAAGCACAAGTTCGAAAGAGCCTCCGACGAGTACTTCGACCAGGTGTATTTTCACTACGGCCCCACCAACGCGACGGTGAACGGGTTGCACCAGTACGACGCGCAACTGGATGATTACTCGCGGAAGAACATCGATGCTGAAATTACCGCGCTGAAGGCATTTGAAAGGCGGATCGAGGCAATTCATCCGGATGCCCCGAAAGCGGATTTTGTTCCACGCACCGACCGCGAGATGGTGCTGGGGAATATTCGTTCTCAGTTATTGACGCTGGAGACGATCCGGCCATGGGAGAAGGATGCGGATGGCTATTCGAGCGTCTGCGCCAGTGGGGCGTTTGTGCTGATGGAGCGTAAGTTTGCATCGGCGGACGAACGCCTGCGATCTCTGGTGTTGCGCGAAAGGCAGATGCCGGCGGTGCTGGCAAATGCGCGGGTCAACCTGAAGAATCCGCCGCGCATTTACACCGAGATCGCCATCGAACAGTTGCCCGGCATCATCGCTTTCTTTGAGCACGATGTGCCGTTGGCCTTTGCCGACGCACAGGATGCGGCGCTGAAGGCTGACTTCGCGCAGACCAATGCCGCCGTTATTGTGGCGCTGAAAAGTTATCTCGATTGGCTGAAGACGGATCTGCTGGCGCGATCGAATGGGGACTTCCGCATCGGCGCAGACGCCTTTCAGAGAAAGCTCGCCTACGACGAGATGGTCGATACGCCTTTGGATAAACTCCTGGATATCGGCTGGGCAGACTTGCGCAAGAACCAGGTCAGCTTCAATGAGGTTGCAAAAGAGCTGGAACCGAACAAGGATCCGCGCGAAGTGGTGGAGCAACTGGGCTCCTATCATCCCGCGCCCGATCATCTGCTCGACGCCTTCCGCGCCACCTTCGACGGGCTGGTCAGCTTCATCCGCGACCATCGCATTGTCACCATCCCATCCGATGTGCGGCCCATTGTGGAGGAGACGCCGCCCTTCATGCGCGCCACCACCTTCGCGTCGATGGACACGCCGGGTCCCTTTGAGCAGCACGCCACCGAGGTCTACTTCAACGTCACGCTGCCTGATCCGTCGATGACGCCGCGGCAAGTCGAAGGCTACATGCACTCCTTCAATATCGGCACCGTCATCTCGACCGCGGTGCATGAGGCTTATCCGGGCCACTACATCCAGTTCCTTTTCTTGCCGCAGGCACCCAGCAAGGTGCGCAAGCTCCTGAGCGCGAACACCGACGTCGAAGGCTGGGCGCACTACTGCGAGCAGATGATGCTGGACGAAGGCTATGGCCAACCCGGAGTGGGCGCGAAGGACGAGCGCGAGTCGCAGTTCCTGCGCCTGGGCCAACTGCAGGATGCGCTCTTGCGCAACGCCCGCTTCATCGTCGGCATCCAAATGCACACCGGCAAGATGAGCTTTGACGAAGCAGTCGCGTTCTTCCAGAAGGAAGGATACCAGTCGAAAGAGACGGCCATGGTAGAGACCAAACGCGGCACCAGCGACCCCACCTATCTCTACTACACGCTGGGCAAGCTCCAGATCATGAAGCTGCGCGACGACATGAAGGAGAAGCAGGGCGCGGCGTTTTCTCTCCAGCAGTTTCACAACGATTTCCTGCGCCAGGGCTTTCCGCCCATCAGGGTTGTGCGCCAGGCCATGCTCGGGGACGACTCGCCGGTGCTATGACAGCCAGTCCGGCGCACCCCTGCGTTCACGCCTCGCAGGGATTAGAGTGGAAAGGGAACACACGGGCTATTCTGGCAGGGAATGTAATGTCTCAGTAACCAACGAAGACGGCGCTGAAAGAGGACGAAGGAATGAATAAGCAGGTTCGGAAGGCAGTATTCCCCGCCGGCGGCCTGGGCACACGTTTTTTGCCGGCGACAAAAGTCATCCCCAAGGAGATGCTGGCGCTTGTCGACAAGCCCATCCTGCAATACGGCGTGGAAGAGGCGATCGCCTCGGGCATCGAGCACATCATCATCGTCACCGGCCGCGGCAAGAGCGCAATGGAAGACCACTTCGACGTCAGCTATGAGCTGGACGCAACGCTGGAGCGGAAAGGAAAGAAGGAACTGCTTGCTGTCTCGCGCGGTGTTTCGTCCATGGCGCGCATCAGCTATGTACGTCAGAAGGAACCGCTGGGCCTGGGCCACGCCGTGCTCTGCGCCAGGGAACTCGTGGGCGATGAGCCTTTCGCCGTCATGCTGCCCGATGACGTGATCGACGCCGATACGCCCTGTCTCAAGCAGATGATCGAGGTGTTCGACGAGCGCGCCGGATCGGTGCTCGCCACCATGACCATCGAGGGTCCTTCGATCAGCCTCTACGGCGTGCTGGCGGGCGAGCAGGACGCAACCAATCCGCGCATCTACAACTGCACCGGCATGGTGGAGAAGCCGAAGTTCGCAGAAGCCCCGTCGAAGCAAGCCATCATCGGCCGCTATGTGCTCACGCCGCGTATCTTTGACCTGCTGGAGCAGACCGCGCCCGGAGCCGGCGGTGAGATCCAACTCACCGACGGCCTCAAGGCCCTGGTCAAGGAAGAGAAGGTCTTCGGCTACACCTTCGAGGGCAAGCGCTACGATGCCGGCGACAAGTTCGGCATGTTGCAGGCGACGGTCGAGTTCGCGCTCAAGCGGCCGGAGTTTGGAGAGAAGTTCCGCGAGTATCTGAAGGGGCTGGCGCTCTAGCCTGCAAATCCATCCCCACATCGAATTTGCAGACTTGTAGTGAAGGCATCCATAGGTCAATGCAGAAGTAAAACGACCTGCCGCTCAAATCGCGGAAGTTGGGGTAAAGGGTTACATCTCCTTGACGCCTTCGACGAAGGCCTTGAGCTTGCGGCTGCGGCTGGGGTGGCGCAGCTTGCGCAGGGCTTTGGCTTCGATCTGCCGGATGCGCTCGCGCGTTACCTGGAAGCTCTGGCCGACTTCTTCCAACGTGTGCTCGGATCCGTCTTCAAGACCGAAGCGCATTTTGATGACACGTTCCTCACGAGGGGTCAACGTGCGGAGAACCTGCGAAGTGTACTCCTTGAGGTTGACGCTGATGACGGCTTCCGAAGGCGAGACGGCCTGGCGGTCTTCAATGAAGTCACCGAGGTGCGAATCTTCCTCTTCGCCGATGGGGGTTTCGAGCGAGATGGGCTCCTGCGCGATCTTGAGGACCTTGCGCACCTTGGCCACCGGAATGTCCATGCGTTTGGCGATCTCTTCGCTCGACGGCTCGCGGCCCAGCTCCTGGACTAGTTGGCGGCTGGTGCGGATGAGCTTGTTGATGGTCTCGATCATGTGGACCGGGATGCGGATCGTCCGGGCCTGGTCGGCGATGGCGCGCGTGATGGCCTGGCGGATCCACCAGGTGGCGTAGGTGGAGAACTTGTAGCCGCGGCGGTACTCGAACTTGTCGACGGCCTTCATCAGGCCGATGTTGCCCTCCTGAATCAGGTCGAGGAACTGGAGGCCGCGATTGGTGTATTTTTTGGCGATGGACACAACAAGCCGAAGGTTGGCCTCGATAAGCTCGCGCTTGGCCTGCTCGGCATCCATGTCGCCCTGGATCATTTCGCGCTGGGTGCGCTTGAGCTCGGCGATGGAGACGCCGGCGTCGCCTTCAATTTTCTCCAGGTCGGCCTTGCAGTTCTTCTGCTGGCGTCGGTACTCCTTCTTGAGCTCTTCGCTCTTGGAGGCATCGAACTTCTGGTCGAGCGAGCGGATCTGGCGCTCCAGGGTACGCATGGTATCGACGGTCTTGTTGACTTTGTCGAGCAGACGCTTGCGCTCCATGGCGGTGTACTTGAGCTCGCGTACGATGCGGGAGATGAAGACTTTCTCGCGGGCGATGAGCCAGCGGGTGTGGCGCGCGGCCGCGACCTTGGCCTTGGTGGCGCCCGAGGCTGGCGGCGCAACCTGTTTCTCTTCATGCCTGGCGATGTTTTTCTGGTGCTTGACGAGCAAGTCGATGCGCGTGACGGTGGCCTTGACGCGAGCCTGCACCACATCTTCGGTGAGCTCTTCCTCGTCGAAGATGACCACTTCTTTTACGTTGCGGACGCCGCGCTTGAGGTCTTCGCCCAGGGCGACGATCTCGCGGATCACGATGGGCGAGCGCGAGATGGCCTTGAGCACGCGCAACTGGCCGCGCTCGATGCGCTTGGCGATTTCGACTTCGCCCTCACGGGTGAGCAGCGGAACGGTGCCCATTTCGCGCAGGTACATGCGCACGGGATCGTTGGTCTTTTCCAGCGTGCCTGGGGTGAGGTCGAGCTCGACATCTTCGCCCTCTTCGAGCTCGAAGTCCTTGTCGGCGCCGAACTTGGGGCTGTCGAGCAGGTCAATGCCCTGCGTGCCGATGGTTGTGATGAGGTCGTCGAGATCGTCCGCGGAGCCGATTTCGTCCGGGAGGATGTCGTTGACATCGCCGTAGGTGAGATAGCCCTTTTCCTTGCCCACTTCGATCAGGCTGTCAATATCGTGTTCGAACTTGTCGTCAATCGCCAAAACAATCCTGCTCTTCTACGCAATCTTGGAATCAGCACCGTATTGCGCGACGGTGCGTGGTCTGGCTCCGGCCGCAAAAATATTTTCCGTGAGTACATCACGGAGCGCACGGAGATAGACCTGCGGTCACCCGCAAAAAGAAGCGGCTTCAGGTGGATGCTCTTCAAGAGGATGACTTGCGCTTCAGGATTCACCTGGGTCGCCCGCGAGCCGAAGCTCATGGTTGGGGCAGAGGGGGCGCGCATCCTCACAGAGATCAATATATTACACAATCCGATGCTGCAAAATCCAGGGCAGGATTAGATGCAGCTGGCAGGCTTGTGGACCGCTTTGCGGCTGGTGCGGGTGGTCTTCCTCTCCCGCCCATACGTGTTTCTTGTGTATTAGACGCATTGCGGGGCGGGTTTGATGCAGGATTCATGGCTGGGTGCAACCGAGTGAACGGCGTCAAAAAGTATTGATTCCTCGAGCTTTGCCTTGATGTCTCTCTTCCCATGGGGGCACCACGACCACGCTGCCGCGAGGCGCGTATGGTGAGGATTATGCCTCAGGTCTAGGTTGTGCAGTTCGCGGAGGGCGCGGTCGATGTTGTGCTCCTGCTCGGTCAGGAGGGCGATCTCGGTGAAGTCGCCGCGGCGCTCGGCCTCCGCGATCAGGGCAGGCAGGCCGCACAGCCGGACTACGAGGCCGCGCTCTGAAGCTCCTGAATGGCGCTGAAGGACGGTTTGGCGCAGTGCCTCGCGCAGCACGCCCTCAAGCCTCGCATTTATCACCAGGAATTGACCCAGGCACGGGCCGCGAAGCTGCCCGGCATCGCACAGCCGCGCATCTCCAACCCCATCCGCGGCACGATCCATGCCTTCGCCTTCGACGTGCGGGTCAAGACGGCCGCCGCCGGCCTGCGCGTGACGATACGCATCGACCAGGCCGCGTAACCGCAAGGTCCGCCTTCTTTTGCGCCAAACCCGGAGCCGGATGAGCTTTTGCCAGGCACAGACCTGTCAACCTGACCGCGACGCCTTTCAGCGGAGTCAAAGGACCTGCGGTTGCTCTGCGCCCCCGCCCGTCCGCAGTTCGAGCCTCCCTTAAAGATTGAACAGCTCCCTGAGCCGCCTGGTCTGCGCGCGACTCACCGGAATCTCGGTCTGCCGCTTGTCGTTCATCCTGAGCTGGTAGCTCGATTTGAACCACGGCACCACCTCGCGAATGTGGTTGATGTTCACCACAAACCCGCGGTGCGCACGCCAGAAGACCGCCGGGTCCAGCAGTTCCAGCAGTTCTTCCAGTGTGCGGCACTTTGAGTGCCCTTCAAAATTCTGCGTTGCCACCCGAATCACGCCCTCGTCGATGGCCGCATAGCAGATATCCGCCTGGTCAATCAGCAGCAGGCGGCTCTGCGCCTGCACAATCAGCTTGGCCGGCTGGGCACTTCGTGCCGCTCGATGAGGCCCCTTCAGCAGCCGCAGCAGTGCGTCCAGTTGCGACTCGATCGGCGACTCCGCCGCCATTACCCCCACATCCGCAGCTTCGGCCGGGATGCGGCCGCGCACCCGCTCCACCGCCTGCTGCACCCGCGTCCGGTCAAACGGCTTCAGCAGGTAGTCCACCGCATTCACGTCAAAGGCGCGCACCGCGTACTGGTCATAGGCCGTGGCAAACACAATCTGCGGAAGCGGCTCGGCCACTTTGCCCGCGCTGGCTAGCTTCCGGTTCCGCTCCATCAGCCGCTGAATCACCGCAAACCCATCGAGCCCCGGCATCTGCACATCCAGAAACACCAGGTCCGGCCGGTGCTCCTCGATCAGATCCACCGCCTCGATCCCATTGCTGCCCTGCGCCACCACGTCCACGCCGCCCACCGAGTCGAGCAGATACTTGAGCTCGTCGCGGGCAAGTTGTTCGTCGTCGATAATGAGTGCGGAGATAGTCATCGAGACCGTCAGGGAAGGAACCTCGATTGTAGGAAGGCAGCCGCCTGCGGTCAATGCCGCGCGGTCAGTCGTGGCATCTAGGGCTTACTCGCCCAGTACCCGCAGCCGCGCAGGCATGTGGTCATCGGCCAGCTCATGCCCGCACTGCGTGCAGAACTGGTCCGTAGCCCGCACGGTGCGGAAGCAGTTGCCGCAACTTGCCGTTAGCCGGTAGTCGCACTGTGGGCAGAAATGAAAGTCGCTCTGCACATGCGTGGAGCAGGCGGGGCAGCGCGAAACCATCGGCGCCCGCAGCAGGAAGTAGAGCACCGCACCGATGCCGCCCGGCATCACGAAGCAGATCGCCATCCAGAACCGCGAGCTCATCGCCCGTCGCGGCGCATCCTTGCTGACGTACCCCACCATCAGAAAATACAGCGCCGCCAGCAATCCCCAGGAAATGTCGAAGTAGATGCGCAGCGCCATCGGCATGGGGTGCTTGCTGTCTGGCAGCACAAACCAGAAGTAATACTCCACCAGCAAAAAGGCGATCACCGCGGCCACGATGGACCAGACCGGAATCACCCGCTCATCTTCGTTGACGGTAATGGATTGTGGTTCGCGCATAGGCAATCCCTGTCTCGGAGGGTCATTCGTGGGGGAGTGAAAAACGCCTACCCCAACAATCAATGGACGGTAATGGGATTCAGTAAGTTGCGGGAAGTTAACCACCCGGGACGATTTGGTCAGGACCCTGCCCGGATGCGGGTTGTTTTAGGGCCGGCTGCGGACCCAACCGGCCACCAGGGCGGCGGCCACAAGCGCGGGGCACAGGATGCAGACCCAAAGGGCAAACTGGCTGGGCGCATCGCACAGGCGCTCTCCGCCCATCAGGCTGGTCACGGCCCACCACACCAGCGGACCCAGCAGAAACAAAACCAGCAGAATCGCGGCCAGCGCCACGGCACGAATCCGCTTCCCTCCCGCCTTTTGCTCCTGCATCAAGCCCATTGAAGCATTTACAACCCGGCAGGTGCGATAGGCTACCGAGCGATCCCGGCACGCCTGGTTACCGGCCAGCGCCGACAGCAGATCGCGGTCAGCGGTCGCCCGCACGCTTCCGGGCGCGCCCAAGGCGCTATCGTCTGCCCCAACGCCAGGGTTCACACCGCCTCCAGAGGGCGCAGATGGTGGCGCTCCAACTTCGGCCTGATCGCCGCCAATCCCCGGTAAAGCCTTGACTTCGCAGTAGAAAGCGGAGCCCGGGTCACCTTGGCAATCTCTTCCAGCGACAGCTCCTCGTGGAACCGCAGCACCAGTACTTCGCGGTGCAGCGTATCCAGTTCCAGCAGCGCCGCCGCAATACGTTCCCGGTCTTCCAGGTTCGAAAAGCGGTCGAAAGGCGTCGGCTCCCCGTCGGCAACTTCGAAGCTCATCGGGCGGTCGTCTTCGGTGTTGCCTTCAAACAGCTCGTCCAGACTGGACATAGTACGCTTGCGCTTCTGGTCGATCACCAGGTTGCGCGCGATGGTAAACAGCCAGGTATCGAAGCGCGCCTGCCCGTTGAATTGCGCGCCACGCACCATCACCCGCATCCAGACCTCCTGAAACAGGTCCTCGGCAAGCTCACGGTTGCTGGTCAGATACAGCAGATAGCGCAGCAGGCGGTGCTGGTAGCGGACAATCAACTCGTCCAGCAGTCCTGCATCCTGGCGCTTGAGCCCCAGGGCAACAGCCAGGCTCTCCTGACGCACCTGCTCGTCAACTGCCGACGCTGGACCCACTCCGAAAAAAGGACGAACAGACGCAGTTACACTCATGGCTACCTCTTAGACGACTCCAGTCTCTCCCAAGTCGCTTAAAATAACCTGAAGTTCCAGAATTCATTTACCAATTGGCCGGGTGCCATCCTTCCCGAGCCTTTTCACAGAAAGTGTGGGAAAGCAACAACGCTCGTGCGAGCGAAAAGCGAGCGTCTGCGGCACCGCAGGTGGCGCAAGCGCCGAGCCTTCACTTCGCCGGCCGCCCCGCCTCCGCCACCGCATCCTCCAC
>VFSW01004430.1_pt1 | contig 20948 bp, 18 predicted proteins | sample 5358111 | NCBI WGS metagenome assembly VFSW01 (sample SAMN11554181, study PRJNA540505) | mine drainage metagenome | isolation source: sediment from site ElyBrook_90M | place: USA: Ely Copper Mine, Vershire, VT | collected 2017
GGGGGTGGGGGTGGGGGGCGTGGGGGCGGGGCGTGGGGGGGGGGGGTGGGGGGGGGGGCGCCCCCCCCCCCCCCCCCCCAAAACCCCGGGGACCTACCACGCGCCGAATCCCAAAGAACCATATTTTGTCCTGTTAATCCAGAATTAGAATATAATACTACCCAACTTTCCCATTGATAGTAAGGGTTTGCCGGGTAAACACTATCTAATATTAAGATCAATGAAGACTTTATTTGGCTATGAGCGGGCAGTCAGGCCCGCTCAGTTACCAAAAAAGAGTCACTAACATAGGTTTGGTATGAAGATTGAGAACCTGATGGAGGTATTGCCGGATATATACAGCGTGGTGGACCGCGAGCTGATCATGCGCGCCTACCAGTTTGCTGAACAGGCCCACACAGGCCAAAGGCGCGCCTCCGGAGAACCCTACATTACCCATTGTGTAGCCGTGGCTGCCATACTGGCCGAAATGCGCGTGCCTCCGGCTGTGGTTATTGCCGGTTTGTTACACGATACCGTCGAAGACACTCCGCGAACCCTGGCCGACATCCGCCGAGAATTCGGGGATGAAGTCGCCCACCTGGTGGACGGCGTCACCAAACTGACCAACCTGCCGCGCGTCGAACGCGGCGACCAGCACCTGGAAGAAAAAGATGAGCCCAATGGCAACGGTGACGATCCGGCGCTTATCATCGAATCAGACCCGCGCGGCCGGAAGAAGGATTTACGCAACGAGACCTTGCGGAAGACTTTTATGGCCATGGGTGATGATATCCGGGTCGTATTGATAAAGCTGGCCGACCGGCTGCACAATATGCGCACGCTGGGCTTTATGCCAGAAAGCAAGCGCAAGCGCATCGCTCAAGAAACCCTTGATATTTTCGCCCCCCTGGCAAACCGCCTGGGAATCTGGCGCATCAAATGGGAGCTGGAAGACCTGGCGTTCCGCTACATCAACCCGGAAAAATATAAAGAAATCGCTGAAAACCTGGCCGAGCGGCGCGAAGACCGCGAACACCAGATCGATACCATCCTGGCGAAGTTGAAGGGGCTGCTAGACCAGCAAGGCATCCACGTTGAGATCTCCGGGCGCCCAAAACACATCTATTCTATCTACCGTAAAATGGTCGAAAAAGGCCGGCCGTTCGACCAGGTGCGCGATTTACGCGGGGTACGCCTGATTGTCCAGGATATCCCCTCTTGTTATGCCGCCCTGGGCGTCATCCATACCCACTGGCGGCCTATCCCGCACGAATTCGACGATTATATTGCCTCCCCAAAGGACAATTTTTATCAGTCTCTTCACACGGCAGTGCTGTACGATGATGGGAAACCTCTCGAAGTGCAGATCCGCACATCCGAAATGAACCAGCGCGCTGAATATGGTATTGCCGCACATTGGCGTTACAAAGAACGTGGCAAGCGTGACGATGATTACGAACAACGCATAAACTGGCTGCGCAAGTTGATGGAATGGCGCCAGGAAGTCGAAGACGCCCAGGAATTCGTGGATGGCATGAAGACCGACGTTTTCCAGGACCGGGTGTATATTTTCACCCCGCGCGGCGACATCATCGACCTGCCGACCGGGTCGACCCCGATTGATTTCGCCTACCACGTCCATACAGAAATCGGCAACCGCTGTCGCGGCGCAAAAGTAAACGGAAAACTGGTAACCCTGGATTATTCTTTGAAGACCGGCGACCAGGTCGAGATCCTGACTGCCAAACAGGGCGGCCCCAGCCGGGATTGGCTGAATCCGACCCTCGGGTTGGTAAAGACTCAACGGGCGCGCTCGAAGATCCGCCAATGGTTCAAGATCCAGGACCGAGAGCAGAATTTGATCCAGGGGAAAGCTATCCTGGATAAAGAACTGCGCCGGTTAGGCGTTGCGGATGTCGACCTGGAAGACCTGGCCGAATATTTTGAATTCAAAAACCTTGAAGAACTTTACGTGGGCGTGGGCTGTGGCGACCTGACCCTAGGCAGGATCATCAACAAGCTTTCCGAGGCCGAGGAAGATAAAGACCTGATGCGGGAGCTCCACCCCAGCGTAGAGACGAAGAAAGATATTACCGGGGTAACCGTCCTGGGCCTGAAGGGAATCCTGACCAATTTTGCCCACTGTTGTAACCCTGCCCCCGGTGATGAAATTATTGGGTACATTACACGCGGGCGCGGCGCAACCATTCACCGGCTGGATTGCCCCAACGTGGCGCGCATGCGTGACCGTGACAGGGAGCGCATGGTCAAAGTTTCCTGGGGAGAAGCCCAAAAAACTTATCCGATTTCCGTGCAGGTAAAGGCCTACGACCGGCAAGGGCTGATGGGGGACGTATACAATGTACTGAATAATGAAAACGTCAATTTGTTGGATATTGATGTCAAAGTGACCCACAACCTGGCATCCATCAATATGGTCATTGAGGTTGGAGACGTGGCGCAATTAAGCCGGATTTTGACCAGGATTGAAAATTTGCCCAATGTTATGGAAGCCCACCGCTTGAAACCCGGATAAAGGGTGATATAATTCCCCGCCATGCTAAACCCTGTAACCAGGAGCAATTATTTGCCCGAGTTACTGTCCGTTAAGGAAGCTCAGAAACTAATTCTGGCAGCGTTTGAACCGCTGCCGGCTGTTTCAGTGGAACTCCCGCGCGCCGCTGCCCGGATTTTAGCTGAAGACATGCGCGCCACGACCGACCTGCCCCCGTTCGCGAATTCCAGCATGGATGGATTTGCCGTGATCGCTTCAGACCTGGAACGCATGCCGGCCCGTTTGCAGGTCATTGCAGATATCCCGGCGGGAATTGTGCCTGCGGTATCCATCCGGCAAGGGCAAGCTGCCAGGGTGATGACCGGAGCGCCGATCCCGGACGGGGCAAATGCGGTCGTGCCTATCGAAAATACTGATCTGGAAAGAAACCAGGTGGCCGACCCGCCGCCGGCTGTGGTGAATATCTTACGCCCTGTGCGATCCGGTGATTTTATCCGCCCGCGCGGGCAAGATCTGCACAAAGACACGGTCTTCTTGAAAAAAGGCCGCCGCCTGCAACCGCAAGATATCGGCCTGCTGGCTTCATTGGGTTTTTATAATATCCCAGTCTATGCCAGGCCACGTGTCGCTCTGCTCGTCACCGGAAATGAACTGGTACATCCTTCTGAACCCCTGGCGCCCGGAAAAATCCGGGATGCCAATTCTTTCATATTAAGTGGACTGGTCGAAAAATCAGGCGGCGAGGTTGTCTCGCTGGGCGTTGCACCAGATGATCCGGCAGTTATCCGGGAACGCCTGGAAACTGCCGCAGAACAACAGGTTGATTTGATCCTGACGTCAGCCGGGGTAAGTGTGGGCGCTTTTGATTTTGTGCGCTCGGTAATCCTCGAGAATGGCGCATTAACCTTCTGGCAGGTCAACATGCGCCCGGGTAAGCCCCTGGCCTTTGGTTCCTACCGGGGCATTCCCCTGGTCGGCCTTCCCGGCAACCCTGTGTCGGCGTACGCAGGCTTTCTGGTTTTCATCCTTCCGGTATTGCGAAAAATGGCTGGGTATCTGGAAACTAATCCCACTTATCAAAAAGCCTTTCTGGCACAAGAGGTTGAATCAGATGGAAGAGAAAGCTATCTGAGGGCCATCATTACCAACCGCAATAACCGTCTTGAAGCTGTGTTGAGCGGGCACCAGGGTTCTGGCAATATATATGCTTTGGTGCAGGCAAATGCTTTACTGATTCTCCCATCAGGAGTAAAATCGCTCCCTGTCGGAAGCGAATTACAATGCCTGTTTCTGGACGACGATATTGGGTAAAGATGAATATTCACGGCGATAAATCACGATTGGTCTTATTGGCTGGCTCAATACTCGGTTTTGTGGATTCGCTTTACCTTACCTGGATGAAGATTACCAATAATCCGCGCATGTGCATCCAGGGCCTGGGAGACTGCTTCACAGTCAATACCAGCAAATACTCAGAAATCGCCGGGGTTCCAGTAGCCATACTGGGGGCTGCAGCCTATTTGGCCCTTTTCTTGATCTTATTCAATGAAAACCGGACTGATTTCCTAAAAAACAATTCTGTCTTATTCATTTTTGGGATTACCCTTACCGGAACGCTTTTCTCAGTCTACCTGACCTATATCGAACTATTTGTGATCAGACAGATCTGCCCTTTTTGTGTCGTTTCAGCAATCACTATGTTCATTTTGCTTGTCATTTCTATTATTCGACTGATAAAATATCAGCCTGAAAATATCACCTGAGGAGGAGAAAACCATGGCTCGAATCCGATGTCACTACTTAGATTGTGTATTTCTCGATGAAGGGTTCTGCAGTGCAGCCGCAGTGGAAATAGATCCCGATTCAGGGTGTATGACCTATTCTCCTACTGCTGAAGCCACCACCGAAGACGAGTGGGATGAAGAAGAAGAACTGGAAGAATGGGAAGAACTCGAAGACGAGGATGAGGAAGAAGAAGATCTTTGGATGGATGACGAGGAAGAAAATTATTAAGACTCGGTGCTGAAGAACTTCACACCAATCCAGATTCTGTGATCACGATTGGGTTATTTAAGCAAAAGCCCCGGGATAATTTCCGGGGCTTTTTACTTCAGATGGGAAATATGGATAACGAAAGCAAACACAACTTCCGGTTAAATTATATTGTTAACCTGCTGGATGGCGGATTTTTTGGATTTGCCCTGGGTTTCGCTTCGCTGACGACGGTGATCCCTCTTTTCGTTTCGAACATGACCGATTCGGCGATTTTGATCGGCCTGATCCCGGCCATCCACGCCATGGGATGGCAGCTCCCACAGTTATTCAACGCCAGGTACGTTTCACAGTTAAAAAAGTTAAAACCATACGTTTTACTTATGACCACCCAGGAAAGGGTACCGTTCCTGGGCCTGATGATCATTGCCTGGCAGTTACCGACATTGGGTATTCGCTGGGGTTTGATCCTCACCTTCGTCATGCTGGTCTGGCAAGGATTAGGCGCTGGCTTTACCGCCAACCCGTGGCAGAATATGATCGGTAAAATATTCCCTTCCGAATACCGGGGCACATTTTTTGGTTTACAGGCAGCCGCGGCCAATCTCCTGGCCAGTGTAGGGGCGATCCTGGCCGGTTTTATCCTGCAAAAGATCCCTTTTCCCGAAAACTATGCCCTGTGTTTCTTGTATGCCTGCATTTGCCTGGTGGTCTCCTTCTTCTGCCTCAATACGACCCGCGAACCAGAACGGACAACCGAGATTTTACCCAGTTCTTCGATTCTTTTCTGGAACAGCGTCCTTTCCATTTTGAAAAGTGATCTGCCTTTCCGATCTTTTCTGATCAGTCGCCTGCTGTCCCAATTTGGCAGCATGGCCTTCGCCTTCTATACGGTTTATGCCGTGCGCCGGCATGGCATCAGCGAAATCACCGCAGGGGTGATGACCAGCGTGTTGATGATTACCCAGGTAGCCGCCAATCCAATTTTGGGATGGCTGGCGGACCGCTGGAGTCGCAAGTGGATCCTGGAGTTGGGAGCTGCCTGCGCCATGTTAAGCGCCATACTGGCCTGGCTGGCTCCTAATATTGCTGTATTTTTCGTGGTGGTAATCCTGGCAGGCATTGCCAGTACAGTTTTCTGGACGATCGGGATGACTTTAACCCTCGATTTTGGGACGGACGATCAGAAACCGACCTACGTCGGGCTGGCCAATACCCTGATCGCACCCGCCACCATCCTGGCTCCTCTGATCGGCGGATGGCTGGCCGACCAGGCCGGTTATTCGGCCACTTTTCTATTCGCCGCCTTTGCCAGCCTCATTACTGTATTCGTTTTACATTTTGCCGTGCATGACAAGAGAACCTCCTAATTTTGATAAGTGAGCATGTCCATGCTCACTTATCAAAATTAGGGGACTTTCTGATGTATAATTTTTGGTGAAATTAGCCTGAATTGAATGGGTGAGTTGCCCACCCCAATTACCCCTCTTAGGAGAAAAATGAAAAATTGCACCCGTCGCAATTTCTTGCGCACCTCTATTACGGGTATCGGAGCATTAGCGCTTTCGTCAGTGTTGAATGGCTGCAGCCAGGCCAGGCTAACCCCTGCAACTTCGAATTTACCGGTTTTACCGACTTTGCCGGCCAACAGTCCTTATATGGTGGTTGCCCGAGCTGGCGAGCCAGACGCGTTGATCCAGCGCTCCATGGCGGCTTTCGGAGGCATGGGGACCTTCGTTAAGAAGGGTGCTAATGTGATCCTTAAGCCGAATATCTGCACTGCTTACCACAGCTACGAATATGCCGCCACGACCAATCCATTCCTGGTAGGCGCGCTGGTAAAGCTGTGCCTGGAAGCCGGCGCAAAGAAAGTAACCGTAATGGACTTTCCCTTTGGCAGTACGGCCGAAGAAGCCTACGTCGTCAGCGGGATCTCCGATCAGGTCAAAGCCGCCGGTGGTGATATTATCGTCATGTCAGATTTCAAATTTGTGCCGACCGATATCCCTTCCGGCGCCTGGCTAAAGAAAACGGAAATTTATGACGATATCCTCAAGGCAGACGTGTTGATCAACGTCCCGATTGCCAAGAACCACGGCCTGGCGCGCATTACCATGGGTATGAAGAATTTACTCGGCGTGGTCAAGGATCGCCCACCCCTGCACATCAACCTGGGACAAAACCTGGCCGACCTGGCCACGCGTGTCCGCCCGACCCTGACCGTACTGGACGCCATCCGCATCCTCACTGCCAACGGGCCGACCGGCGGCAACCTGGACGACGTGAAAAAGCTGGACACTGTCATCGTTAGTCCCGACTATGTGGCGGTGGATGCCTACGGCTCAACCCTGTTTGGCCTGAAGCCCACCGACCTGGATTACGTCAGAGCCGGCGCTAAATCCGGTTTTGGCCGGGCGGATGTCGAAAATCTCAAAATCGAGGAGATCAACGTTGGCGCCTGACATAAAGCGATGGTTGCTCAAAACCAATCGTAACCTGAAGAAATGGGTCACTTTACGAAAAACCATCCAGGCAATTGCGCTGCTGACCTTTCTGGTGCTGTTTATTTCCTCGCGGCGCGGCGGGTGGGCCGGAGACCTGGTCAATGTTCCTCTCCGGCTGGATCCGTTGGTCATGCTTTCTCACCTGCTATCCAGCCATACCCTCCTGGCCGGCTCGGCCATCGCCCTGGTGGTCATCATCATCACAATTGTTTTCGGACGTGCCTGGTGCGGTTGGTTATGCCCTTTAGGGACGACACTGGACCTGTTCTCTTTCAATAAATGGCGCAAGAAAAACCAGGCCGACCCGGCCGAATCCTTTCGATCGGCTAAATATGGGATACTGCTGGTGATCCTGGTGGCGGCTTTATTGGGTAACCTGACTCTGTTATTCCTGGACCCGTTGACCATAATGGTGCGCACGCTGACGGTCAGTGTCTGGCCGGCGCTCAACCGGATAGTTACTGCGCTTGAAACCGTACTCTACCCGATTCCATTCTTCTCCCACCCCATCGCTGCCCTGGAAGGCATGCTGCGCCCGGGTATCCTGCCCTCCGAGCCAGTCTACTATCGCGACGCACTGCTTTTTTCCATCGTTTTCCTCGGGGTAATTGGATTGAACATCTTCGCCCAACGCTTCTGGTGCCGCTACCTCTGCCCATTAGGCGGGATGCTCGGCCTGGTCAGCAAGCTGGCCTTATTCCGTCGCAAGGTTGGCGAAGATTGTAAGAACTGCAGCCTGTGCGACAAACACTGCCCAACCGGCACCATCGACCCGGCCAAAGGTTATGCCAGCGATCCCAGTGAATGCACGATGTGCCTGGAATGCCTGGATGTTTGCCCGCGCAGTTCGATCCAATTCAACCTGGGCGCCGTAGGCAAACCGGCCGCCTGGAATGCATACGATCCCAACCGCCGCCAGGTGCTGTCTTCTATCGCCGCGGCTGTGGCCGGCGCAGCTATTCTAAAGAGCGATCACAGCACCACCCGCCCTTCACCTTACCTCATCCAACCGCCCGGCGCCAGGGATAACGACCTGCTAACCAAATGCATCCGCTGCGGTGAGTGCGTGCGCGCCTGCCCGACCGGGGCCATCCAACCGGCGGTCAGCGAAGCCGGCATCGTGGGCCTGTGGACGCCGGTGCTCGTCACCCGCACCGGCTACTGTGATTATTCCTGCAATGCCTGTGGGCAGGCCTGCCCGGTACAGGCCATCCCGCCGTTGCCCCTCGCCGAAAAGCGCCTCCAGGTAATCGGTAGAGCTTACATCGACCAGAACCGCTGTATCGCCTGGTCGGACCATCGCGATTGTATCGTCTGCGAAGAGATGTGCCCGGTCTCGAATAAAGCCATCAAACTCGATCTGACCGATTTCAAACAAGAAGACGGCAGTATCGTCACGGTGAAACTGCCGCACGTTTACCGCGAGCGCTGTATCGGATGCGGGATCTGTGAATATAAATGCCCGGTGATCGGTGAATCGGCCATCCGCGTGTACTCGACAGACGCGGCGCCTCTGGCTTGATATTGTGGAAAGGATTTTGTGTAATGGAAATATCCACCCCGGTTACGCGTTTTCTGGACGAAAGGCACATCCCCTATCGTCTCTTTCAGCACAGCGGCCCGGTGCACACCCTTGAAGAAGCCGCCCATCAGCGCGGAGAACGGCCGGAGCAAATCGTCCGCAGCATCCTGTTCAGGCTTTCGAACGAAGATTTTCTGATGGTGTTGATCGCCGGCCCAGGCCAAATTTCCTGGAAAGCTTTACGCGTGTATCTGAACCAGTCCCGTCTGACCACCGCCACCGAAGAAGAAGTCAACCGGGTCACCGGCTACCAGATTGGGGCGGTTTCACCATTTGGACTGCCTCAGCCGGTACACACCCTGGTCGATGAATCCGTGCTGGCCGAAGAAGAAATATCGATCGGCTCAGGCCAGCGGGGCCTGGCGGTAATCTTACAAAAGAAAGATTTCATCCAGGCGATGCCCAACCTCGAAGTTAGCAAATTCGCTGAATGAGACCCCCCTACCCGTTCCCCAGCCGGATGAATTCAACTCAAAGAACCCAGGGGCATGATCGTATCCGAGTGGGTTTCGATTATTTCAGCCTTGACACTGCCACGCGTTAGCTCGCTGAGACCCTTTTGAAATCCGTCCAATAATTCCACCGGAAACAAGGCTGTCATGGTCACGTCCGCGGTGAAATCTACGTCGAGGATCTTGCCTTTATTTTCCGTCACCAACCGGCGGATGTTCTCAAAATATAGATAGGGAAAAGCCAGCATGACCGTATGCGTGGGTATTTTTTCAGCCCTTGGTAAATCCTTTAGAACCTCTTTGACTGCCTGCCCGTACGCATGCACCAGCCCACCTGTGCCCAACTTGGTGCCGCCAAAATAGCGTGTGATCACCACCACCACATCACCCAGGCCGCTGCCCTGCAACACTGCCAGGGCCGGACGACCGGCGGTTCCCGCTGGCTCCCCGGCGTCGCTGCAGTGAGCGGTGACGCTGTTGCCGAAACCGATCAAATAAACCGGGACGTGGTGGCTGGCATCCGGGTACTCTGCCTTGATTTTATTGATGAAATTCTTGGCCTCTTCGACGCTGAAGGCCGGGGCGAGACTGGCGATGAAACGAGAATTAATCACCACAATCTCTTTTCGGGCTTCCCCAGCCGGGATGGGATAACGAGTCATCATTGGATAGATATTGTAACCCGGCCAATTGTTTTTGCATATCAACAGATGTTGGATTTTGAACTGATGAAGCCTGATCCCCGCCATTACGTACCCACTCGAGAGTGAGCTTCAGCACGTTTAACAACGGCTCGATGGTCAGGTTTTGCGGGCCATCCCACTTCTGGTGATAGAAGGCCACGAATTGTTGCGGCATCTTGAAGGGAATCAGCGTGGTAGCCTTGAGACCGGCCTGGGTGAAAGAAGCCGCGTCGGTCCCAGTGCCAAGAGAGGCAGCCTGAACCTTGTAGGGGACTCCGGCGCGCTGCGCCGCGGCGACCGTGCTCTTCACCATTTCGACGGAATTCTTAACAATGCCGTTCTTATCAGAGGTCAGGATGGTAATCTCCGAATGTGCCACCATTTCAATGTTGAGCAGCCGCGCATCCAGGCGTTTTAACTCATCCAGGTGGCGATCAACGTAACGTCGTGAGCCGCGCAAGAAGGCTTCCTCGCTGCCAAAGGACACGAAGCGGATTTCCGTATCATCCGGAATATAATCGGGGTTTTTCACCAGGAAACGGCATATTGCCACCGTCAGAGCGCTGGCCGCAAGATTATCCACCGCACCCGGTACTGTTCCTCCGTTTTTACTTCCCCGGTGAAAAAACGCTGAAAAAATAATGGTAGGTACGACCGGATAGACCAGCAAAATCCCACTCAGGGTTCCGATGCGAATGATATCAGCGTTGCCTGTAATCACTCCTGTCAGCTGGATGATACTTATCACCAGCATGACGATAAGCCCGATCAAAAAGGTCGTCGAGGCAAAAAAGAATCCGTAACCCAGCCAGCGCAGCCAGTTGTTTTCCCAGGCGCTGTCGTGATGGCCACTCAGGATGAGCAATCGCCTCACATTTTTAGTATCCGGCTTGCGCAGTGTGCCGATCACATTGACCGACTGGCCCTTCTTAAATAATGGATCGACGATTTCATAGGCCAGGAAAAACTGAAAAACAAACAGAGAGATCGAAAGGATGGAGAACACCAGGGCAGCAATGGCGGTCACCCAGGGTGAGATTCCCGGGAACCGTCCGATGGAAATATTCAACAAAGCGGCGACCAGGGTGAAAAGAGCGTTCATGGTTTGCGACCCTAAAAATGCCCCCGGTGCAAAAGTAAATTCCTCGGAGACGACATTCCCGGCCCCCAGATGCACTTCCAATTCGCGCCTGATCATTCCAGCCCGCGCTCGTTCCTGAGAACTACCCGGTAAACCGGGTCCGACCTCCGTGCAAATCGTCTGTACAATGTCAAAGGCGTACTGTGCATCCTGGTGGGTAATTTTCTCTGGCATTGGACGATCCTCCATCCTCTTGTTAGTTGAGAGTACAGCCTATTAAGACTTTCGCAAGGCCCGTAAAACCAGGCCAGTCCGCAAGAAGCCCCATATGGCGGCCAACCCACCGCAGATACGGGCGATCCACGAAAAGTCGGGGGCAAAGAGCATAAGAAAGCCGCTCAATCTGCCCAGAACGGGTATCACGGTCATGGCTACCAGAAGCTCAGGGAACAGCGGAAGCAGGATATGTTGCCCCCACATGCGCCTACGGCTCGGGCGGCGCTGTGGATCACGGCTCCAGCCGTGGACCAACCCCAGCGTGACGATCACATCGACGAATTGGAGTAACGGAATCAACAGCAGAGCGCGTTGTATCCATGGGATGGCGCCAAACCGGAGCCGCGATGGCGGGTCGCCGGTGAGCTGCATGGCTACTGCCGTGCTGACTTCAGTGAGCGTGAGCTGCATGGTAAAATGGTCAATATTGTAGAGCAAGACCACGCCTTTCTTCTGCTCCGGTAGCAAGGCCATGTAGGCATAGAAGTCGGGAACGAGGCCACTGTGAGATAGTATCCTCTTCTGGCCATGCTGCTCGGTGTACCAGCCCATGCCATACCATCCTTTTCCACCGTCCAACATTCTGGTTTCAGCTACCGGGCGGTGCAGCTCGGCAATCCCCTCGGGCGAAAGAATTTGCGCGTCGCCGCAGCGTCCCGCGTTAAGATGAGCGATCAAGTAACGCCCCATATCTTCAGCGCTGGAGATGAGGAAGCCGGCAGGCAGCATAGCACTCGCCACCGGCAGGTCCGGTACCGCAACCGGGACACCAAACCAGGATTGGTGGCCGACTGCCAGACCATCGCGCTGCGCGGCGGCTTTAGAAGTATAACTGTGGCGCATTTCCAGGGGGTCGAAGATGTATTTTTGAATATGTGCTGCATAAGGCTCTTCGCTGGCAGCCTCGATGACCAGCCCTAACAGGTTGTAATTTACGTTGCTGTATTCGAAAGCAGCGCCTGGCGAGCGGGTGAGTTTAAGGCTGGATAAGGCACGCGCCTGGCGTTCTGTAGCGCCAGGGCGGTCATCGAAATCGGCCATGACCTCCCATCCAGGCAGCAGAGGCAGGCCGCTGGTCTGGTTGAGCAGATGACGCACGGTAATGCAAGCAGACGCATACCTGTCTGTCACCCGGAACCAGGGCAGGTAGCGCTGCAGCGGTGCATCCAGGTCGACTCTCCCACTTTCGACAAGCTGCATGACCGCCAGTGCGGTAAACGACTTGGTAGTTGAGCCTATGAAGAAAGGCGTCTGTGGAGAAGGCGCTTCACCGCCGGGGCGGGCCCGGCCAAAGCCACGCAGGTGCACAATCTGGTCGCCTTCAACGATGGCGAGTGATACGCCAGGGATGTTCAGGCGAATCATTTGCTCTTCGATAAAGGTGTCGATGATGGAGAATTTCTTTTTATTCATGGGAATCTTGCCGTTCAGCTAATGTGCTGCGCAGGAACTGGGCGATCTCGGACTTAACTTCTTCAGTATGTCCAAAGAAAAAGTGCCCGCCATCTGGCACGTAGAACTTACGCGCCTCAGGAAATTGGTCCGCCAGACTGCACACATTCTCATGCGCCACAATCGGATCGTCCACAGCATGCAGGACCAGCACCGGGATTGCGATCTTGTTCAAGGGATAAGGGCTGGTCGCAGAAATCGAGGCATTGTATTCATTCAGGGTGGTAAAAGTCTCAAAAATCATGCCATCCATTCGGCGGCTGATAGGTAGATCGCCTAGCTGGATCTTTTTTAGCATGGCAACAATTTCAGGGCTGGGAACGTATCCCCTGGGTACCAGGCCCAACGCATTTTGCATCCACTTCCAGAAGAATGTGACCAATACCCAATAGATGAAATCACTACGCAATAATGTATTGAATACAAACCTGGGCGGTACGGTTATTGGGACTTTCCCCGGGGCATCTGGGCAAAGCAAGATCAGCGCAGAAACCCGCTGCGGGTGACGTGCCGTAAACCTGATCGCCGAGGTAGAGCCTGCCGAGGCGGCGAAGACGGCCGCCTGCTGGATATTCAGCGCATCTAACAGGCCGGCAAAGGCATCCGCCTGTAAGTCAAGATTGGCGTTTGCCGGCACAGGCGAACCCAGGTAGCCAAACCTTGAGATAGAAATGACCTGGTTTTTGGATAGGTTGAAGCTTTGCGCCAGCCACAACCCCTGGTCAAAACCTCCCATCGCGCCGTGTATAGAAAGCAGCGGATAACCGTTCCCGATGCTGGCGTATTCAATCGGACCACTGTCCGTTTCGATCACCAGGCTGCCCAGATTATCGACGCGCCGGCGGGCGGTATGGATATCCCTGCAGTAGCGAACCACGCTGGCCGTAATACACCCAAGTGCTATACCGATCAATGCAATGCCGAAACCGATCCAAAATAAAGCCATACGAACCTTCTATAAAACAGACTTCAAAGGGATCGAAAAAGTGAGACCACACCGTCCGATGTCAACATAGCCGGATGCGAATCATTACCACCGTCTGTACGGCCTTTTCCACTTCTTCTGCACTTGGGTCGCCATGCTCGTTGAAGGTCACCTGGTAATACCTGGCGTCACTCGGCACCTTGCGCAGGTGAGCGGCCAGCCCGGCTGCGATAACCTGTTTATCACCGGCGACCGGTTCTGCCAGCCCCTTGAACTCCCGGCCGCGCAAGCGCAGTGTGACCGGCGTATCGCTGCGCAAGTTTTTCCACCAGGCGGCGTGGGTGAAAATGTACACTTGATCGCCGGATTGAGAGTAGCTGACCGGGGTCGTGTAGATCTTGCCGCTCTTGCGGCCGGAGAAACTGATCAACAGAACGGTTTTGCTGACCATCCCATGCACTGGCGAACGCAACACGAACTTCATGGCATTGTTGACGAAGGGTGGGACAGTTGTGGTGTGGGACATACAGAACCTCTTTCTTTTTGAAAAATAGAATGATGGAAGATTGAAAAAAGTCAGGGTTTCCTAAATGGGACCAGCCGGTCAACTCTTGCCAGATAATTCTTATACTCCGTGCCAAAAGCCTGGGTGAGCTGCTGCTCCTCTCTACCGATGAAAATCATGACACCGGCATACAAAAAGGCTGAAGCCACAAAATAGACCCAGGTTAAGGTGATCAACGCCACGGCGGGAAGGATGAAAAATGTAACACTGGAGTAGATGGGATTGCGGACAACGCCGTAGGCGCCGGTGGTTACCAGCTTACCCTTAGAAAAGGCCGTTAACAATTGGTAAATCGCAGCCCCCCACAAGAGTAGCCCAGGCAAGAGTAATAAATATCCCACAGGCCGGATAAAACTGATGCCATTGGGCAATGCTGCGATTTGGGGCAAATAAGTATGGACCAATATGGCGGCAATAAAAGACGGCAGCATAAAAAGGATGATTTTCCCGCCCTGCCCGATGATGTCCATACCATTTTGTTTCTTGAAAATGTTGATCATGATACATCTCCTTCTTATTGAATCTCCTTGGAATGTATGCTTAATTATAGATTATTACAAAAATTGATCATCATCGTATGCACCTCTGCAGTTTACGGACATTAAGGTCAGGTTTAAATCGCGGATGCGTTCGAGCAGACCGTGGAGAGACGCCTGGTCAGGCAGCTCTCCGGCAAGCAAGGTTTCATTGCCTTCCAGGTGGGTCAACTGTAAGCCTGCAAACCAATCCGACCAGCGTGGATCAAGATGGCCCTTGATTTTGATCTCATAGTAATCCGGCATACCAATCCTCCTTTTTTTGGATAGGTTCTTATGCAATCATGTGTCGAATGGTGGGTGTCATTTTGTCGAAGAGTTGCCCGGCAAATTTCTTCAGCAGACCCAGGTGGGTGGGATAGAAGTAATCCGATTCAAACCAGCCCATTTCCGTATAGTAACGGTAGTCACGACTGCGGTCATCCAGCATCTGCAACATACTGGTTCGGCCCATCCTGAAGATCATGAGCTTGTCCCAGGTCGGCACAGGATAGGCCGGTTTTGACAGTCCGGCGTAAAACCGCTTGCTCAGAGCTGTCAGGGCCCTGTCGATCTTCCGTTGCTCCTTCTCCGACTCCAGATCGAGGATCGTGACGCAAGCACCTTTTACCGTATTAAATCCCAGGTAAGTGGCGAAGAAATCAAGGTACTTGACAATCTCGCCACCGCCGTGGAAGCCCTGCGTGACGATACTGGTAAAAACCTTGCCGAAGTAACGCGGCCGGTGAAAAGCAACGCCGAATCTGTCGAGAAAAATTTTCATGAGCCCCGACAATTGGAAGCTGTAGTTTGGGGTTGCGAAAACCACTCCATCAGACGCCGCGATCTTGTCCATCAGCACATCCCGGTCGTCCTTCAGGGGACAAAACTCCTCGCCCTTCTCGAAACACAGGCGACAGCCCCGGCAAATTCCCAGCTTATAGTCGCTCAGGCTGACGATTTCGTATTTCACCTCACCTGAGGCTTTGAGATTATCCAGGAACTGAACGGTGGCCTTGTAAGTGTTCTTCTTGCCTGTGCTGCCAACAAATGCGGTAATTTTCTTCATGGGTTGACTCCTTTTATCTGGCTTTAATATAGCGTGCGGAAAGAAAGCCCGCATCTGCCAAAAGGGATATTCAGGGGTTATTTATTTAGAAAACACTTTTTTATATCCACTAATCCTACGGTTTAGTGGATATAAAAAAGTGGATTCTTCGGATTATAAGATAGACACTGAGTTTTTCTACAGAATGAGTGGGGGTTAGGGTAGGATGCCCAGGTGTCGGGCGCGGGCCACAGCTTCAGTGCGGTTAGCGGCATCCAGCTTACGATAGATACTGGCAGCGTGGGCTTTAATCGTGCCGGTGGCTACGATAAGCTGGCGGGCGATCTCCTGGTTGGTTTTACCCAGGGCCATGAGATGAAGCACTTCCAGTTCACGACCTGAAAGCGGTTCAACCAACCCGGCGGGCTGGGGACGAGAAGAATCTGGTTCGCTTGACCGTGAGCACGCATCCAGCAATTTCCGAGTGAAAACGGTATCACTCGAAGGAACCGACCGTAGATAGGCAGCCACCAGTTCTCGAACTGGCTCACCCACATCAAGAAAGATACGGATATATCCTTCCGGTTCAGCCAGGGCAAGAGAAGATTCGATTATTCTAAAAGCTTCCGGCATGCGGTACTGGCCGGCCTGCGCGGCAGCCAGGAGCAAATTAGATTCCAACTGCGAGGTGATTCGATTGCCCGGTCGATCCCGGTAGGTCATGCTGGTGAAGATATCTTCCACATCGGTATACCTTCCCTGTGCCAGACGGATGCGGGCCAACGTTAGCCGGTAACGTTCTGGGTGTTTATAGAAGTCTTCGTTAAGGTGTATCTGGTCCGCCCAACCGGCCGCGCTTTGTAGATTTCCACTGGCTAACTGCACCCGAATTCTCAAAGTACGAAAATCCTCTTCGAATTCATACGGCCTTAGATTATTCTGCAATCTTATTTCAAATTTCTCGACGATATGCATCGCTGAGTCAAAATCCCCCTTTGCCAGGAGCACACGGATCAAAGCTAATAGCCCGAAGGCATCACTCATGATATCAACCCAGGGTTCATTGGCCTGAAGGCCCTCTTGCATTTGCTTCCCGGCCTCTTCCAGGCGATTCCATTCGTACAGTACCTCCCCCAGGACGATATTCATACTGCCGGCAGAATAAATAAACCGGATGCCTTTCTCCTGGATCGGGTCCAGATATTCGTGAGAAAGGGAGGCTGCCGCGTGTAAACGACCTTGCGCCAGGTAAACCCGCGCCAGGAAAGAGACCAGGGCAGGGATAGCCAACGTGCCATGGGGCGTTTTCACCCGCTGGAGGCACCTGACAGCCACTTCCGCGGCGCGGTCGGTTTCACCTCGTCTTCCCAGGGTCATAGCATACAAGATATCAGCGGTTTCACGCAAAATCGGCTCATCGGCTGGAATCTCATCCAATACTTGATAATCGGGAAGAGCATCAAATCCAGGACTTACTCGCTGGCCCAGAAAAGCTAACGCCAACCCGACAATCGTCCGTATCCATTGGTTTCCAGAATTCGGGTCTTCGCCGGCGAGTTTTCGTCCCAGGTCATTCAATAACGGCAGCACTTTTTCAATGTCCCCCGTGATGATCAAATACCAGGCATAATAAAAGCCAATCTTAGGCCGGGCAAGCAGCCTTTCACGCGGCAGGTTATCTGCCATCTGTACCACGGATGGGTCGCTCTCTGCCCAACGCGTGGGTCCGTAGCGCTCGATCAGGTCTGACGCCTGGCCAATCTCATTGGCGGCCAGGAGATGTTGGATGGCTTCGCGAATGAAGCCTTTATATTCCAACCAGGTTGAAGCGCGAATATGCAGAATGCTGACCAAATCTGGTTGGGATTGATTCAGCCGGGCTCTCAACAAATCGGCGAACAAGTGGTGATAGCGGTACCATTGTCGTTCATCATCCAGGGGCACCAGAAACAGGTTGGCTCGGTCAAGGTATTCCAAAATGGAGGTCGATTTGTTCAGGATAAGCCATGCCGGGTCAGTTGATCGACCAACGCCGGCCACCTTTGATTCTACAGCGTTTGCCAGAACCGCATCACACAGAGGAGCAGCCAGGCGTTCCAAGATCGATGTGTATAAAAGAAAACGCTGGATTTCTGGCGACTGGCTGGCCAGAACTTCCTCCAGAAGGTAATCCAGGATATAACGGTTGGTGCCCGAGAACCCTTCGATAAAACCGGATGCGTCCTTACGATCGCGCATGGAGAGCGCCGCCATCTGCAAGCCGGCAATCCAGCCTTCGGTACGCTCTTCGAGCACCGTCACCGCGCCTGCATCCAGGTGAAGACGCATCACCTCATTCAGGAATTGGGCTGCCTCAGGTGCGGTAAAGCGCAAATCGGCGCTGCGCAGCTCAACCGTCTGGCCGCGGGCGCGCAGGCGGGCTAAAGGCAGCGGCGGGTCTGAACGGGTAGCAATTACCAGGTGGAATGTCTTCGGGCTATGTTCGAGCATAAAAACCACTTGGTCATAAACAGCCTGGCTGCTAATAAACTGGTAATCATCCAATACGAGCACAATCTCTCTCCCGGCAGTATCTACGTCATTGATGAGAGAGGTCAGAACCGCTTCAGGTGACGCTTGCTGCGCCGCGGCGATCAGTTGGGCGGCTTCGTTCCCGATCGTGTGGTCAGCCTCTTGCATGGTAGCCACCAGATAATGCAGGAAGCGCCCCGGTTGATTGTCATCCTTATCCAAAGCCAACCAGGCCACAGGCATTCCACAACCAGCAACACAAGAAGCAACCAGGGTGGTCTTGCCAAAACCAGCCGGGGCGGTAACCAGGGTTAGCGGTCCATGTAATCCCTCCACAATGCGTGCCTGGAGTCTCGGACGAGGAACCAACTCGAGCCGGGTAAAGGGCAGGTGCAGTTTTGTGCGGATGATCATGCGGCACTTAGCGACCCACAACCAGGTCGGCGTGCAGCGTCGCCGTCGAGTCTGCGCCGACCCAAACGTCGAAAGCCTCGGCGTCTTGAATCCATCTGCCGGCGTTTGTGCTCCAGTAACCGAGTTCGGCCGGCCCGAGAGTAAAGGTGACCGTCCTGGTCTCACCGGGCTTGAGCGTGAGACGCTCGAAGCCTTTCAGCTCCCGCATTGGGCGTGAGTCGCTGCCGGCTTTCTGATGGATGTAGAGTTGCACGATCTCATCTCCCACTACCGGGCCCGTGTTGGTCACCTCGGCCGTCACAGCCACCGAGCCGCCTACCTTGACCCGCTCGGCGGCGACTGTCAGGTTCGTGATTGAGAAGGTAGTATAGCTGAGGCCATAACCAAAGGGATACAGGGGTGTTGGGAGGCCGTCCCAATACCGCGGGTTGTACATCGGGCTGCCTTCGGGCGAATGGGTAAGGTTGCGAGCGTAGTAGAGCGGCGCGTGACTGCCCTTGCGCGGGAAAGTGACCGGCAGTTTGCCGCCCGGGTTGACGTCGCCGAACAGGATGTCGGCAATGGCGTGGCCGCCCTGGCTCCCGGGTTCCCAGGCCTCCAGGATCGCCGGAACGTTCTCCGCCGCCCAGGTGATGCTCAACGGACGGCCGTTCAAGAGCACGAGCACCACCGGCTTGCCAAGTACACTGACCGCTTTTAGCAGCTCTTCCTGCCGTCCCGGCAGATCGAGCGAAGCGCGCGAAGCGGCCTCGCCAGCCATGTTGGCGTTCTCGCCGAGCACCATTACGATAACGTCTGCGTTGCGAGCCGTAACTACAGCCGTCTGGAAGGCAACCTCCGCCTGTTCGGGCGTCTGGGGGACCTTTTTCGCACTCGCGTCCATTTCATTATCGAACCATGATGCAATGTCACGCCGGATCTCGGGCCCGGGGGCGTATTCAACTTTCGCTCCTGGCAGCCTGGTGCGGATACCTTCGAGAACGGTGACGGCCGCCGGCGTGTGGCCGAAGACCATCCACGAACCCTCCGTGGCCTCCATTGAATCGGCCAGGGGACCGATCACCGCCACGTTTTTCAGGCTTCCGGAAAGCGGCAGGAGGTGGCCTTCATTACGCAGCAGCACCATCGAGCGCTGCGCCGCGTTGCGCGCTTCCTTGCGGTGTTCAGGCAGAGCGACAACCTGTTCCAGCTTCGACTCGTCGATGTATGGATGCTCGAAAAGCCCCATCCGAACCTTGATGGCCAGAATGGGCCGCACAGCCGCGTCGATATCGGCCAGGGCCAGTGTTCCATCTTTGACCAGCCCGGCGAGGTGCTGCGGGTAGGTGTTGCTGGCCATATCCATATTAAGTCCCGCACTCAAGGCGCGCATGGCCGCATCCCGTCCATCCCGGGCAAAGCCCTGGATGACCAGGTTTCCGATGGCCATGGCGTCGCTGACAACGAAACCCTTGAAGCCCCATTCACCGCGCAGAACGTCGCTTAACAAGAAACGGTTCCCGCTTGCGGGGACATTATTGAGGTCCATATAGGCGCTCATAAACGTCCCAACCCCAGCCTTCACCGCAGCCTCAAAAGGCGGAAAATACACGTTGCGCAATTGGGCTTCAGACAGGTAGACCGGATCGTAGTCGCGTCCACCTTCCGCCGCGCCGTAACCCGCGAAATGTTTGGCGCAGGCCACCACTCGGTCGGGTGCGCCAAGAAATGGCCCCTGAAAACCGTTCACCTGAGCGGCCGCCATGGCTGCCCCCAGGTAGGGATCTTCACCGGCGCCCTCGACGATGCGGCCCCAGCGGGCGTCTCGGGCGATATCGAGCATCGGTCCAAAGGTCCAATGCAGGCCTGCCGCGCGGGCTTCCCTGGCCGCTACAGTCTGCGCCCGTTCGGCAACTGCAGGGTCCCACGACGAAGCCATCGCCAGCGGTACGGGGAAAATTGTCCGGTAGCCATGGATCACGTCCAGGGCGAAGAGCAGCGGGATCTTCGACGGGCTCTCTTCGACGGCAATCTTCTGAAGCAGGTTGAACTGTTGCGTGTCGTTGAGCCATAAAACCGAACCGGCTCCACCCTTGCGGATAACATCCTCGGGCTTTGGTCCCTGGTTCCACGACGCCCCGCCAATCTGGGTAAGCTGCCCGATCTTCTCCTCGAGACTCATCCGCTCTAAAAGAGCCTCGACACGCGCGTCAACCTCAGTATCGGATGGGACAGAGCCCACCGTTCCAGGTATCATCATTTCACCCATAGCTCCTCCTGGCGGCGCCGGGTCAGAATCCCGAGGACAGAACTATCTCACATGTACCAATCTTCTCTCCATCGAGCCGGCGCCAACGATAACTGCAATCATAATGGCAGTCCATGCCACCGTCAACAGTCTGTACTACAATACGCACGGTCTACATAAAGTTACCTCAAACAAGATCCCAGGAGCCCCCAATGCCACCTACC
>VFSW01004431.1_pt1 | contig 20946 bp, 21 predicted proteins | sample 5358111 | NCBI WGS metagenome assembly VFSW01 (sample SAMN11554181, study PRJNA540505) | mine drainage metagenome | isolation source: sediment from site ElyBrook_90M | place: USA: Ely Copper Mine, Vershire, VT | collected 2017
TCTATTAATGTGAAGAAGTACTTTGGAGATTCAAATTTTTGAAATGCTAAATCGATTGTAATGCCTCTTTCTCTTTCATCTTTGATATTATCCATGACCCATGCATATTTGAAAGTGTCACCTTTTCCGGTCTTCTCGGATTCGGCTGCATGTGATGCGATTGTTCTTTCATCTACTAGTCCGAGTTCCATTAAAAAGTGACCCATGGTTGTAGATTTTCCGTTATCAATATGTCCTACGACAATCATGTTCAAATGAGGTTTTCTTGATGCTGCAGTGCTCATGTTGGATGTTACTTGAGAAGGGCTTTATTAGCATTTTCATTTTTTGATTTTTTTTCGGCCAAAAGTTGAATTATTTTCTGACTCGATCATTGAGATCAAATTTTTTCACATGGTATAAATCGAACTATTTCATCACAAAGTACAATGAAAATTACAGTAACCGTAATCAAAGCTGATGTTGGCGGAATCGGCGGACATACAAGACCAAGTGATGGTCTACTAAACGCCGTAAGAAATCTTGTAAAGCCACAAGTAAAAAAAGATGGTAAAGGACTCTTGATTGATTCCTATATAGGATATTGTGGAGATGACATACATATCGTTATGACTCACACTAAAGGTGTTAACAATTCCCAAGTCCATGGACTTGCATGGCGTGCATTTGAAGCTGCAACCCGCGTAGCAAAAAGTGAAGGACTCTACGGTGCAGGCCAAGACTTGTTGAAGGATTCATTTTCTGGAAATGTAAAAGGCATGGGACCTGGCGTTGCCGAGATGACATTTGATGAAAGGCCAAATGAGGCATTTACAATTTATGCTGCAGACAAGACTGAGCCTGGTGCATTCAACTATCCGTTCTACAGAATGTTTGTTGACGCACTATCTAACACTGGTTTGATTGTAAACCAGAATTTGGCAAGAGGTGTCAGAATTTCAGTAATGGATGTAGAAAAGGGTAAAGTAGCTACATTGGAAATGTGGCAAGACAAACCAACATTAGAAGCAGCTCTGATGTACCCAGGAAGATATGTCATATCTACTGTAACTACTAAGGATAATCAACCAATATTGGCAGCATCAACAGATAGACTACACAATATTGCAGGAACCTATGTTGGAAAAGACGACCCAATTTGCATAGTGAGAACCCAGAAAGATTTCCCGGCAACAGAAGAAGCAGGATCTGCATTTAACAATCCGCATCTAGTGGCAGGAAATACCAGAGGCAGCCATCATATGCCATTGATGCCAGTGAAAATCAATTCTCCAGCAAGTATCAACTATGCCATTCCAATAGTATCGGCACTTGTGTTTTCAATGCACAATGGAATATTGGCAGGTCCCATAGATGGATTTGGAACTGAAGATTGGGATTATGTTAGAAACATAGCAATGAGACGAGCCGTCGCAATTAGAAGCCAAGGATTTGTTCATCCTGCAACTTTGGTTCCAGACGAATTGGAATATGGTGTGGGCTACAAGGCAAGAATGAGTGTCTTATGGAGTAAGATGAAACCAATTTCAGGATCACCGCAAAATACAAAACCAGAAAATAAGATGCAAGGTAACAGACCACAAGGACAACAACAAGGTCAAAAGCCACAACAAAAACAGCAGCAAGGTCAAAAGCCACAACATCCTCAAGGTAACAGACCACAAGGACAACAACAAGGTCAAAAGCCACAACAAGGTCAGCAACCAAAACCACAAACAGCACCAACTGCTTCTGAAAAAACTGTAAAATCATCTACCGAAGTCAAAGTAAAGAAACCACGTGCGCCACGAAAGAAGAAAACTGAAACTGTTACAATAAAACCAACAGAAGGCACAGTTTCAACAACTGAGACACCAAAGACAGAGACTAGTACCTCATCCTAGGTATATTTTCACCAGTCTCTTTTCATTTTTATAAAATACCATTTTTATTATCTGTTTTTTTATGACATTCCAGTGACAAAGAAAATACAAATTTTGATCATAGGTCATAATCAGAACGGAATCACTCCTGAGACTGAAAAAATTGCATATGAGACAGGCATGGAAGTTGCAAAATCAGGAGCTGTCCTAATTACAGGGGGATTGGAAGGAGTAATGAAAGCTGCATCTCATGGTGCAAAAGACGGAGGCGGTATTACTGTAGGAATTATCCCACAAAACGAGCCTTCGCTTGCAAACGAGTATTGTGATATTGTCATTCCAAGCGGAATGGGCTTGGCAAGGGACTTTCTAAATGCACTTTCTGGTGATGGTGTCATAATAATCGGTGGGGGAGTCGGAACATTATCTGAGACATGTGCTGCATATATGTACAACAAACCAATTGTTGCAATGAAAAACAGTGGAGGTATTGCAGAAAAGTATGCTGATACATATCTTGATCACAGAAAAAACGTCTTGATAGTAGGGGTATCTTCACCAAAAGAAGCAGTCAAAATACTTCTTGAAAAAATTAATTCGGTATGAGCGATAACAAATACTGGTCTGGCTCATAGAATTTGTTTTCTTTTGCCAGTTTTTGTAATTCATGTACAATGTTTTGCATGCCAAATTGTTTTGCGGTATCAAACAATGGCTTTTTGAGTCCCATTCCAAGTGACAGAGCTTTTTCAATTTCCGGAACATCACTTGCTTGGTTTGTAACAAGCCATGCAGCGTTGTTTAGTATGTTTCCTAGCAATTGTATTGGATTGAATCTCTTTGCTAATTCCTCTGTTAGATTGATCCTCTCATATTGGTCTCCTGAATACTTGTAAAACCCTTCACCGTTTTTTTGTCCTAGTTTCTTTTCATCGTATAATTTTTCAATCAATGGATGTGGGTTGATTACTTTTTTGTCACGTGAATGCATCTCAAGTGTTGCCTTGTGGATTACATCCATGCCAGTAAAGTCTGCAAGTTCAAATATTCCCATTGGAAAATGGAGGGTGAATTTTACTGCCGAGTCAATCTCTTCTTTTGTCGCACCTGTCCTATCCATGGCATATGCAGCTTCATGGACTAATGGAATGAACAATCTGTTCACGATAAATCCTGGCACATCTTTTTTACACAGGACAGGCTCCTTTGAGACTGATTTTACAAAGTTAATTGTTGCATCCACTAGATCCTTCGATGTCTTTTGGCCTGGAATGACTTCAACCAGCTTCATTAATTGTGGCGGGTTGAAAAAGTGAATTCCGATGAATCTTTCTGGCCTAGATGTCGTGTTTGCAATTTCTGTTATAGGTAAAGTACTGGTGTTTGATGCAAACACTGTCTTTTGTTGTGCAACTTTATCAACTTCGGCGTAGACTTTTTTCTTTAAATCCATTATTTCAGGTACTACTTCAATCATCAAATCACAGTCTTTTAGTGCCTCGGCCAAATCTACTATTGGCGTAATTCTTGTAAGAATTTCTTTTCCCTGATCTTCTGTAATTTTTTGTTTTGACACTAGTTTGTCAAGTGACCACTTGATCTTTTCCATTGCTTTATCTAGAAATTGTTTTTCAATATCTCGAAGAACTACATTATATCCAGCCATTGCGGAAACTTGGGCAATTCCATGGCCCATTATTCCTGAACCTAGAACCGTGATATTTTTTATTGTCATGTTTACTTGTTTGAATCACATCTATTTGTAAGTTTTTGACATGGATGTAGCACTGGTAGAAAACATAATTTGTGTTTAAATATTTGAGCCTTGGTCATAATTCATTTCAAAAAAACTGATTATTCCAGGATTTAACAACATAACATACGCTTTACAAATCTTGGATTTTCCTGTTCTGTTATGCAGTTGTAATACACTGTCAACTGGTACACCAGAACACAAACCAATACAAACGATCTTGTATTTTCAAATCCCTTTACAGGTGATACACGGATATGAAACGTATCCTTGATTGTCTCAAAGAGTGGCTCGATTGATATCTTCCTGTCTGAGTATATTGACTGGCCTTTTCTGGAATTATAAAATTTGATCAACTCCAGCCGTTCTGGCGGCGTACTGTCATACTTTTTTATCGGACAGATTAATCTCAGATTACATTCCTGGCTGTATTTGTACAGGTCGCCATCATCATATGCAGGATCAGCTATTATGTTTTCCAGCCATCCTGCAAGGTATACAACAAGGGATTTGTACATCTGGTTATCGGCAATATTTGCAGTGGTGATACCAGCTGATAATGGAACGACTAGTTTTCCTGTACTGCATGACATGTGCAGCTTGTATCCAAATATCCATCCCTTGGATTTTGAATAGCCCCATCTGGCGTCAGCGTCAATTCCAGAAATTGGCAATACATCTTGTTTCATGCTTGATTTGTGCCATACTGGACCGGCTGCCTTGATCATCGAACTGTCCAATGCTGCCGTGATACAATCTACTAATTTTTCTGATACAAACACGTTTCCCATTGTTCCAATGATTTGCCTGATTGGAATAATCTTGAATCTCCTGTCAAATGTTCTCCTATCTGGAATATTATACAAGCAGCATACACCTCGCATTTTTCTATTCTGTGATGTGTCAAGTGATAAAAAATAATGGAGTGTATTATTGCTTGGAATTCTCATCCATGTTTTGATTATGAGTAATTGTATCATGGTACAAGTCGAATAAACATACGGTCGTCCCCGTCGTATTACATCTTCATACAATGACAATATGCCAACCAGATACAAAACACCAATAAGGAACGATTCATATTTTATTTTGCTGGGGATTCTCCTTTTGGGTTTCATCTTAGCAATGAACCTAGAGAGGAAGTGATCCTTAGCTTTTTCTATTAAACAGACTTGTTATGATGGTGAATTTGGTTTGTAATTATGTCCAAGCCTCAAATATTTAACTTGCAAAAACCACCTTGTTCATAACCTGGACAGTTTTGTTCGTGAGGTATCTATGATCCAAGGGTGTCACACATCCATACGATGTAGGAAAGTTTTGAACTACAAATCCTCTATAATTTCTTTTATATGTGCTGGAATTTCTGGCAACTCACCAATATGACTGACGTTATTTTGTAATACATCGGGACCAATTCTCCTTACCCTCTGTGTTCCAATAAGTGTGGCTATGCCCCGGTCAATATCCTTTTGAGGCAACACTGCCTTTAGTTTCTCAAGTAGAATGTTTTCATCCTCATACTTTGAAATGGCATGTTGAAGAAGTACTAATTTGTCCTCACTGGATAGTTCGTTCATGATTATGATTGCTTTGTCTTGATAAAAAATCTTTGTAAAAAAACTAGCTCTTTGATTTTTTTATTAGCTCATTCCACAAAATCTTTGGCACCGGCATTGCGGAAAGACGAGAGTTTTTTACAAGTTCCCAGTCTTTGAATTTTACATCATTTTTGATCTCATCTAGAGTGACAGGCCTCTTGAGCTTGTCTGACACCTGAACATCAAACACTATGAACCGTTTGTCAGACTCTTTTGGGTTTGGATATGGATTTGTTATGATATCTACTATTCCAACTGCCTGTTTTTCATCACCAGTATGGTAAAAAATCGCCTTGTCGCCCTTTTTCATACTGCGCATGTGTTTTAAGGCCAGGTTGTTATGAACTCCATCCCAGACTGTCTTTTTTTCCTTCTCTAATCTGCCAAAATTGTATACATCAGGTTCCTGTTTTAAAAGCCAATAGTTCACGGATTTTGTACCAATTTCTAATTTTATAGATTTTTCTCAGTAATATGGTTATAGTTAGAATCTAACGTTTTGGTGTCGGGTTTTTAATCACAACAACTGGATACCATGTGCTCTTCTGTGGACCAGTAACTCTTCCTGGCTAGATACTGCATACCCGCACATCTCACACCTGAAAAAGCCAAAATCTTCCAGTGGTACTTCTTTAGATAAGAGCAGATTTTCAGAATCTATCTTGCGTATCTTGTGATCTAGTCTGTTTGTCTCCTTGAGAAAACTGACTAGAATGTGCTCTATGTCATTTTCATTTACCATTATAATGGATTTGTCTGCCTTTGCACTAAAGCCATGGCTCTTGAGATAACTTTCAAGTTCTTGTGCCACTGCGTCATCACCTGCACAGTCAACGTACATCATGATATCATAATATGGTGATAACGTTGACAATATGTCTTGTTGTATTATCATGTGACCAGTAAATATAGCACGATCATTTCCAAGTATGAGATAGCAAAACTTGAGAATCATCTGGAGACAACCATTTTGTACTAGTCTGCATATGGTGATACTATGACTGAAAAATGTCAATGCGCTGAGTGTAACTGTTCTTCGCAGCTTTTTACAACTGACAAAGATGGAAAATTCATTTGTTCAATTTGTAGATTGGGAAAGCACATGCATAGAGACTAACCAGAGAAATGACCCAAGTTAAAGAAAAGTGGCTAACCATCTTTCCGCCTTTGCCGTCATAAACAAAAAACATTGTTCACCATCAATTTTAGGCTCTTGAAGTAATTTCTGTTCATTTGTTTTAGAATCCGTGATTACCTCATACGGACTAGATAACTTGCCATGTCTTGTAACTGGGTCTACTTCTGATTGGCCGTCTGAGATTTTAGGTAGTCGTACTGCAGTTATCTCAACTATGCCATGTTGTCCTTTCTGACTTCAAGAATTTCTGATATGATTACACGCGATATGTAACTGATTCAAACTATTGGGGTTATCGTACTTTGTGACGTGAAAAACAATTCTGGAAAAATTTGAACCGTACATAATTTAATCACCTATTCACAAATCAAACAAGACATGCTAAAAACCTCTTGTCTGATGTAATCAAAATCGACAACATCCTGCTCATCATACGGACAGTAAGTGCAACAACTAAGATTAGAATCAATTCACAGAGCCTGCGACAAAAGTACAACTGGATTACAATAAACTGTAATGATGGACCATGTCTATGCATTGAGCATAGATACAATAGCAAAGACACAATTACTAAATGACAGAAAAAGACAGAGTAAGATGTAGCATCAGGTTCTTTGATAAAGACGGATAAGAGATGATTTCTACAGTCTTTTCTAAAATGTATGATAATGACATGGTGGACGTAAAACCCGATATGACAGAGCTGTACAATAACATCTTCCAAAAATACTGCTATGAAGAAACAATAGCGTTTTAGATTTTTTCCAGAATATTTATAGATTTCAAAATATATTAGAAGCGATATCCGTCATCATGTGATTCAGATTGTTTATTGTCTAGATGTTTTTCTATCATCTCTTGCACATATTTCTGATCAGACATGGAAAGCGATTCATCTTTTCGCAGTGCAAGCAGAAGGGTATACAATCTAGTTGTATCACCAATACCATTTTGCATTAAAATCACAATTGATTTCATCATATCCTCCGACATGATATCTTGTCATTAGCACGCTAGATAAATGTGAAAATCATCAGGAGTATGCCTTGTGCACATAACACCACTTCCAGGCGTAGTTTGGCAGCGCAACCATTACCGGATGTCCAGTTTTTTTAAAATGGTTTGTCGCATGCGTTCCAGGTGATGAATCACAACATCCAACATGGCCACAGGATAAACAAAGACGTAATGCCACCCAGTCCGTGCCCTCTTTTTCACACTCTTCACATCCTTCAGTATTGGGAGAAGTTTTATCCTGCACATCGTCATAGTGCTCACATTTTTTATCCATCATTTCTCAACTGCAAACAACGCTAGGGTGAAATAATTTTTCTTGTCAATCCACATGTGCACAGGCCTAAATCCAGTCCTTTTTGTCATCTTCCTGATTTGAGATAGGGTGTACTTGTGAGAGTATTCAGTATGAACCAATTCATCTTTTTTGAATTTCAAAAATAAATCAATACCGGGCATAAAGACATGTTGTTTTGTAAGAGACTTTAGGTACATCTCAATTCTCCTGTGTTTTTTATTAAAGATTGCCACATGTTCGAACTTGGTCAAGTCAAAGTTTGCACCAAATTCATTGTTCAAACGCAACAAGAGATTACAATTAAAATCTGCAGTGATACCTGAAGAATCATTGTATGCGGATTCTAATATTTTTACATCTTTTACCAAGTCAAGGCCAAGCAACAACATGTCGCCTAGATTCATGGACCCATGAATTTTTTCTAAAAATTTCATTCCATCTTCTGGACTGAAGTTGCCCATGCTAGAGCCCAAAAATGCAACAAGTTTTTTGGTGTGATCTAATGTCCTAATAAATTCAAGCCCTGTTTCATAATTATCAATGATTCCAGTTATCTTCAGGTTCTTATATTCATCATGCAGATTAATTGAGCTGTCCTTGAGGATGTCTGAAATATCGACTGGATAATACTCTACTTCTTTTTGTTTACAAGTCAAAATTTCCAAAAGTTTACGTGTCTTGACAGACGAACCACTTCCAAGTTCCACCAGAGCAAAGTTGTCTACCAGATACTCTGACAAGTCTGATTTTATTTCATCAAGTATTTCAAATTCTGTTCTTGTAAGATAGTATTCTGGCAGATTGCATATTTTCTCAAAGATCTCCGAGCCTGCATCATTGTAGAAAAACTTGGGTGAGATGAACTTTTTTTTCTGTGACAAGCTAAATGCTACTTCCTGAGCCATGGTGGAGTTTGTCATTACTTTTGGTTTAAAGTAGCAAAACCGTGGAGTCACTGCAATTTTTTCATAATTTTCAATTTCTACTTGCTGCTTTCTAATCATGTATCTCCCACACACCTAAATCCTGCAAACATCCACCTCTCTTCAGGCCTGAAAAAGTTCCTATAGCTGTTCTTGACCTGATATCTAGGAGTGGCAAACGAAGAACCCCGAAGTACCTTTTGGTTTGAAAACCACTTGTCATTATATTCTGCAAATCCCGACTGGAATCCTGGATAGCCTACAAAATCAGAAGTTGTCCATTCCCAAACATCCCCCATCATCTGGTGTATTCCGTAGTGGCTTTTCCCAGATGGGTATGAGCCAATTTCAGCAGGCCCCCAGATGTATGACTCTAACAAGTTTGCATGATTTTCAGATATCGATTCATTACCCCATGGGTACAGAGTCTTTCTCTGCTTTTGCTCATTCCATGAAGCAGCTTTTTCCCATTCTGCCTCTGTCGGCAGTCTCTTTCCTACCCACTTGCAATACGCATATGCTTCATAGTATGAAACGTTGCAAACAGGCTCGTTTGGATTGATTGGTACCTTGCCCCTGAAATCATGCCTTGTCCATATGTCACCTTCTTTTTCCCAGTACATGGGTGCATTCCAATTATTTTTCTTGACTTGATCCCATCCATCTGCAAGCCAAAATCTAAAATCTTCGTATCCTCCCGAGTCCATGAATTTCAAATAATCTCCATTTGTTACTGGAAACACATCAATACTGTACTGGTTCAGGTATGTTTTATGTTCTGGAAGTTCAATGTCATAGCAAAAATCACCTCCGCCATACCCAAGATCATACAATCCACCAGAAATCTTGACAGAGTTTTTTTCAACAGGTGATGGTTTTGGAGCATCATGATATTTTACTGGTTGGTATGCACTTGCAAGCAAATGTTGCAAGTCATACACTAAAAGTTCTTGGTGTTGACATTCATGATTGAATGCAAGATTGAACATATAATCCAGATTAGAACCAGCGATGGAATTTTTTAAAAATTCTTCGACCCGTTTGTTTATGATGTCAAAATATTGTAGTGTCTCATTAACTGTGGGTCTTGATATTATTCCACGCTTTGTCTTTTCATGTGGTGTACCAAGTGCCTGATAGTATGAATTTAGAACCTTGGAATATTCTTGAGAATAAAATTCGTAACTTGGGTTCATCTTACCCATTATCACCTCGTAGAACCAGGTGACGTGACCCAAATGCCATTTTGGCGGACTCATAAATGCAGCAGTCTGGACTACAAAGTCTTCTTTTTCAAGTGTCTTTACCAGCTCAAGTGTTTGTGCGCGAGTTTTTCCAAACTGTCCTGATAAAAACACAATATCTGAATTTTCTTGCTCTACTGTCATGACAATGTTTATGAAAAAATACTATATTAGTGATCTTCCGAATTTTTTCTAATTTTATTTAGGTCTTTTGCGTTAGGTACAAGTTTTATTTCTGTAATCACATAATCATTGTAAATCATTGATGGATTCTCCCTGTCTTACACATCCAAAAGAAATCCAGTCATCTTCTATTATGAGTGGTTCAAATGTGTTTGTTTTAGCCCCCTCTTTTTGTTCACAGCCTTGCTTGTCCACCATTTTTCCGCCAGAAAAACCATCATCTGTTTTATCACATGAATGCCATCAATGTCATAGAATAAAACCAATTCTACACAATGATCCGAAAGCATTTTTGTTCCTCCTACTATACGTGACCAAATACGGCAATAATTGCCAAATCTAGTAAAATAATCGACGTGGCACCCTTGTTGATTTAGCTAATCCTCTTAAACCCCGGGTTAGATTTAAAATAGTAGATTTTGGATTTAGAAAAATTCACCGAAGATGTCTATACCGTTGCTGAGAAACTAACCCGTGATCAGACGCCTGAAATAAAATCAAAGACAAATTTTGTAAGAGAGCGGCTAATAGAGCTGTACAAAAAAAACCTAGTCAAGATCAATCATTCAGTATTAGAGATAATCTGTGCTTCAAATCTGATATCTCATGGATATACAGTAGATATTGAAAAGCAACTCTCAAACATTCTGGTCTGTGATGTGTTTGCAACAAAAGGAGACGGTACACTAATTTTGGAAATAGAAACAGGGTTTACACCACCAGACCATGCACTTGATACCATCGACTATTATGTTGCGAGAATATCGAGTAAGATTGCAAGGTATAGCAAACATTGTTCCAAGTTTGCGCTAGCTACACCAGTTGTTGGGATTTTACCAATTCCGAAATTATTCTTAAAACCTCCAAAGGATAGAAAGCCAGAAGAAGTTCAAAAGATAAAACTGTTGGTAGACAGGTTTTACAAGAATCCACCAATTGAAACAGAAGATATCCTAAATGCCCATCTGCATTCCATATATCTGATAAACATAGACAAGGGTTTTGCAAAACAGCTAGACCCGCATACATATCTTGAACTAACTGGAAAACTGCAAGATGCAAGTGAACTTGACCTGTAAGGGAAAATTTCAATAAACCGCTTTTACATATCAGCATCATTGCTCAAAAGTACCAGATGCCCTATTTGCAGACAAAAATTTACAGAGCATTCAGAACTACAAGAGCAAATTTGTAGAGTCATAATGTTAAAAGAGTTTTCAGGAAATTGCCCAGGCTTTGATGTAGAAAAGTGGACAAAAAAAGACTCCAGATAGTAATAGATGTAACAAATAGTCTTTTCTTGAAACAAGTTTGTTGACCGGATGCACTATGCTACGAAAAAATGAATTCCCGTCGTTTCCTTCCACTACAAGTGTACCATTTTTGTAATAGCATGTGACAACTTTACCATCTAATGATGTGATTTCAAACTAATCGTACATTGATTCATGAAATGACTGATATTGTATGGTCTCCTTGCAACCCTTTTTTAACACGAGCATACATACCAGGCGGAACCAGATCAGATCATATCTTACCAACATATCTCACGCAGAGCCGCTAGTTTTTACTTGAGATTTGCGCCTCTCACCTGTACATGATTTCATTTGTTCTGGAGTATGTACCTTCACAGGTTTTCCGCACATGGCACATGTGGGGATAATTGCAATAGGTTTTCGTTCAAATTTCATAAAATTCCTCTCCTTGATCATTTTGTTCCGGCACAACTAGATTATTTTTATTCATTGACTGGTCAAGTTGAATAATTGACCGCAATATCAGTGCCGAGATGCCAATATGAGACGTAAGAAATGCAGCGGCCTCTTCTACTGCATTTTCACCTCTATATCCCTCGTCATATGTCATTTCTATTATCCCCTTGTTGGTCTCTACAAGTGCGGTAATCAGAGAATATGATCCAAGTTTTTCATCCTTTCTTTGAATGTATAGATTCAATGTGACATTTTGTACCACATGACCACGTTCCAAAAATTTTCCGCCAGACATTAATACGATTGTCTTGTTGGGCACTCTGTCAATTCTTTCCGAGTCTACAACTTCAACCACTTTTGTCATGTGCTAATTACGTAACCATTCTAGATAATCTTTGTCAGCATCAAGTCACAAAATTAAAAATTGTCAACTAGCCTATTTTTCGTCGTCTATTGTTCCACCCTGACCATAAATTGCAGGTATTGATATAGTACTAGTAACATGAGGGACATTTCTTACCTTGCCTATGGTAGAATCAACCTTTGTTACATCGGATGCTTGAATCTTGACAAAAATATCATATTTACCCATTATTCCATTTACCTCAACTATGTTTGACAATTCCTTTATTTTTTGTATAACTTCTTTTTCATTTCCAGGTATGCATGTTACAAGAATGTATGTAATCATGTTCCATAATGACCATCTTAGATGTTAAATATCTTTTGAAAAACTATGAATTTTTGAACTGTTTTTGACCGCCTAGCATTTCAAGAAAAATACACTATGCAAATTTTCAGTAAAAATTTGCGATCATTTCTAAATATAACAAAGCCAATGCTGATCCTAATGCATAAAGCAGTACATGCAATATCATTAGCTAGCATCTTGACACTGTCTGTTATGGCGTTTAACGGACCTGCTGGATCAAGCTATGCTGCAAACGCCCTCTCTGACAGGGAATGAGAAACCAAAACGATTCAACATAGACCTAGCGATTTTCATGGAAAAGAACACCTGTCCAAGCCACAGATTTTTGGCAGAACATCATGCAAAGGGAGTCAACAAATCCTAGACATTTCATACATTGTACAAAATGATGAAGACTTGGGCTCGATGGCTATTGGCACTTGATCATTTCACTGCGCACCTAAAGATTTGGAAGCTTGTTGACGGTTCATTTTATGCAGTCAAAAAATATGACGGCATATTTGCAGCACCACAAGGTACAATGGATCGGGAACTGGAACACGCCCACAAAACGAATCATCGTTTAGTATTACAACTGGAGGCTATGTGGCAGTACTTGACGGAACATTTGCACCTGGTACAAATCCCACTAGTGGAAACATCTGAATATTCAACCGATGGCGTAATTATAACGGCATAGACGGCGAAAACTCTGGCAACATCAGATCATAATCCCATAGAACCCTTTTCTTTATTTTTCATCACATGTACAGACAGTCGCTAAACCAATTGGTTACATTATTTGCACATAGTATGGTATCACAGTACAACTAAAACTCTAGACATGAAACTAAAGGATAATGCTACAGACAAGCTGATAAAAATGTCAGAAAGTGTAAGAGAAGAAATAACAAGAGAGGTATTGGACACATTTGGTATTGATCTGTCAAATCAAGAACTAGTGCACCATGACAAGACAAAACCTGTCTGGACACAGCAGATTCGTAACAACAAGGCCTTGAAACAGGAACTTGATTCGTTCCTTAGGCTAGTGAAAAACAATGTAACGCACCTGCCGGAAATGATAAAATTTGAAAAAGAACACCCTGGTGCCATTGAAGAAAACAACTCTCATGATTCCATATCGTATGATCTCGAGTTTCTCTGGATATGTGAGTCTCATGTGAAAAAATTTGAAAAAGAAAAACACCTATCACAAAAGGAAACATCCAGATATAATATTCAAATTCAAGAACTAAAAGACAAGATACGACACATTACAGTAGATGACCTTCAGAAATGACTGTGGTCTACAAGTGAATTTTGGAGACCCTTGACAAAACAACTACTGCTATTGAAGATACAGATATTGTAAGACCTGCCAACGGACCAAATTCTGGAATTACCGTGGCGCCAACCAATTCAAGTTCTGTAGAATGTGCAGGAATCGCACAATCCAGTATGCGAATAGTATCAGTCTCACTCTGCGAACACAAGATCTGGTTTCCGTTAACCTTCAATACTATATTTCCTCCTGGGGTGTCAATTATTTTTTTTGGAATTTGATATTCCTGGTTTGTGGAATTGTCAGAGATTTGTGATGTGTCCATTGAAATTTCGATTGTATTGTCAGTAGTAGACACTGAGACAGCGCCATATTTTATCATGTTTGTACCATTTGTTCTTATTTTTATCTTGCTATCAAAGACAGGGATTGTACTCAACGCTCCAGAATCTAGTACAAAATGTAACTGGCTCGAGGAGTTACTGTACTTGATATTGACAGTGTATGTGCCGCCCAAAGAATCATCATTTAATACAAAATCATGAACAAACAGATTGTTTAACAAGTTTATCTGTCCCACATCATAGACATTTCCTATAGGGTTTCGAACAATTATGGCTACGGGATTACTGTTTACAATCTGCCCAACAGATCCGCTGATTATCACTTTATCTCCTGGCTGGTACGAATCCTTGTTTACAGACGCTGTAATTCCAGAATTATCTGCATAAACTGGAAGGATGATGGACGGTATGACAAGAAGCAAGATTAGAAAAATTATATTTTTCGAAATATTCATCAAAAGTCTGTGATATTCTTATGATATTTAACTGTGATTTTATTCCACATCTAAAATTAAACGTCTGTGTATGAGCCTAGAAGAATGAGTCAAGGCCTTTTTTTGCAACTGGTGTGTCTTGTTGTTCCAAAAACTTGTTCATTTTCTCACCCATTCCCTTTGCAGCTGTAACCTTGCGTTTTCCTATCCAGTAATACGTCTCATCAGTTGTATCTTTTGCAATTAATACAACCAGTTTACCATAATCCTTTCTTCCAGTACGACCTTTTCTCTGGACATATCTAATCGAACTTGGAACATTGTCAAAAAATACCACAAGATTAACTTCTGAAATATCAAGACCCTCCTCACCTACACGGGTTGCAATTAACACCTTGTATTGTCCATCACGGAATTTCTGTATTGTCTCTATCTGTTTTTTTTGTTTAAGACCTGTTTCCCCAGCTTTTCCTATTAAAAATCCAGATGGGATTCCCATCTCATTTAGTTTCTGGTGTATAACATCAACTGAATCCCTATAGCTTGTAAAGACAAGTGCCTTTCCAGGAATGTCACATAATACCTCCTTTAGTTTTTCCATTTTGGAATGCTCAATTCCTTTTTCCTGCGCTTGTTTTGCAAGCCTTATTGCCTTGCCAAAATTCATATCATTTTCAAACAAGTCTCGGATGCCAACTCCTTTTTTCTCCCGGGTTCTCTCACAAAACCTAAGAAAAGATGTAATGCCGTGAGATTCAAACACGTTTAGCGCATGAATGAGACGTATGGCAGTAAAAAGGGGCTTGGCAGCTCGTCTATTTTGTCTTAAAACAAATTCTCTTACACGCAAAAGTTCAGACATTGACCTGCTTCCAGAAAGATTAAGTCCAAGTTTTTTGAGTTCGAGATATCTAGAATCAATTGTGGCTTTTATCAAGACCTGGATCTCTTTCATCTCAGGTCCAAGTTCAACTGTAATCCATTGGGTATCTGTTTGTTGAACATATGGGCTTACATCTGGACTCTCTTCTGTCCTCTGGGCTATGCTTGTAATCTTTAGTATCTTTACCATCTCCTCTGCCTTTTGTTTCTCGCTTGGTAAAGTAGCAGTCATGCCGATTATTCTGACATTCGTGTTTGCAAAACGCTCTGCAATTCCAGAGTATGCATAATCCCCAACGGTTCTATGAGCCTCATCAAATATCACAAGTGAAAACTGATCAGTGGACACAATCTTTCTGTCAAGATCATTTTTTACAATTTCAGGAGTTGCACAAATTATGCTGTTTATCCAAAGTTTCTTTCTTTTTGCAAGTAAATCTTCCCCTGTAACAAGGACAATGTCATCAATTAGCAAATTATTTTTTAAAAACTCGTAATGCTGATGAGCCAAGACTCGAGTCGGGGCCAAGAACAAGACTCCACCTTTTCCTCTTGACAAAAATTCTGCAATCACATGCAGTGCAACAGTAGTCTTGCCAAGCCCTGTTGGAAGTACAATTAGACAGTTTTCTGCAATTGCCTGTCTTGCCAAGTTGTCTTGATAATCTCTGTGCTCTATGCTTGACTTTTTGATATACCTGTGTTCTACGAAATTACCACTCAATTAATTCATGATTGTCATCATCTCGGTAAAAAGCTTGTTTAGAATAGAAAGTTGATCTTTACTTACTACTCTTTTCACTTCCAGATGTTTGTAATCTTATATTGAGGCGTCATGCAGTTTCCATGTGAACGAGCCATTTGACCGCCCTACATGGGATGAGTATTTTATGCTTCAAGCAGAATTGGCAAAATTACGATCAAATTGTATCACAAGACAAGTTGGTGCCGTAATTGTACGAGAAAACAGGCAGATTGCCACAGGTTATAACGGAACGCCTCCCGGAGTAAAAAATTGCTTTGAGGGAGGCTGTAAAAGATGTCAACTGCGAATGGAAGGCAAAGTTGCATCCGGTGAAGGCCTTGACAGATGCTTATGCAACCATGCGGAGGCAAACGCCATAATGCATTGCGCCATACTTGGAGTAGGCTCTGGCACCAAAAATTCTACTCTGTATACTACATTTATCACGTGTTTAGAGTGTAGCAAGATGGCAATCACGATTGGAATTAAAAGAATAGTCTGCCTTGGGAGTTATCCTGAGACAGATTATGAATTGTTACATGACGCAGGATTGGAGGTAGTGATTTTGGACAAGGACAGGATAAATCATTGGATAAAGATTCTCCTTGAAGAGCGAAACGCCAACCTCACACCAAAGTGATGATATCATGTCAAATGCAATAGAAGAAGTAACAACCACCATGCCGCCTGCACTACTGGTGTCAGCAGCATACGATGGCCTGAAAAAATGCGCCATGCTCAAGTTTTATGAGCCAAAATCTCAAACGTTAAAGATTTGGTTTGACAATACCGGACATAAACCATATTGTTATTCAAAACTAGACCCAGAAGAACTGAAGTTTTTGTCAAGCAGAACTGATGTGTTAAAACTTGAAAGTGTCAAGCGCGAAGACCTGCTAAAAGACCGCATTATTGATGTAACAAAAATCACAGTAACAGATCCACTTGCAATTGGTGGCACCCAGACTGACAAGAGTATAAGAAATATCATGGAGACATGGGAGTCAGACATTAAATATTACGAAAACTATCTTTATGACAATTCATTAATTGTTGGCAGGTATTATACCATAGAAGACGGCAAACTCAAAGAGTATTCATATCCCATACCAGATGAGGTCCAGCTTGCACTAAAAGGACTGTTATTTGACAAGATAACAAACATTGGAATAATAGACATAAAGGGATTTCAGAATCACATCAGTGAATGGGCAAACCTTCTCAACCAACCTGTGCCCAACATACGAAGAATTACCTTTGATATTGAGGTAGAATCTGAGACAGGGAGAATCCCTGATCCTAAGATTGCCGACAGAAAAATTACGGCAATAGGATTTTGTGCAAGTGATGACTTTAAGGCAGTTTTTGTCCTAAAGCGCGCAGGACTACAAATGGGAACTGACGAGCTTCCAAAGGATGTCAAGATCAGTTTCTATGATGAAGATAAGGAGGCAGACATGTTAAGAGATGCGTTCAAGATTTTGGAAAATTATCCATTTGTCATAACATTCAACGGAGATGAATTCGACATGCCTTTCATGTACAACAGAGCAGAAAGGCTTGCTGTTCCGTTAAAGGAAATCCCATTGGTGATGATGCGCGATTCTGCAACTCTTAAAAAAGGGGTGCACATTGACTTGTACAGGACATTTTCTAATCGCTCATTTCAAATCTATGCCTTTTCCCACAAGTATACTGATTTTTCACTAAATACCATATGTGAAGGACTAATTGATGAATCCAAGACAGAATATGAGGGAGAACTAGAAGATCTTTCGCTTTATGAGTTGGCAAATTATTGTTTCAATGATTCAAGAATAACACAAAAGCTTACAAGTTTTAACAACGATTTGTTGATGAATCTTCTTGTTGTCATAACAAGGATTGGACGCATGCCAATTGATGACATATCAAGAATGGGTGTATCCCAATGGATTAGAAGTCTGTTTTATTATGAACACCGAAAGCATAACTATTTGATACCGCGAAGAGAAGAACTTGATCAAAAATCTGGGACAGCATCAACAGAAGCTATTATCAAAGACAAGAAATATCGTGGAGGTCTAGTAGTAGAACCCACCGAAGGAATTCATTTCAATGTCTCGGTAATGGACTTTGCAAGTCTATATCCTAGCATAATCAAGGTGAGAAACCTATCATATGAGACAGTGAGATGCATCCATGATGAATGCAAAAAGAATATGATCCCCGGTACCACGCACTGGGTTTGTACCAAGAAGAATGGTCTGACTGCCACACTGATTGGCTCGCTGAGAGACCTACGTGTAAACTATTACAAGAGCTTATCAAAAAACCCAAGCCTCTCGGCTGACCAAAAACAATTGTACATAGTAGTAAGCCAAGCACTAAAGGTCATTTTAAATGCAAGCTATGGCGTAATGGGGGCAGAAATATTTCCATTATACTGCTTGCCTGTTGCTGAAGCAACAACAGCAGTTGGGAGATTTACAATTTTAGAAACAATTGAAAAATGCAAGTCAGTTGGAATCGAGGTTTTGTACGGAGACAGCGTACTCCCGGATACACCAGTCATAATTCGCAGAAAAGACGGAGCAATTGATTTGATTCCAATAGAAACGCTGATGCCAAAAACAGTAAGCAGTATGAGATATGACAAGTTTGGAGACATCGAGGTATTAACAGAGAAAGGATTTACGAAAATAAAACATGTCTACCGGCACAAGATAAAGAAAAAAGGATATCGGATTCTCACCAGAAAGGGGTTTGTAGAATGTACTGAAGATCATAGCCTAATCATCAATGGAAAAAGTGTAAAACCATCCGATCTAAAAGTCGGAGACAGGATTAATCTGGTTTCATTTAAAACAGAATCTAGAGTACATGTAAACACTGACCTAGGATGGTTATTTGGTCTTTTTATCGCAGAAGGCACATGTAATACATACAGGCATGGAAAGCACGTCAAATATTCGTGGAGAATTGTAAATCAAGACAAAAAGTTATTGCAAAAAGCACAAAAAATCATACACGAACATTTAGCTTTGGAGACAGTCATCATGGACATTCGTAAAAGATCTTCCACACATACATTGGTTCCAAAGGGCAATCATAAATTGTTTGTTGATTATTTCAGGCTTTTCTGTTATCGTGATGACCATAAGGGAGTACCACAACCCATACTGAATGCAAACAGTGAGGCAAAAAGGGCATTCATAAATGGAATGTTAGATGGTGACGGACATACGGACATAAATGGATTTACAATACTTGATCAAATGCACAAGACCGTTATGGCTGGAGTCATCGTGATGTTGGAGCAATTTGGGCTGGAATATTCTTTACAAATAAGAAAAGACAAGCCAAACATATGTAGACTCAGAATAATTAAAGATCAAAAAAACCCAAAAATAAAACAATCTGATGTTATCACAAAAATTGAAAAGTTCAACATAAGCGGATATGTGTATGACTTGGAAACAAAGAATCATCATTTTTGTGGTGGACTGGGTAATGTTTTGTTGCATAATACCGATTCATTATTTTTGAAAGCACCATCGCAAGATCAGGTGCAGGGAGTGGTAGAATGGGCAAAAACAGAGTTTGGAGTTGACTTGGATCTAGACAAGGAATATCGTTACGTTGTATTTAGCACAAGAAAGAAAAACTATCTTGGAGTACAAAAGGATGGCAAGGTGGATGTCAAAGGCCTGACTGGAAAGAAATCACATACTCCACCATTCATTAGAAATCTGTTTTATGAAATACTTGGAATTCTGTCACAAGTGCAAAATGAACAAGAATTCTCCCAATCCAAGGCAAAGATTGGTGATATGATATCAGGTTATGCAAAAAAATTAAAAGCAAGGCAGATTCCTCTTGTAGAACTTGCATTCAATGTAATGATAAGCAAGGCCCCTGCAGAATATGTTAAAACTATTCCTCAACACATCAGGGCTGCAAAACTGTTAGAACAGACAAGAGAGATAAAAAAAGGTGACATTATTTCATACGTCAAGATAATCAACAAGCCGGGTGTAAAGCCTACGGAAATGGCAAGGCCAGATGAGATTGACACTCCAAAATACATGGAGTTTATGGAAAGTACATTTGACCAAATATTATCTTCAATGGACTTGGACTTTGCAAGCTTAATTGGTGAACCAAAACAGACCGGGTTGGACCAATTTTTCTGGAAGTAGAAGAAGTGTTTACCATCAATGTTGATCGATTTTGGCCCCGGAAAATCGTTAAAATCTAGTATTAACCCTAACAATGGTCAAATGTTTACACTTGTATGTCAAGTCTATCAGTACTAAAATTTATAAACAAAGTTATAGAAATTACAAATATGCGAATAGATTCATGTAGAAACTGTGGTGTTACAATGGAAGAATTCCAATGTTGTTCTGTATGTAGTGAAGTAAACCAGTTTGTCTGTACCGCCTGTAGAAAGGCAAGCGACGAGCAAGTCCACCCAAAATGTAGTCTGATCGCAAGAAATGTTGTGTGTAATTAGATACTTTTCAAATATTCAAAACTTAAACAATTTTGCTTGCTGAAAAAAACTACATTTTCAACTCCAAACCAAAAAGAATATTTTTGGAGCAAATGACAGTTCATGCTGTAATCTCTTAAAATCTCAATTTTTTTATTTGCCAAAAAGATCAAGATTTGAAATATTACTCAACTAACCTTTCTTGCGACTTTTCTGTTATACTTTAGGCGTGAATTGGACATTGCTTTATAGCCTAGTGTTAGAGATTCGTTTTGATGAGAGGTAAAAAGGTCATATATGCAACTGTTGCATTTTTTATAATTGCGATCGGAGCCCTGCACGTCCTGGCTTTCGGAAACG
>VFSW01004433.1_pt1 | contig 20944 bp, 22 predicted proteins | sample 5358111 | NCBI WGS metagenome assembly VFSW01 (sample SAMN11554181, study PRJNA540505) | mine drainage metagenome | isolation source: sediment from site ElyBrook_90M | place: USA: Ely Copper Mine, Vershire, VT | collected 2017
AGATCGTTGTTTTGGGGTCTGGCCTCGGCGGAACGCTGATGGCTTACGAAATGTCCGAGCAGTTGAGGCCGGAAGACCGGATTACCGTGATTGGTAAAGGTCCAACATATCAATTTTACCCTTCAAATCCTTGGGTTGCCATTGGCTGGCGGGAACGGAAGGACATTGAGGTGGATCTCACCAAAATCATGGCGAAGAAGAAAATTAAATTCGTTACCGAGGGTGCTGCCCGCGTGATACCTGGGCAGAACCAGGTGGCGCTGACCAGCGGTGAGACTGTTTCCTATGATTATCTGGTCATCGCCACTGGCCCCGAACTGGCCTTCGATGAGATTCCTGGCCTGGGCCCGGATGCCCATACGCAATCGATCTGCGAAACCGGCCACGCCGAGCAGGCCTTCAGAACGTTCGAAGAATTTTGTAAAAACCCCGGACCCATTGTGGTTGGTGCGGTGCAAGGGGTCTCCTGCTTCGGTCCAGCCTACGAATTCGCCCTAATTCTGGACACCGAACTACGCAAGCGCAAAATCCGCAACAAGGTACCCATGACCTTCGTGACCCCTGAACCCTATATCGGCCACCTCGGCCTCGACGGCGTGGGCGACACCAAGAGCATGCTGGAGAGCGAACTGCGCAACCGGCACATCAAATGGGTCACCAATGCGCGGGTGAAAGAAGTCACGCCGGGGCAGATGGTGGTTGAGGAACTGAACGAGGACGCCAGCCTGAAGACCTCCCATACGCTGGATTTTTCATTCAGCATGATGATGCCGCCATTCCGCGGCGTGCCGGCGGTTTATGGGATCGATGGGCTGACCAATCCGCGCGGCTTCATTCTGGCTGATGCTTACCAGCGCAACACCGCCTTCCCGAACGTGTTTTCCATCGGCGTTTGCGTTGCCATTCCGCCCATCGGCAAAACCCCCGTGCCGGTTGGCGTGCCGAAAACCGGCTTCATGATCGAATCGATGGTCACGGCCACTGCCCACAACATTGGCGGCTTGCTTCGGGGCCAGCAGCCAGACATCAAACCGAGTTGGAACGCCATCTGCCTGGCCGATTTCGGTGACGGCGGCGTAGCCTTCGTGGCTCAGCCGCAAATTCCGCCGCGTAACGTCAACTGGTCGGGCAGCGGCAAATGGGTGCATCTGGCCAAGGTCGGGTTCGAAAAGTATTTCTTGCGCAAGATCAAGGTCGGCAAGAGCGAACCGTTCTATGAACGCTATCTGTTAAAGCAGTTGAAGATACCAAAGCTGTTGGACCGGGTTCCATAAAAGGAGCAAAAGTTACACGACCATGGCCGCGATAAATCTGGTTTGCCCTGCTTGTTCTACCATCAACCGTGTGCCGGCCGATCGGCTTGCGCAAGCGCCCGTCTGTGGCGCTTGCCATAAGCCAATTTTTACGGCGCATCCGCTATCCGTGGATGAAAACGCTTTGATACGACATATCCAGAACGACGGCGTTGACGTGCTGGTGGACATCTGGGCACCATGGTGTGGCCCCTGCAACGCGATGGCGCCGCATTATGAGCAAGCCGCGGCGCAATTAGAGCCACGGATGCGGCTATTAAAACTGAATGCCGACACCGCGCCCGCCACCATGACCAAATATGCGGTGCGCTCCATCCCCACCTTGCTGCTGTTCTCAGGCGGCGCTCTGAAAGCGCAGAATGCGGGTGCGATGACGACCCCGCAAATTCTGCAATGGGTACGCCGCCAGGCCACCACTTAAAAGGACCTCAAATGACCATTGATAATGCTGTACTTTCGTTCGCTGGCTTCATGATCCTGCTCAGCCTAGTGCTGGGTTGGCTGGTCTCGCCCTGGTTTTATTTATTTACCGCATTTGTCGGCCTGAATTTGCTGCAAACCGGGTTTACGGGCGTCTGCCCGGCAGCAATGATCTTTAAAAAGCTTGGCCTCAAATCAGGTTGTGCATTCAAATAATGCCGCGCCCGCGGCGCACCGACGGCTGCGACCTTATCAGGCTAACCGGCCAGCAAATTATGGCAGGTTGTTTGGGGCTGATTGTGAAAAACAACATCCGTAAAATATCTTAACGATGGCAGATATTGATCTGCTGTTACTCCACCCTCCAAGTGTTTACGATTTTCGCAAGCGGGCCATTCTCTATGGTCCTGTCAGCGACTTAATCCCCTCCTCCACTGTCTTTGAAATGTATCCGCTCGGGTTCCTCACCATGGCGAGCTATCTGCAAGCGCGTGGGCTGAAGGTCCGGATCGTCAATCTGGCCCTCAGAATGATGAAGAGTGACCATTTTGACGTGGCGCGGTTTCTGGCAAAGCTCAGGCCAGCCGTCATCGGGATCGACCTGCATTGGCTGCCGCATTGCCACGGGGCACTGGAAATTGCCCGCATCGCTAAACAGGTACACCCCAACGTACCGGTGCTGATGGGGGGCCTGTCCTCGACCTATTATCATGAGGAGCTCATCACCTACCCGGACGTTGATTATGTTTTGCGCGGCGATAGCACCGAAGCCCCATTGCATCAGTTATTGCTAACCTTGCGCAGCGGTGGCCCGCTTGCCGCGATTCCCAATCTCACCTGGAAACAAGATACACAGATTAATATCAACCCGCTGACTTATATCCCTGATACGCTCGACAACGCCGACCTACGGCCTGACCAGATGGTTGAAATGGCGATCCGTTACCGGGACACCAAAAGCATCATGCCTTTCGATGGCTGGACCAAAAACCCGATCACCGTGGTGTTTTCGGTTAAAGGCTGTTCCTATGAGTGTGTTACGTGCGGCAGTTCGCAAACCGCTTGCTCGCATGTGACCAGACGCAAAAAACCGGTATTTCGCAGTCCGGCCAGCATGATCAAAAACATGCAGGATATCAGCCGCCTCACCTACGCGCCAATTTTCATCGTGGGTGATTTATTGCAAGGCGGCCCCGACTACGCGCGTGAAATTTTGATTGGGTTACGCGAGGCCAAAATCAACAACGAAATTGTCTTTGAATTTTTTACGGTGCCACCGCTCGCATTCCTGGAAGATATTGCCGCCAGCGTGCGCCATTGGAGCATCGAGTTCAGCCCCGAGAGCCACGACCAGGCCGTGCGAGAAGCGCAAGGTGGGGAGGGCGAATATGATAACGCAACCATGGAAGCCATGTTTACCGAAGCGCTCCGGCTGGGCTGCTCAAGGCTCGATATATTTTTCATGATCGGCCTACCCACTCAAACACATGCCTCGGTCATGGCCTCAATCGATTATTGCGAGCATTTATTTTCGCTGGGCGACCCTCGCCTTTCCTGCTTCATCTCCCCGATGGGGCCGTTCATCGACCCGGGCAGCCGTGGCTTCGAGGACCCTGAGCGCTTCGGATATGTGTTGTTCGCCCGCACCCTGGAAGAACATCGACAATTATTGTTGCAGCGAAGCTGGGAGCAGATTTTGAACTATGCAACAATTTGGATGACCCGCGCAGAACTGGTTGATGCGACTTACGACGCTGGCGAACGATTGAATGCATTGAAAATGACCCACGGCCGGATATCGCGCCGCCGGGGGACGCGGGTGGCGCAGCGCCTGCATGAGGCCCGCGAGTTACGGGCCCGTCTTGATCAGGAAATTGGTCAACCCAGCCCCTCCGCGACAAGCGGCGCCTTGGAGGGTGAAATCGCCCGGTTCAGCACCTCAACCATCTGCGATAAGCGCGAGCTTTTCTGGCCCACCCATTTGCTGAATTTCAAAGTCACTGAAATCCTGCGCATTGCGTGGCGGGTGTTGTGGCATTGATTTGCGTCAACGCTCATATCTCGTAAAGCTGCCAGATATTACGTCATCTTCGGGAGATTTGACATGACGATCGTGGTTAGACCGGAACGACAATTCGCAGAGACAGTATTTGCGACCGTAGACAGCATGAACGCTGCTGCATTCGCCGAGTATTTCACTGCTGAGGGAATATTTGTCTTTGCTAACTGGCCGGATGCTCGTGGCGGTAACGCAATTCAGAGTGTTGTTAGTGATTTTTTTAAAAGTATCGCGGCACTGCGGCATGAGGTTCTTGAAGTGTGGCGGGTTGATGATATTGATATTTGCCAACTGCGTGTAACCTACACACGTCATGATGGCAGTCAGGTTTCATTGCCTTGTGCAAATATCTGGCGGCGGGCCGACGATAAATTCAGCGAATATCGGATTTATATCGATCTTACACCGCTATTTTCTTCCGTGTAAGGTATCATGCCACCGCCCAGCCACGTTGAACGACATTTTAATTATCCGGCTGCAGCATTATATGTGTTGGTCGCCGACGTTGAGGCCTATCCAGCCTATATGCCTGGCTGGCGAGCCGTCAGAATATTACACCGTACAGGCAACGAAGCGCAGGTTGAGCAAGTTGTAAGTCTGGCCGGTTTACGCAAGCAATTCGTGTCAATTGCCTATTTTAATCCTCCTCACCGCCTGGTCATTCAAGCCGACGGAGACTTGTTCAAACATTTCCGCCTTACCTGGAATTTCAACGAAATTTGCACCGGCATCACCTCGGTATGCGCCGAACTCGAATTAGTCTTTAGGTCAGCAACGATGGAGCGACTGGCTACACACTTGATGCCAGATATGCTCAACCCGGTTGTTGCTGCGTTAGAGCACCGTGCAGCCACACATCTTATCAGGTCGCCGCCAGAAAATAAGCCAGAGTCAGAAGCAAACCCGTCGAAATATGTAGCAAAATCGTCATCGCATTAACGCTAAGCAACTCAAAAGGCAGTCGTTTTTTATCTTGCTCCGGATCGTTCCAATGCGCCACCCAGCCGCGCCCGCGCTGCGCAGCGACGAAGAATACCCGCCACGGCAATAAAGCTAACCATACCCAAGGCGTTGTAACGGCTGGAGCCCAAAAACCCAATAAGCCTAATAAAAAAATCATAACGCAGCCAGAAATATTGAAAGCTTGGTATAGGGCGAATGGTTGAACGAAATCAAAGCTTCCATCACGCTGTTCAGCGCCGCGAACCACCCAATTTCGCTTAGCTGCGGCCGCATCTGCCGGGGCATCTTGAAATTGGTTGATCCAGAGAACTAACATGATAAATATACCGACCGGTATTGAGGCAAGTAATGAACTCAACCACGGCCATGCAGTGCCCGTTGATGCAGTTAAAACATAACTGGAACCAAGCACCATGACCGGGCCGAACCCCAAACCCACTGCAGCCTCGCCAAGCCCGAAATAGCTTAGCCGAAGCGGGCCTACTGTGTAGGTAATACCCAGGATGCACCCCAAAACACCAACCGCCAGCAATGGGGTCATGGCAAACGCGTCGCCGGCGATCAGTGCATTTATATGCAGCCCGATGGCAATTGTGGCTGCAAAACATATCAAACTTGCCAGGAGAATTTTCCAGGGCGCGACCAACCCGAGTTGAATTGCCCGGCTGCCGCCGGTAAAGGGATTATCGGCTACCAGGTTAGCGTCGTCCGCACCGCTTTCATGGTCACCATAATCATTGATCAAATTTGTCCCGGCCGAAGCTAAAATTGCCCCCAGCAACGACCACAGGAATAGCGACCAGGAAAAATTTGCTCCGACATGCTGCAAGGCCCCGTAAGCGATGGCGCCACCCAACAATACGGGAACCACAGCCGCCGATAAAAAAGGCGCCCTCACCGCGCGCACCCATAGCTGCATCCAATGCCCCAACGCTTCGAGCGCCTGCTGTGATTGGGTGGGGATGTTACGGGGAAAATCCTGCCAGGCCCATCGTGGCGTTGCCAGCGCATCCACAAGCATCAGTCTGGTAGGCCGTAATCGAAAACAGGTGAGGGTTGCCTCATCAACCTGTCCCAGCTCCAAGCCGCGGTCCACAAACATTGCCTTGGTCTTCGCGCGTGCAGCGGTATCGCGCATCACTTCGCAACGGCCACTAATCTCAACGCCCAGCGTACTTACCGGATCGTGCGGCCATATTGCCAACTGGGTCGCTGGGTTAATAGCAAGCTGTGCGGCAATCCGGGAGTTACGGGCGCAGAAAAAAATCATGTCCAAACCGTCGCGCACAAACATAAGTGGTGCGGCCGATACGTTGCTGTCGACAGCACCCGCTAGCACCATTATCGTTGCACGGTCTAAAATCCGATCAATCATTGGTTGATCCGACTGTACCAGCATAACATCGCCGCAGATCATCGCTTCATGAAACTGATTCATCGGACAACAACTCCAAATGGTTTGGCTAAATCATCCGCACGTACCATTCAATTGAATTGGTGCCGCTTTTGGCTTCGCTGGTGCTGCCGTTGAGGGCATGGCTGATGCCGGAGCCCCGGCGTTACTTGCGGGCGCTGCGGTCTCGAGAGGTGGAATCGCCACCGGTGCAACATCCGGGCAATTATTCAGTGCCCGGACGATCGATGCCGTCTGACCTGCGGATTGCTCTGCCAACCCGTTGGTCCAACCTTCTAGTCCCCCCAACATGCCCATAGCCGGTACGCCAGCTACACGAAGCAATATTGCTGCCTCGGCTGCTTGGCTGGTATCGGCCCCATATACAATCACCTGCGGCACCTTGCGTAATTTTACAACTTGGTCAGCATCAAAAATAGTCGCCAACGGTACATTGATGGCACTCTTTATGTGTCCCGCCGCAAAGGCCGTTGGGTCACGAAGATCGACAAGGATGAAGTCATTCTGCGCCGCAAGTATCCGATTGCGTACGTAGTCCGGGCTTACGCTATCTTCTCCGCGCGCTACCATTTGAGCCAAAGCCGCCAGCGAGGAAGCATCGGTTGTTGCGGCTCGCGCCACGCTAATTGGCGATAAAGCTGAAATGGCAACCGGCAAGCTAGGTACGGCAGCTGCAATAACCGCCAGAATAGATAAAGATGTTCGGTAGTTTTTTGGGGATGCCATAAAATGTCTCCTTAAAACCGGCTATTTGGATCTTCGCCATCACCACGAAGATTGCCAAGTAAACCTGGATTAAATTGGTTGTTCAATTGTGTCCAACTAGTTTGCTGTCCGGCCGTCACGACAATATCACGCAGCAAAAACCCGCCAATGAGAACCAGCACCGAAGCAAAACCTGCAATCACCATAAATGAACGCCGCCACATCGCAGCTTCCAGCAGCAGCGGCAAGCCAAGACCAAGACCAATAAAACCGATCCAAAACAACTCGGACCCATGGCCACCTAACAGATAGGCCACTGCATGTTGCTGCATCGCATTGCCGTTGAGCATGTCGATCAATAATAAACCAATCAGGGTCATTTCTGCCAGGATTAACCCAAGATCAATGCGACCAAACAAATGCCTCTCCTCAGGCGTACCCGCTCCCAGAATCATCATGGCAGCACCGGTGGATAATCCAGAGACCAGAAATAGTGGCCCGAGTAGCGCTGAGTGCCAAAATGGCCGGCTATTGAAACTTGACAACAAAATTCCGGTATAAATGCAGAGAGCAATACCCAACGTGACATTCATCACCGCCGCAAAGTGCCGCATGAAATAACAAAGTTTAAAAATGGGTTGTATCAGAGGCTTACCCACTACCGGCCACGCTCCAAGCCATCGCGCCAGAGCTGGAAAACCTGCTGGTAATCCTGCGAGTGCCAGCACGATGATTGCAGGAAACACCAAAAGTAAAATCCACGACCCCCATGACATTGGCGATGTGACATGCAAGACCGTATAAAATCGCCATACATGCAGTTTACGTTCGAGGTCCGAAAACAGCGCTGTCATTCCGACCGAGAGCGCAATAAACCCGACCAAAGGTGCACGGTTAATCGCAAATGGTGTCTGGATATCGCGGCCGGTTAACAGCGCCCAGCCCGAGAATACCATGATGCCACCCGTAAAACCGCCCAGAAACAAATAGACCGCAATTTGCCAACCCCAAATGGCAAGCTGTGGTACCACCCTTGGGTTAGCCATGACACTTGCGAGAACCTCTTCATGCATGATTAGATATCCTTGCCTAGCGCAGATAAAACACGTTTGGCTCATTACCGGTTTCAGGGTTGAGTGAATATGACTCGCGCGTATCCAATAATTTGAATACCTCGCTAGTTGGGTCATCAAGCAAACCAAAATGCATAGCTTGTGCCGGGCAAACTGCGACGCAAGCGGGGTCTAGCCCAAATTGCACCCGATGCACACAGAAGGTACATTTACCGATATAGCCCTCGGGCTGCATGATCAATCGTGCGTCATACGGGCAAGCAGCGATACAAGCCTTGCAGCCGGTGCATCGAGATGCATCAACCACGACTATATTACTGTCGTTCCAGTATTGACTAGCACCAGTAGGACACGCCGTTACGCACGTTGCGCGAGAACAATGGTTACAACGTTCGGAGCGAAACTCTGTTTTCAAATCAGGGTAGCGTCCTGTAGTTACCTCAACCACCCAATCAAAGCATAGGCCTTCGGGAACATTATTTTCCATCCGGCAGGCGTCCACGCAATCGGTACAACCAACGCAGGTCTTGGTATCGATGACCATGACATAATGCGCCATTATGCGGCCTCCTTCCGGAATGTAACAAAGTTACCGCGCATACCAGTGCCGCCCATAATCGGGTCATATAAAACCCGCGTCATCAAAGTGGAGTCATCGGCACCCCTGCCGTAAGCCAACTTCAACCCCGCGGCGGTATGACCAAACCCATGCACCATCCACACCGAGTCAGGGCGGGTGCGCTCAGTAATTCGTACTCGTACGCGGTTGCTAACCACGCCATCCTGATTCACCAGCAACACATAGCTTTCATTCTCGATATCGAACTGCGCGGCGGCATCTGGATGAATCCAGACAAGATTTTCCGGCATGAGCTGGTAGAGCACCGGATTATTTTGCGTGCGGCTAAATGAATGTTGCGGGGCTCGGCCATAATTGAGGTGATAAAAACCATCCGGCCGTGCCGCATGCCGCGTAAAACGGGGCAATGGGTCGAACCCGGCATCAGCCAAAGTCTGCGAATAAAGCTCGATCTTGCCACTCGGCGTGTTTAATTTTACCGGCGCACCCGGGGTGAAGTACATTGGTGTTTTACGTGGGTATGGCTTCAGCCCGAGGGTCTGCATCTCAGTGAGTGAACTGTCCACTTGCTTGAGTTGCCAGTCTAGTACCTCAGTATAGTCGTTCCATGGAAAATATTCATCCAAACCTAACCGATGACCAATTTCCTTCGCCATCCACCAACCTGGCTTGGACTCCCCAAGCACCGGCAATGCTGGTGCACGCAATACAATGCAGGGATCGCGCTCAGCTTCAGCACGTAACGGGTCGTACCGCTCCAAGTATGAACATTCCGGCAAGACCACGTCGGCAAAGCCCGTCATCTCAGATGGTTGTACATCAACCACCATCAGCAGATCCAATGACTGTGCCGCCTTTGCCAGCGTGGCGCGTGAGTTGGGCATCGTCATCGGCAAATTGGTATCATACACGATCAATGCTTTATAATATGCATCGGTCCCTACCATGTTATCGAGCATCACGTTTGTTACGCCCTGACCCGCCAAAGGAAATTTTGAAAGCGTGATGTCTCGCCAGGAGGTTTTAGGAACAGGGTAAGCAGGCACAGGAAATTCCGGTACAGCAACGGCTTCGGGCAAATAATACCCACCTTTCTGCCCCCAAATACCCAACAGCCCGGCCAATATGGCCATCGCCCGGGCGCGTTGTGTATCGTCGCCCCACCATACGGCATGGCGACCAGGATGGATGACGGTGGCCGGCGCCGAAGCCGCCATTAAGCGGGCGGTCTGCCGAATGACGTCAGGCGCAATTCCGGTTTCGGGGTAGGCCCATTCGGGCGTGAATGCGGTGATATATGCAGCTAAAGCATTAAAGCCAACCGTATTGAGGTTGATATAGTCTGCATTATACAAGCGTTCGGCTAAAATTACGTTTGCCCACGCCAATAACAATGCTATATCCGTCCCAGGCCGGATTGGCAGCCAATGCTGCGCTTTACCGGCCGCAACTGAAAAACGCGGATCAACGGTTATGATCGTGGCATCATTACGAATGGCATCTGCGAAGGTTCGTACCTGACTATTGTGTAAATTTTCGCCCAAATGTGTGCCGATCAGCACAACACATTTGGCATTCTCCATATCGGTCGGCTCAGGCGAGGCGATTCCCTCGCCAAAGGTAAAATAAAAGCCAGTATCACGGGGACCGCGGCATTGCGCGAAGGCGGGTTCCGAGATGCTGTCACTTCCGAACGCCTTTGTAAGATGCACAAAATGTTTTGCACCTGGCCCGTGCACAATACTCGCCAAAGCCTGGGGTCCATGCTCCTTTGCGACCTTCTCAAGCCGGCTGGCTACAAAGCCGAGCGCGTCATCCCAACTCACTGTTTCAAATTGCTGATCACCACCGCGCTCAACCCGCAGCAATGGCTTGATCAGCCGGTTCGGGTCGTAATACGCGCCTAGCCCGGCGGTGCCACGCGTGCATAACCGTCCGTTGGAGTGTGGATCATCAGGGTGCCCGGTTATCTTCCACGGCTCACCGTCTCGTATATGTACCTGTCCAGCACATGACCAAAAACACATATTGCAAACCGTTGGTTTCACTGTTGCGGGCCTGGCTGTCATCAGCTTCTGCCATTCGGCAGGCTGGCTGCACCCTCCAAGAGTTGGTCCCAATAGGGCGCTGGCTCCGACAATTGCGTTCAGCCTGATAAAATCACGGCGCTGCATATTATTCACACCTAGAACTGGTCCACGATCACCAGACCGCTAATATCGCCTAGCGTCATTGATCTACGTCAATGTGTGGACTGCGCAAAACTGCTGTAAGGCTTACAGGTTGTGGCGCGTTATATATCGCGCTGCGGCTTTTCTATGACCGTCGGCTGTGCACCAAACCAACTCATAAGTTTAGGCAAGGACGCCAGAATTTCATGGAGCCCTACAATGTTCACAAAACTCAAAACAGTTTTACTTACAGGTATTTGCGTTGCATCGATTAGTGGCGGTGCGGTGCCCGCCGCCCTTGCACAGGAGCCCGTAACACCATTGGTTACGCCCGCCTGGGTTCTGGCGCATTTGCACCAGCCTGGCTTGGTAATTTTGGAGGTTTATGACAACGATACGCAACAACCAGCATTTCAGTCATCACATATACCAAGCGCCGTCTTCACTGGCTTTCTCGATGACGGCTGGCGCGTAACTCGCGACAATATTCCACAGATGCTGCCGCCTGATGATATGATCGGCAAGGTGATCGGCGGGTTCGGTATCAGCAACGCCAGCCGGGTTGTTTTGGTGCCCGGAGGTGCCACAGCCGGCGACTTTAACGCAACAACGCGCATTTACTGGACCCTACGCATTGAAGGTCAGGAGAATGTCTCCATTATGAATGGTGGCGATCATGCATGGCTTGCAAACCCGGCTGACCCAGTGGCAAACGGAGCCGTTACACCCGGCGCAGTGACTTTCACGCCTCATTACAACCCGGCTTTGGTTGCCACCGTCACACAAGTTGCTGCCAACCTTACCTCGCATGACAGGCAACTTGTCGATGCCAGACCCCCGGCCCAGTTCAATGGCAAGGTTAAGTCGCCCGTTGTTGCGCGCGCTGGCACAATTCCAGGAGCCATGAACCTGCCGACCGACGCCCTGGAAACCCCCGACCATGAGGGGGTTTTAGATAAACCAGCCCTATTGGCGGCGCTGGCAAAGGCGGGCATTTCGTCAACAAAACCGGCTTTCACTTTTTGCAATACCGGTCATTTGGCGTCGGGGGACTGGTTTGTGCTGCACGAGGTGTTGAACGATCAGCAGGTCGCGTTATACGATGGCTCAATGGCAGAATGGGCTCAAAATCCGGCTCATCCGGTCATTATCGGAAACTCAGCATTCTAAAAGCCGGCAATGGATCCCAATACCTTAACGCCACTACATGCGGTTTTGGATGCAACATCCATCATAACTCAAATTGCCGCTTGGGCGGCGGTGGGGCAAAGCGCGCCTTCACGTTTACTGGGTGCGGGGCAAGGATTTGTTGAATGGGCGCATTACCCTCAGCCAGACGCGGTTGACCCGCGGTCTGGCTGGCGGTTCTACTATCATGCCCACCCACCGGCACAACGGTTGCAGGCGGAACATGGCCATATCCACATTTTCGTACCCGCCCCGGCAGAACAATTTTCGCACCTGATCGGCGTTTCGGTCAGCAACAAAGGTTTTCCGATCCGGCTGTTCACCACCAATCGCTGGGTTACGGGTGAGGTCTGGCAACCCGCAGCGATTCTTGAGTCCTATCTCGACCGTCCAACCCTGGCACATGCGCCACCGCGAGATGTCGCAAATTGGCTCGAACAAATTCTCATTCTTTTCAATACTGAAATTAAATCTCTCATCCGAGCCCGGGATGCCCGGATGGAACAGGCCTCCCCGTCGAAGCTCGACGATCATCGATTGAGAATGCCATCACAATTACCCATCAATTTGATTAAAAAATTAAGTCGTTACGAAATCAACTTGTGATAGCCGTAGGTTGCTTTGATCTAAATCAATGTCACTCATGGTATTTTTCGCGACACTAAACGTCGTATAAGGTCGCCGAGCGATTCTTGAGTATCCGGTTGCGACCTAAAATCAAGGAGATTCAGGGTGACGCCAGCCATACCAAATATTCAGACATTCTACGAAATGATGCGAGCGCAAGGAACCAGTCGGCGCTCGTTTCTGAAATTTTGTAGCCTCACCGCAGCGGCCCTGGGGCTTGAGCCGCTTTACGCATCCCAAATCGCCTACGCCATGGAAACCAAGCCGCGACTGCCGGTATTGTGGATGCATGGGCTGGAATGCACCTGTTGTTCAGAGTCCTTTATCAGGTCCGGCAACCCGCTCTCCAGCGATGTTATTTTGAAAATGATCTCACTTGATTATGATGATACATTAATGGCTGCTGCCGGAGAACAAGCTGAGTCGATTCTAAATGAAATCCCGGCCAAATATCCCGGTGAATATATTCTGGCGGTCGAGGGTAACCCACCGCTCAATGAAGATGGCATGTATTGTATCGTTGGCGGTCAGCCCTTCGTTGATCGCCTGAAGGCGGTGGCCGCCAATGCCAAGGCCGTTATTGCCTGGGGGGCATGTGCTTCATGGGGCTGCGTTCAGGCTGCCCGTCCCAACCCAACCAATGCGGTGCCCATTGATAAGGTGATCACCGACAAGCCCATTATTAAAGTGCCCGGCTGCCCGCCGATCGCCGAGGTTATGACTGGCGTGATCAGTTATATTCTCACATTTAACCGGTTACCGGAGCTCGATAGCCGTGGCCGTCCTGTGATGTTTTACGGCCAGCGTATCCACGATAAATGCTATCGCCGACCGCATTTCGACGCCGGTGAATTTGTGCAATCGTGGGATGACGAAGGGGCCCGGGCTGGTTACTGCCTCTATAAAATGGGCTGTAAAGGGCCGACTACCTACAACGCCTGTTCAACCATCCGCTGGAATGGCGGGGTATCATTCCCAATTCAAGCAGGACATGGCTGTATCGGTTGCTCGGAAGATAATTTCTGGGATAACGGCCCGTTCTATAAACGCCTCTCGTATGTTGGTGCTGGGCTCGGCATTGAGGCGACGGCCGATGAAATCGGTCTGATCGGTGCCGCTGCCGCCGGCGCGGGTGTTGCCGTCCATGCGGGCCTCAGCGCGATCAAGCAGCACAACCGGAAAAAACCCGAACCGCCGGCCGCGCCGAAGGGAGACCAGCCATGAATTTTGCAACGCCAAACGGCTTTAATCTGGACGATAGCGGCCGCCGCATGGTGGTCGATCCGGTCACGCGCATCGAAGGCCATATGCGCTGCGAGGTTAACCTAGACTCCAACAACGTCATCCGTAATGCGGTGTCCTCGGGCACCATGTGGCGTGGCTTGGAAATTATTCTCAAAGGCCGCGACCCACGGGACGCCTGGGCTTTCTGTGAGCGCATCTGCGGTGTTTGTACCGGTACTCATGCCCTAGCATCGGTGCGCACCGTGGAAAACGCACTCGGGATTAAAATCCCCAACAACGCCAATATCATCCGTAATCTGATGCAGGCCACATTGTATGCACACGACCATCTGGTGCATTTTTATCATCTGCACGCGCTTGACTGGGTGGATGTTGTCAGTACCCTGAAGGCTGACCCCAAAGCTACCAGTGCATTGGCGCAAAGCATCTCACCATGGCCAAATTCTTCACCTGGGTATTTCTCGGATGTGCAGGCCAAACTGCAACGTTTCATTGCTTCTGGCCAGCTCGGCCCGTTCATGAATGGCTACTGGGGCAATCCGGCCTATCTGCTGCCGCCCGAGGCGAATTTGATGGCGGTGGCACATTACCTGGAAGCGCTGGATTTTCAGCGCGAGATTGTCAAAATTCATACCGTATTTGGCGGTAAAAATCCACATCCAAACTGGCTCGTGGGGGGTATGGCATGTGCCATAAATCTCGATGGGCCAATGGCTGCCGGCGCACCGGTGAATATGGTACAACTGAACCTTGTCTCAGATATCATTGACCGCACAATCAAATTCATCGACGAAGTTTATCTCCCCGACCTCACTGCGATTGCCAGTTTTTATAAAGGCTGGGATTTCGGTGGTGGTCTGGCTGGTAAAAATATTCTGTCCTATGGCGAGTTTCCCAGCAAAGCCAACGATTATTCTAATAACAGCCTGCTGATGCCACGCGGTGCCATCATCAACGGCAATCTCAAGGAAATCCACGACGTCGACCTCACCGACCCTGACCAAGTGCAAGAGTTTGTCGATCATTCCTGGTACACCTACCCGGATGAAGCCAAAGGTCTGCACCCTTGGGCTGGCGTCACCGAGCCGAATTTCGTGCTGGGGCCTAAAACCATTGGTACAAAGACCAATATCAAACAACTGGATGAAGACGCTAAATACTCCTTTATCAAAGCGGCCCGGTGGCGGGGCCAGGCGATGGAGGTGGGGCCGTTGTCGCGCTTTACACTTGGTTACGCTATGGGAATTGCTGAATTCAAGGACCCGGTTGATAAGTTACTAACCGACCTGAAACTGCCCATGGCTGCTTTGTTTACCACACTTGGCCGCACCGCCGCGCGTGGCCTGGAAGCCTCGTGGGCAGCACACCACATGCGCAGCTTTTTCGACCAACTCATCGCCAACCTTGCCGCTGGCGATATGGCCACTGCCAACAATGATAAATGGGACCCCTCAACCTGGCCCGCCGAAGCCAAAGGGGTTGGCTTCGCAGAGGCCCCCCGTGGTGCTCTGGGCCATTGGATCCACATCAAGGATGCCAAAATCGAGTCTTATCAGGCGGTAGTGCCGACAACCTGGAACGGATCGCCCCGCGATCCATCGGGCTCTATCGGCGCTTTTGAGGCCGCGCTTTTGAACACCCCATTAGCCGACCCCAACCAGCCGCTCGAAATTTTGCGCACTTTGCATAGCTTCGACCCCTGTCTCGCCTGCTCTACCCATGTCATCGCGCCGGATGGCGGCGAGTTGATCAGTGTGAAGGTCAGGTAGCCATGGACGCACAAGTAACGCCCGCTCCCGAAGTAACCGCACCAGTATATGTGTATGAATTACCGGTAAGGCTCTGGCACTGGTTGACAGCACTGGCGATCACGCTGCTTGCAGTCACGGGTTTTTTGATTGGCAATCCTGCTTGGCCGTTGATTACTGGTGAACCATTTAATCATTATTTGATGGGCGACATCAGGGTCATTCATTTCACCTCCGCCTATGTTCTCGCCATTGGTATGCTGGTACGAATATACTGGGCCTTTGCCGGTAATACATACGCGCGTGAAATTTTTATGCCGCACATCTGGAAACGTGAATGGCGTAGCTCGTTGTTTCGTACCATTCGCTGGTATCTGCTGATTGAACGCGAAACCGCTAAGGAAGTTGGCCATAATCCGCTGGCGCAACTGGCGATGTTTACGATGTTCGTACTTGGCGTATTATTCCAGATCGTTACTGGCTTCGCACTCTATGGTGAAGGCACGGGTCCAGGATCCTGGGCAAACGCCTTGTTCTCCACTTGGGTAATCCCCGCCTTCGGCAGTAGTCAGGATGTGCATACATGGCACCATCTCGGCATGTGGTATATCGTGATCTTTGTAATGATTCACGTTTACATGGCCATCCGCGAGGATATCATGTCACGCCAAACAATTATCAGCACCATGATCAACGGATGGCGATTTTTTAAGGATAATCGGCCATGAAACAAATTATTATCCTTGGCGTCGGAAATATTTTATGGGCTGATGAAGGCTTTGGTGTGCGGGCCGTCGAGGCTTTACACGAACGCTACGAGTTTCCCGAAAATGTTCGTCTCATCGACGGCGGCACACAGGGGTTGACGCTGCTGCCAATCATTGAGGATGCTGATGTGCTGGTTATCCTCGATGCAGTGGATTACGGTTTAGAGCCTGGCCGCCTGCATTTGGTGGATGATGATGCCGTGCCCTATTGTTTATCGGCAAAAAAAATGAGCCTACACCAAACCAGCATGCTCGACGTATTGGGGCTGGCCCGGCTAAACGGCCGGTTACCAGCTCGGATGCGCTTGATCGGCGTGCAGCCTCTGAATTTAGAAAATTACGGTGCCAGCGTTACGCCATCGGTAAGAGCGCAGATCGACCCTGCGGTGGCGGAGACAGTGGCGTTTCTGGCCAGCCAGGGCGTTGTGGTGAAACCTCGCCCACCCGGCCAGCAGGTGGAGCCGCTAGGGCCACTCTCTGTTGGCCTCGCCGCCTACGAAGCGGGATGTTTCGCATGACCGCCTCCCCCCTGACCCCAGCCCTACAACGGCTGTTTAACCGTCCTGATATTCAACAACTCTCAAGTGAAAATTTGGACGGGTTCATCGCCCGTGGTGATTGCATATTATTCTTTACTGGCGATGCTGTGCGCTACCCTGAAATAGACGACGTGGCTGTGATTATACCGGAACTGATGGCAGCCTTTAATAACCGCTTCAAAGTCGGCGCGATCAACCCTGATACCGAGCGCGCAACCGCCAAGCGATTCCAGGTCGGCATCCGTCCAAGCTTGGTGTTTTTACGTGAAGGCGTGACGTTAGGGGTTTTACCGCGCGTGCGTGACTGGGCGGTTTACCTCGACGAAATCGACGCATTGTACAATGCGGCCCCGCAACCTGTCCCGGAGTTGAATTAACATGCTGGATCTTCCCAATCCACCACCGGGCCTTCCGCTGGAAAACGGACCTGACTATTTGCCGTTGCCAAAAACCGTTGCGGTTTATATCCCGCCGGTGTTACCCGACGACCCAGCGCTGCGCGCTGCTGGAGCCGGTTGGCTGCCTCGTATTGCTGCCGCCCTGGATGCGTATCGGGTTGGCGGTCCGGGGCAAATACTCAACCTCGCCGATATCACGCCTGACGAGCGACGCTTTCTGAACGAAGTGCTCCGTCCTGGAGAAGTTAGCGCCTTGGCAATGGGGGAGCCATTATTGCAAATCGAGGAAACCATTTTTACCGGTCTTTGGCGCATCCGTAGCGAAGCTAATGCCGCCGAACCGGTTGATATGCTGGAAGTGGCCGATATTCCGACCATATTACGCACGCGCGCTAAAGCTGGCCCGCTGCCGCTGCCATCACTTGAGACTATTCCCGAAAATATTGTTAACGCTCCACATATTCTAGCTGAATTAATCGCGCGCAGCGCGGAATTTGAAGCTAGCGGCCAATCACACATGATCAATCTTGATCTGGTACCGATGAGCGATGACGAACTAAGTTGGCTAGTGAAAACACTTGGCGAAGGCCCGGTGGTGATTATCTCCGGTGGCTACGGTTCGTGCCGTATTCGCAGTACCAACCTCGCCGGTACCTGGTGGGTGCAATATTCCAATGCCAGCGACGCGTTGATACTCAACTCTCTCGAAATCACCAGTATCCCGGCTGTGGCATGTGCTGCGGCTGATGACATCGCCGATTCTGCCGACAGGCTACGCTCAGTGGGCAGCGTCTATCAATGACTCTGTTAGCACAATTTGAATGCCGGATTTGCTGGACAATCTACGACCCAGCTATTGGCGACGATGTCGCACAAATCGAGCCTGGTACGCCCTTTACTGAACTACCTGAAGATTGGTGCTGCCCGGTGTGCGAGGCGCCGAAGGCGCAGTTTCTTCTCATTGATACCAGCCACGCTGATGCATGAAATGGCACTCTGCGAGGGGCTGGTGCAATCACTTGAAGATCAGGCGATGAGCCAGGGGTTTGCAAAAATCTTCGCAGTGTGGCTTGAAATCGGAGCATTGGCGACCGTCGAACCCGACGCAATGTTATTCAATTTCGAGATCGTGGCGCGTGGAACCGTCGCTGAAGATGCTAGACTTGAAATCATTACTGTCGCGGGAGAAGCCTGGTGCATGAACTGTTCAACCCGCGTGCCCATTGCTCGCCGGGGCAACGGCTGCCCCACTTGCGGCAGTTACCAATTACAGGTGCTCGACGGTGAGCAAATGCGGATCAAACAAATTGAGGTTGCGTGATGTGTAGCATTTGTGGCTGTGGCGAACATGAAACCCTGGAACATGCTGATCACCACCATGATCACGCTACGTTGCACGCTCATGCCGCGGGCTTGCCGATAACGCGCATGGTCCAGATTGAACAAGACATTATGGCAAAAAACCAGCGCTATGCTGATGCCAACCGGCGATTTTTCGCCAGCCAGAACCTGTTTGTGGTGAATTTGGTCTCCAGCCCTGGCTCCGGCAAAACCTCGCTGTTGGTGAAAACCGTTGAAGCGCTAAAAGCCGAGATGCCGGTAGCCGTGATTGAGGGCGACCAGCAAACTGGACTTGATGCAGCGCGAATTCATGCCACCGGCGTGCCGGCCTGGCAGATAAACACTGGCAAGGGATGCCATCTCGATGCCCACGCCGTGGGTCACGCCATGGAGCATTTGCCGGAAATTCAAAACGGTGTTTTGTTCATCGAGAATGTTGGAAATCTGGTTTGTCCGGCTGGGTTTGATCTGGGCGAGGCCCACAAAGTGGTGGTGCTTTCAACCACCGAAGGCGAGGACAAACCGCTAAAATACCCAGACATGTTCCACGCCGCTGATTTAATGATCCTGAATAAATCCGATCTTCTGCCGTACGTGGATTTTAGTATCACAAAAGCTGAGGCTTACGCCCAACAAGTGCATCCTGGCATCACCAGTCTTACTCTCTCAGCCCGTTCCGGCGATGGGTTGGAGGCATGGTACGGCTGGCTGCGCGCCGGCGTCGCGCGTGTTGCAACGCGCCGCTAGCAAATTCGCGGCAGCGCATCAGCTTCCAACTCTGGTAAATATCGTGCTCCACCGATGGAGGTGCGCAGTTGCACACCCCGCCCCGCATCCACAGTCCCGATGATTGCGGCATTCTGCCCTGCATCCAGCCCCCGCCATGCCGCTAAGGCAGCGTGAGCAGCCGCAGGCGCCAGCACCGCCACCACCCGGCCCTCGCTGGCCAAATACATCGCATCATAGCCCAAAATTTCGCAAACCGAAGCAGTGGCTGGGCTAATCGGGATCGCGGCTTCGTCCAGAGTAACGCCGAGGTGGCAGGCTTGTGCGATTTCATGCGCCACTGTCGCCAACCCGCCGCGCGTTGGGTCACGCATAAAGCGCAAACCAGGGACTCTCAGCAATGCTTTGGTGAGCGGCAAAACAATTGCTGCATCCGAAGTGATGTCACCACGCAACCCGAAGGCCTCCCGCGCCAGCATTACCGCAATACCATGATCGCCAACGGTACCACTAACCAGTATTTTATCGCCCGCCTGAATTCGCCCCATGCCAAGCTGGCAATCCGGTGCGCGTACGCCGATGGCGGTGAGTGCCAGATACAACCCACCGCCCTGGCCGCGCGGCACCACTTTAGTATCGCCGGCCACTACCTGAACGCCCGCTGACCGGGCCGCTGCGCCGAGGCTTTTAACGATGGTCTCAAGCACCACCATCTCCAACCCTTCCTCAATGAACGCTGCCAACGTAACATAAACCGGTGTAGCGCCGGAAACCGCCAAATCATTTACCACGCCGTCAATTGCCAACGCTCCGATATCTCCCCCCGGAAACTGCAATGGCTGCACGGTGAAGCCATCGGTCGTCACCATAATATCACCTGGCGGCAGGCTGATACTTGCAGCGTCCGACTCAGTATCGAGTGCCGGGTTACCCAAATGCGGTTTAAACAGCCGGGTGATGAGCAACCGCATCAATCGCCCGCCGTTGCCATGCGCCAGTGTGACTTTATCGCCCAGCTCGTCGTCACGAACGCTCATCGCCGCCCCCTAAAAATTCAATAATCTGACCGAAGCTAAGTCCGGCATCGTTGCACGGAATATCAGCGCCAAAGTGGGCGGTGAATCCATCTGCCTGCAGCATTCCCAGCAACGCCTCGGTTAATAGCCGGTTCTGAAATACGCCGCCGGCCAGCCCGATACGATTAACGCCATGGGTCGTACGAATAACGCGCGATACCTCGAGTGCCGTTTGTGCAAGCGCACCATGAAACTGCGCTGCTCGCTGCCGTTGAGATTTGCTGGCATCAAGGAGCATTGGCACCAGCGTTGCCCAGTCGGCTTCAAGTACATTATCATGACTGGCCAACGGCAGACCCGCTGCCAGCGCGACCTCGTTTGCGCAGGCTTCCAACAGTGCCGGCCCCTGCCCTTCGTAGCTCGCTGTGCGGCACAATCCTACCAATGCCGCGGCACCATCAAACAAGCGGCCCACCGCCGAGGTTGTGTGGCAATTCAACCCCATTGCCCAAGCCGATTCGGCCATTCCACCTGGCGGCGCCAACCCTGCGGGAAGCGGATGCCCGCCTTGCCAGCAACGTGCTGCTGCGCTGCGCCACGGTTCCCGCGCCGCCGCATCGCCGCCTGGCAGTTTCATCCGCTTGAGACGCG